>Ga0066709_100001065_pt1 | contig 17156 bp, 18 predicted proteins | sample GraSoiAngelo_158_FD_79665 | JGI IMG/M metagenome (GOLD analysis project Ga0066709, IMG submission 79665) | Grasslands soil microbial communities from the Angelo Coastal Reserve, California, USA - 14_1009_16_30cm | ecosystem: Environmental > Terrestrial > Soil > Grasslands | place: USA...
CGACGCCTTTCGGATTGCCGGTCGTGCCGGAGGTGTAGTTCAGGCTGATCGCCGACCACTCATCAGCGGGTGGCGACCACGGCGCGGCGGGGTCGCCTTCGGCGAGAAACGCCTCGTATTCCGTGCCGCCGAGGACGGCTTCGCTGGTGCCGTCATCAATCTCGACGACGGGGATTTCCCTGCCCAACTCGGCGAGAGCGGCTTTCGCCAAGAGCGCGAATTCGCGGTCGACGATCAGCAGCTTGGCGGCGCCGTGACCCAGGATGAAGCCGATCGAACGGGCATCGAGCCGGTAATTCAGCGCGTTCAGCACCGCTCCGGCCATCGGCACGCCGTAGTGGGCTTCGAGCAGCGCCGGCACGTTCGGCGCCATGACCGCGACGGTGTCGCCCGGACCGATGCCGCGGCGGCGCAGCGCATCGGCGAAGCGACAGCAGCGTTCGTAGAATTCGCAATAGGTGAAGCGCCGCGCCCCATCGATGACCGCGAGTTTGTCGGGATAGACCGCGGCGGCGCGCGCCAGAAAGCCGAGCGGCGTCAGCGCCGTGAAATTGGCCGGATTGCGCGCGAGATGCGGCGCGTCGTAGATCCCTTCGCGTGGGTTGTCGTTCGTGCCGGCCATCGGACGATGCTTACGCCCCCATCAGGCGGGCGATGCGCTCGCGATGCCAGGTGCCGTCGCCGAACGCGACCTCGTCGGCCTTGGCGCGCTTCAGATAGAGCTGCAGATCGTGCTCCCAGGTCATGCCGATGCCGCCATGCAGCTGGATGCCGGCGGCACACACCTTGCGTCCGGCATCGGACGCCGCGGCCTTGGCCATCGACACCGCTAGCGAGGCGTCGGCCTCACCCTCGTCGACCGCCCAGGCGGCGTAATAGGTCAGCGATTTGGCGTTCTCGATATCGACCAGCATGTCGGCGCATTTGTGCTTAACGCCCTGATACGTGCCGATCGGCTTGCCGAAGGCGACGCGCAACTTGGCGTAATCGACAGTCATCTCGAGGACGCGCTGGGCGGCACCGCACATCTCGGCCGACAAAGCCACCGCGGCGCGATCGATGACGCCCTGCAACGGCGCCCAGCCCTGATGCAACTCGCCGAGCAAGGCCGAACCCGGCACGGCGACGTTGTCGAGCTTCACCTCGCACAGCTTGCGCGTTTCATCGACCGAGGGCAGCCGCCGTATCGCGAGGCCGGCGGTGTCTTTCGGCACCAGAAACAGGCTGACCCCGTCCTCCATCGTGCTGCCGTCGCGGCTGCGCGCGGCGACCACCAGCACATCGGCAAGATGCGCGTCGGGCACGAACATCTTGGCGCCGGACAGGGTGAACCCGCCGCGCGCCTCGCGGGCCGTGGCGGTAATGCCGGCGGCGTCCCAACGTGCATTCGGCTCGGTCACAGCGAGCGTGGCTTTTACCTCACCGGCGGTGATGCGCGGCAGCCATTCGCGGCGTTGCGCCGGCGAGCCCGCCATGGCGATCGCGGCGCCGCCGAGCAGCACCGTCGCCGGGTACGGACCCGGCATCACGGCGCGGCCGATTTCCTCCATCAGCACGACCAGATCGACGAGGCCAAGCGCACTGCCGCCCGCGTCCTCCGGGTAGGTGATGCCGAGCCAGCCATTCTCGGCAAGCTGTCGCCAGAATTCGTCGGTGATCGCGTCCTCCGTATCCATCATCCGGCGGACGAATTGCGTCGAGCATTCGCTGTCGAGAAACTTGCGGGCGGTGTCGCGCAACAATTCCTGTTCTTCGCTGAAGCCGATATCCATTGCTCTCTCCCGGCCGCCGACATCCGCTCAGAACGGCACCGTACCTCTGACCACGCTGCGATGCATGACACGCCGGTATTGGGCCATCGCGGCATCGATGACGACGCGGTGCAGCAGACAGCGATTGTCCCACATGACCAGATCGCCGACGCGCCAGCGATGGACATAAACAAACTGCCGCTGCGTGGCGTGCGCGAGCAGTTCGCCGAGCAGCGCCGCGCTCTCGCCTTCCGGTACGCCGGCGATGTGGCTGGAGTGATTGCCGAGATAGAGGGCTTTCCGGCCGGTATCGGGATGCGTGCGCACGAGCGGGTGATCGGCCCCGGGGCGGCTCGCGTCGAAAGCCGGGCGGAAAGCGATCCGCAACCCTGCGATCCGACGTTTCGTCTCATCCGGCAGCGCGTCATAGGCGAGCGTTGTGTTGGTAAACTCGGTGTCGCCGCCGGAGGGCGGCACCTCGACGGCGCGGAGCATCGTCAACAGCGGCGGCGCCGGGTGGTATGGTTTATCGGTGTGCCAGTGATAATTGGCCGCCTTAGAGATACGCACGATCGGGTTGCCGTCGGCGTCGAGGTTCGACATCACATGGGCGACTTCGTATCGCTTGCTTTCGCCACGATGCGCGCCGTGCACCTCGACTTCGCCGAAATTGGCCGCGAAAGCGAATTGCTGCTCTCGGGTCAGCGACTGATCCGGGAAGACAATGATGTGATGCGCGAGGAAGGCGTGCCAGATCACATCCTTCACTTCCGGTGACAGCGGCCGCGCCAGATCGACCCCGGTGATCCTCACGCCGCCGGCCGGCGACAATCGCTGTGAAGACGTATAGCGCTCGCCACCAACAGTATCGCCATGACCGGGCTTGTCCCGGTCATCTACGGCGGCGCCTCTGTCCAAGACGTGGATGGCCGGATCAAGTCCGGCCATGACGGATGAGGAGATGACCGATGAGGACCGGACCGAACGCATGGCTACCTCGTCACCCCTTCGGCAGGCCGAGGACGCGTTCGCCGATGATATTGCGCTGGATCTCGCTGGTGCCGCCGGCGATCGTGTATTGCCGGGCGCCGAGCACCCGCTGCGACCAGCGCGGCGCATCGGGCACCGTCTCGGTCGCGGTTTCCAGCGTCGCGTAGGGACCGAGCAGAGTGCTGGAGAAATCGGCGATCCGCCCCGCCAATTCCGAGCCGAACAGTTTCAGGATCGAGCCTTCGGGGCCCGGCGGCTCGCCGCGCAGCCGGCGGGTCAGCCCGCGCAATCGCGTCACCTGCAATGCCTTGGTGTCGATCGCCAGCTGCGCCAGTTGCTGGCGGATATGACTCTCTCGCCAAGCCGGCTCCTGGCGATTCGGGAATTGCTTGGCCAGTTCCAGGAGGCGGGCGATCTGCGCCGCGTGGTCGCGGCCGCCGGCGCCGCCGCGCTCGAACATCAAGGTCGTCGTCGTGACCTTCCAGCCCTCGTTGAGCGGACCCACGAGGTTCTCCTTCGGCACGACCACGTCCTCGAAGAACACCTCGTTGAAATGGCGGTGGCCGTTCAGCAGCACCAAGGGCCGCACCGTGACGCCCGGCGTCTTCATGTCGACGAGCAGATAGGAGATGCCATGATGCTTGGGCGCGTCGGGGTCGGTGCGCACCAGCAGAAAGCACCAATCGGCGAAATGCGCGCCCGAGGTCCACACCTTCTGGCCGTTGACGACGAAATGGTCGCCCTGATCGACGGCGCGGGTGCGCAAGCTGGCGAGGTCGGAGCCGGCGCCCGGCTCGGAATAGCCCTGGCACCAGATCTCGTCGGCGCTGAGGATCCTCGGCAGATGGCGCTTTTTCTGCTCCTCGCTGCCCCAATGGATCAGCGTCGGGCCCAACAGGCCGAGCCCGCTGGCGCAGGGCAGGATCGGAGCGCGGGCGCGGAAATACTCCTCGTCGTAGATGACCTGCTGCATGAAGCTGGCGCCGCGCCCGCCATATTCCTTGGGCCAGGAAAGCCCGACCCAGCCGGCGGCATGCATCTTCTTCTGCCAGGCGATGCGCTTTTGGAGGATGTCGCGGTCGGGGGCGATGCGCTGGTCCTGCGCGTCCTCGACCTTCAGATCGTCGGTCAGGTTGGCGTCCAGCCAGGCACGGAACTCGCGGCGGAATTCGGCGTGCTCGGGCAAATCGGCAAAGTCCATCCCGTGCTCCTCCCTCGGGCTGATCCGAGGATAGCTGCCGTCTCGCGGCGGCTCAATGGCGCTTCCGATCGGTTCGGCTCGGGGTTAGCTTGTTCTCCAACGCGGATCGGGAGGACCAGATGCTGACGGAAAGCCAGCTCGCGAAGTACCGGCATGACGGCTACCTGTTCCCGTTTGCGGCGCTGTCGACGAGCGAATTGGCGCAGTGCAACGAGGGGCTGGCCCGGTTCGAGCATTGGCTCGGCCAGCCGGTCAATCAGGGCGATTTCCGCTGGCGCTCGGCCAGCTACGTGTTCCTGCCCTGGGTCGATGCGCTGGTGCGCCATCCGCGCATCCTCGATGCGGTCGAGGATCTGATCGGGCCCAACATCCTGGTCTATACCGCGACCTGGTTCATCAAGGAGGCGCACAGCCCGGCCTTTGCCGCCTGGCACCAGGACGCGACCTATTTCGGCCTTATGCCCAACGACCAGCACGTCACCGCCTGGATCGCGCTGAGCGACGCCAGCGCCGAGGCCGGCTGCATGGAGGTGGCCTCATCACAGGGGCGCCCGCGCCAGATGCATCACGCCGCGCTGCGGCTGGCGAACAGCATCAACGGCGCCGGCCAAGCGATCGTTGAGCCGCTGGAGCCGAGCGGCGCCGCGATGATGGAGCTGCCGGCCGGCAGCTTCTCGCTGCACCACACGCTGTGTCGCCACCGCTCGGCGCCGAACCGGGCGGATCACCGGCGGGTCGGGCTCGGCGTCAGCTATATCCCGGCGCATTGCCGGCTTAGCGGCACGGTGCGGATGTGTGCCCGGTTGGTGCGGGGGGAAAATACCGGCGGGCATTTCGACCTGATCCCGCTACCCGAAGGCGAGATGCACCCCGCGGCGCTCGAACGGCACGAGCTTGTCTACGCTCGCTACCGCGACAACTACGCCGAGCAAGTGGCGGCGCACGAGCAGCAATTCGCCGCCGTGGCGGGTTGACCGGCAGAAAACGACGCCGTCAGCGAGACGAGCCCGGCAAATGCTGATGCGCAGCCTCTCCGCCCGGCTCCTGGTGCTGACGGTTTTTTTCGTGATGCTCAGCGAGGTGCTGATCTTCGTGCCGTCGGTGGCGCGTTTTCGCATGACCTATTTCGACAATCACCTGGCGGCCGGGCATCTCGCGAGCCTGGCGCTGGCGGCGAGCCCGACCGGCAAGCTCGATCAGCCGATGACCAACCTGATCCTGCGCGACGTCGGCGCGCATGCGGTGATCCTGCACCGCCCCAACGGCATGGTGTTCATGCTCGATGGCCCGGTGGTGCCGCAGCCCGATGTCACTTTCGACCTGACCAAGGGCAACATCCCGATCTGGATCCAGCGTTCGATCGAGACTTTGGCTCGCAACGACAACCGTATCATGCGGGTCATCGGCCCGGCCGCGACCGAGCCCGGCGCGACCGTCGAGCTGCTGCTCGACGAGGCGCCGTTGCGCCAGGAGATGTGGAAATTCGGCACTCGCGTGCTGCAATTGTCGATCGTCATCTCGCTGACTACCGCGGCGCTCGTCTTCCTGAGCCTGCAATGGCTGCTGGTGCGGCCGATGCGCCGCATCACCGACAGCATGACATCGTTCCGGCAGGACCCCGAAGATGCGACGCGCCGCATCGCGCCGAGCGGGCGCCGCGACGAGATCGGCCGCGCCGAAAGCGAGTTGGCAGTCCTGCAGGAAACCGTGCGCCAGGCGTTGGTGCAGCGCGCGCGGCTCGCCGCGCTCGGCACCGCCGTCACCAAGATCAACCACGATCTGCGCGCCATCCTGTCGACCGCGCGGCTGGTCAGCGACGGGCTGGCCGACAGCGCCGCGCCGGAAGTGCGCCGCGTCGCACCACGGCTGTTCGAAGCGATCGACCGCGCGGTCGCGCTGTGCACCCGCACGCTCGATTTTTCGCGCGAGGGCGCGCCGCCCTTCACGCCAAGCCGGTTCGAGCTGCGGCCGCTGATCGAAGAGATCGGGCCTGCGGTCGCTACCGACAACGGGCTCACCGTCGAGCCGGTGGTTCAGCCAGGGCTGATGGTGCGGGCGGACCGCGACCAGCTGTTCCGCGTGCTGCTCAACCTGGCGCAGAACGCGGTCGAGGCTGGCGCACGTCATATACGCGTCAGCACCGCCGCCGAGGAGGGGATCGTCACGCTCGACATCGCCGATGACGGCCACGGCCTGCCGCCGCGAGCACGGGAAAACCTGTTCCGCCCGTTCTTCGGCTCGGCGCGGCTGGGCGGCACCGGCCTCGGCCTGGCGATCGCCCGCGAGTTGATGCGCGGTCAGGGCGGCGATCTGGTGCTGGTCGACACGACCGGCGCGGGCACGACCTTCCGCCTGACCCTACCGGCGGCAGAAACCCATCAGGCCACCGCCCAGCGAGCCACGGCATAAACGTCACCGCGGCCGCTTGGCATTGAGGGTCAATCCAGCGCCAAGGTAAGCGCTTTCAGATAGGCGGTCTCAGGCAGGGCCGGATGAATCGGATGGTCCGGGCTGGCGCCGGCGTTGCGCAGGATGCGTCCGCCACGGCCGGCATCGGCGAGGCCGCGCCGCACCGCCTCGGCGAAATCGTCGGCCGCCACGTTGTGCGAACACGAGGCGAGGAACAGGAACCCGCCCGGCGCGGTCAGCTGAGCGGCAAGGCGCGCCAGCTTCCGATAGCCGCGCAACGCCGCGCCGACATCGCGTTTCGAGCGCGCAAAGGGCGGCGGGTCGGCGACAACGATGTCGAAGCGCTCGCCCGCCGCAGCCATCGCTGCCGCTTCGGCGAACACCTCGGCGCGGCGAAAGGTGCAGCACTCAGCCACCCCACTGCGCCGGGCCGCCGCTTCGGCGAGCGCCAGCGCCGGTTCGGAGCGGTCGATGCCGAGCACCGATGCGGCATCGGCACAGGCCGCCGCGATCGAAAAACCGCCGCTGTAGCAATAGAGATCGAGGACCCGTGCGCCGCTCGCCAGCCCGGCGATGAAGCCGCGATTGTCGCGCTGATCGAAGAACCAGCCGGTCTTCTGCCCGGCCAGCACATCGGCCTCGTACACCGCGCCGTTCTCCTCGATCGGCACCGGCCCATCGACCTGGCCGACGACGACCCGGGTCTCGGGGGACAGACCTTCCAGCGCGCGCGCTGGGGTGTCGTCGCGCAGTACGATCGCCTCGGGCATCAGCACCTGATGCAACGCGTCGAGGATGACCGGCATCAGCCGCTCGATGCCGGCGGCATTGGCCTGCGCGACCAGTACTGCGCCGAACCGGTCGATGATCAGGCCAGGAAGCCCGTCCGCCTCGGCATGCACCAGCCGGTAATAGGGTGCGCGGTGCAGCCGTTCGCGCAGCCGCAGAGCGCGTTCGAGATGGCGGACGAAAAACCGTTTGCCGATCGGGCGTGCGGCGTCGCGGTCGAGAAGCCGCGCGGCAAGCAGCGTGTGCGGGTTGAACATCGCGACGCCGAGCGGGCGCTCGTCGCTGCGCCGCAAGGTGACCAGCGTGCCGGGCGCGAGCGCCTTGGCTGCCGCATCCATCGCGATTTCGTTGGAAAAGATCCAGGGATGGCCGGTTTCGGCACGGCGATGCCCGCCGGGGAGCAATGTCACGACGGGCCGCCGCCCCGGCTCGTCAGCTTCCGCCGCGCCGGCCCGCACCGCCGTCATCGTCGCCGTGTCGGCCATCGTGCTTCTCCCTGGCAGAGCCGCCTCTGCCGCCCCATCTGAGGAGATCGACGGCGCCGGTCAACCATCCTGATCGGCCTTGGCCGTTCGACTTGCCTTGGCTGGTAGGCTGGAGTAGTTGTTGCCGCCCCATCCGCCGGCCGCGGCAAGGCATAAGCGCCCGTAGCTCAACTGGATAGAGCACCAGACTACGGATCTGGGGGTTAGGGGTTCGACTCCTCTCGGGCGCGCCACTTTTTCAACAGATTACGAGCATAAAGCGTCACGTGCCGCTGCAGCGCGCGGGGACAAAGCATATTGAAGCGCGCGGCAGCCCGACGCTCTGGCTCAGAACAGGTCCGCGTGGTGCGGCCTGGCATTCCCGGCCGCGGCGCGGCGCCTCGCCCGAATATCACCGTAGAGCCCGCGCAGAGACCACGCGCCGGCCGTGAATGTATTATCGCCTGGCCCTTCACCGTCCTTGGCCATTTCGCAGAGGCGGGCATAAAGCTCGTCCGGCATCCGATCCTCGAAGATCGACACGATCTCGATGACGTAGCGGATTGAAACCGCCTTGCCGTCGTGCACCAGCGCCGCTTCCGGGCCGCCGCGCCACAGCTCGGCTACGGCTTCGACCGCGTCGCGGAAGGTTTGCACGAGATTCTCGGAGATTGTGAAGCCGCCAGGCATGGCTGCGTCTCGGTTGGGGGACGCTTATATGAAGCCATCAACCGTAAAGAGATCATTAGGCGCGAAAACCCGTTCCCCCTTCCCGTTTCCTATTTCGACGAGTTACGGTTCTCGCACCGGCCAGCCGCGCGCGATGATTGACCGCCAGAGGCGTTCAGCCGGTTCTGCGGCGAAACTGCAGGATAGTCCCGGCCATCGGGACGTGATCGGTATGCAATTGTGCGAGCGCGTCTTCGAACGCCAGAACCCCGGTGCGTTCCATCCACTCTGCTTCGGCATCCACCCGCGAGACAAACGGTCTGTTTTCTTCGGTGCGGAATTGATCGGTCACTGGGCGTCCTCCGCAGACGTGGTTGGGCGATCCGTCCGGCACGTTCATGAACACCGGAATCGCTCAACCATTCCCGACCCTTGCGACCGCGAAAACCGTCGAGGAGGTGTGCGGGCTGACGCTTCCTAGGGGGCGCCGGCGCAGTCAGGAGGCTGCGCGTTCCCCGGTCGGCTTGCCGATCGCGCCGTGAACGGCGGCAAGGAACGCATCGAGCCGGACCGGCTTCATCATGCATTGATGGCCTTCCCGGCGGTCGCTCGGCAATTCCGGCAGATAGCCGCTCATGATGAAGGTCTTGGCGCCGAGATCCGCCGCGCCATCGGCAATGACCGAGCCGTCCCCATCCGGCAGCCGCCAATCCGCGATGACGAGCGCATAGGCCTGGGCGGCAAGACGCGCCCACGATTCAGCGGCGGTTGTCGCGACGTCCACCTCGTAGCCGTCATCCTCCAATGCCATCGCCAGCAGCTCGCCGACGTTTTCGTCGTCCTCGACCAAAAGGATCCGCTTGTCCGGCATGTGATCTCCCCTGGAGCGGAACGCGAACAGCGAAAAACGCGCGGAGGTTCCATCAAAAGCCTCGCGCCTGCCAAAAGCCTCGCGCCTGCGTAGACGGCAGCCGCACGCGGCCGCAATATGTCGCGGGAGCCGCGCGGTCGGCACCGCGGCGGGGACAACATGCCGAACCTTCTGACGATGCGCTGGGTGCTTGGGACCGCTGTCGCTTTGGCCGCGGCATTGGTTCTTGCCATGGTCTGGCAGGCGTCGCCGTGGGGCATCGGCCGGGTATCGGGCAGCCCCGGTGTCTCTGACCAGCGCGATTTCGGCCGAAGACAAGATGAACTCTCGTTCTTGCAGGCCGCGTTCGATCGGCTGGATGCCGAAGCGAGACAGGATCCGAACGGTCCGGCGCTCCGTTCGCTGCGCGTCCAGCAGGAGTCGATACTGCTGCGGATGCGCGAGGTGGCGCGACCGTTGCCGGCCGAGAGCCTGCCGCCGGCCCTTCGTCCGTTAGCGAAGGAAGAGCCGCGCCATGCTCCGGAGCCGGTGCTCCCCAAGGCCGCCGCGGACACCAGGGCCAGCCCCGTCGCTTCGCCCGAGCTGAAGGTCGGGCTCGGCAGCTCCACCACGCTCCCGGATCTCGCTTTGACGCGCGACCCGGCGCTCAATCTCGTCATTCTGATCGCCCGGCCGCGCCCGCCGCGCCCCGCCAGTGAAGCGGCCTCGGAAAATTCCGCCCAGCCTCATGCCGCCAATCCCGACGCGAAGCCGGCGACGAAAGCCCGGTCGGCCGAAAAAGCCGCCGAGAGAGCCGCAGCGCGTCCAGCGGTGGTCGGCAGCGCCGGTTTTACAGAGCCGTCTCGCTCCGAGCCGGCGACGGCGTCGCGCTGAGTTCAACCCGCGCAGCGGCTTGTCTGGGGCTAAACAAGACCCGCGCCGTCAAGGCCCAAATTGCGCTACAATGCACCGAACGACCGCACGGGAGGAGAGACATGGCCCAGCTCGTTCTCGGGATCGGCACCTCGCATACGCCGATGCTGAACGCGCCGCCCACGGATTGGCCGCGCTTCTACGAGCGCGATTCCAAGCGCAGCAACCTGCTCGACACCGCGGGGCGGCTCACCAGCTACGAAGAGCAGCTGAAGCATGCGCCGCCCGGCATCACGCAGGAGATCTCCCCCGAGCGCATGCAGGCGCGGCATCAGGCGGTCGAGGGCGCGATGGCGCGGCTCGGCGATTTCCTGCGCGAGGCGAAGCTCGACACACTGATCGTCGTCGGCGACGACCAGGACGAGCTCTATCATCACGGCAACATGCCGGGGATGCTGGTCTATTACGGCGAGACCATTCCGAACGTGCCGCTCAAGCCCGTCGCGAAGCCCGATTGGGGGTGGCGAGCGGCGGCGCGCTGGTATGAGGAAAAGGAGCCGCGCGACTATCCGGTTGATGCGAGCCTCGCGCGCCATCTGATCGACGAGCTGATCGACCGCGAGTTCGACATCGCGGCCTCCGATGCCACGCCGGAGGGCGAGGGCGAGGGGCACGCGATCGGCTTTGTCCACAAGCGGATCATGAAGAATGTCGTGCCGATCGTGCCGATCTGCATCAACACCTACTATCCGCCGAACCAGCCGACGCCGCGGCGCTGTTACAAGCTCGGCCAGGCGATCCGCGCCGCCGTGGAGAGTTATCCCGGCGACCAACGGATCGGCATCGTCGGTTCGGGCGGGTTGTCGCATTTCGTCGTCGACGAGGCGCTCGACCGCGGCTTTATCGACATGATGCGTCGCAAGGATGCCGCGGCAATCCAGGCCTTCCCGCGCGAGAAGCTCAATTCCGGCAGCTCCGAGATCCGCAACTGGATCTGCGTCGCCGGCGCGGTCGAGCACCTCTCGCTCGAATGGTCGCTCTATGAGCCCGGCTATCGCACCCCGGCCGGCACCGGCACCGGCCTCGGTTTCGCCTTCTGGTCGTGACGCTGAATACTGTTAACCTGTCATTCCGGGACGGCCCACAAGGGCCGGACCCGGAATCCATATTCCAGAGACCCGTGTTCATGGATTCCGGGCTCGCCGCTTGGCGGCGCCCCGGAATGACACGGGAAGACGAGAGGAAATCGGTATGAATCGTAAGGACAGCGAAGATCTGGTCCGCGTCGGGCCGGGCACCGTCATGGGCAACCTGATGCGGCAGTATTGGATTCCGGCGACGATGTCGTCGGAACTGAAGCGCGACGGCGCGCCGATCCGCCTGATGCTGCTCGGCGAGCGATTGATCGCGTTCCGTGACTCGTCGGGACGGGTCGGGGTCATGGACCACAAATGTCCGCACCGCTGCGCCTCGCTGTTTTTGGGGCGCAACGAGGAGAACGGCCTGCGCTGCCTCTATCACGGCTGGAAGTTCGACGCCGAGGGCAATTGCGTCGATACGCCGAACGTCGCCGACAACCCGGATTTCAAGCGCCACATCAAGGCGAAGGCGTACCGCGTCGCCGAGCGCAACGGCCTGATCTATGTCTATATGGGCGAGCGCGAGGAAGCGCCGCCGCTGCCGCAGATCGAGGCGACGTTGCTGCCGGAGAGCGAAGTCAACATCGTCTTCGCGCAGCGCGAGTGCAATTGGCTGCAGGGGCTGGAAGGCGAAATCGATACCTCGCATTTCGGCTTCCTGCATGCCGGCTCGGTCGATCCCGCCGACGTGGCGGAGGACAGCCTGCTTCGCTTCACGGTCGGGGAGCGCGCCCCCGAGTACCACGTGACCGAGACCGAATGCGGCATGATGTACGGCGCCTACCGCCCGGCGGGGCCGGGCCAAACCTACTGGCGCTTCGCCAATTTCATGTTTCCGTTCTGGACCCAGACGCCGCAGGGCAAGTTCACCGAACACCTGCACAACCGCGCGTGGGTGCCGATGGACGACACACATACAATGTTCATCAGCCTGGTGTGGCGCCGTCATCCGCCTTCCGTCGGCCCGAACAAGCGCGGCGAGATGCTGCCCGGCTTCCAACGGGTCTTCGATCACCTGCCGAACACCAGCGACTGGTATGGCAGGTGGCGGCTCAAGGGAAATGCGGGCAATGATTGGTTGATCGATCGCGAGGCGCAGCAGAGCGGCGGCAATTTCAGCGGCATCGTCGGGATCCATCAGCAGGACCAGGCGGTCACCGAAAGCATGGGGCCGATCACCGATCATTTATCCGAGCATCTGGCGCCGAGCGATAAGATGATCATGGCCACCCGGCGGCGACTATTAAAGGCGGCGCGCGCCTTGGCGAAGGACGGCGCCGTGCCGCCCGGGGTCGACAATCCCGACATCATGTATCCCGTGCGCAGCGGCGATTTTGTCACCGACGGCCGGCTCAGCTGGCGCCAGGCCTATGACGGGCAGATGCGCGCCTCGGTGCGGCCACTCCAGCAAGCGGCAGAATAGGCTTCAATCGCGCCACAGAGACGCGCGGCGTCTGTGGTCGTATCCGAGCGCTAAACCAGCAGTATTCAGTGTACAGCCGTATTCGCGTGTTCTTCCGCAGAGATTTTGCGTCTTGACAAGAGACCATTAAGTAACAACATTATCCTGGACTGTTACCGTCTGTTTCATTCGGGTAACCTTTTGTTAAGGACGCCGGCTCGATCCGCACCGTCCCCAGACAATCCGGGATTAAAAATGATGGCGAATAGGCGAGAGCTGTTGATCGGCTTGGGTGCAGCCATGTTGACCGGCGGCATCAGCCGCTTGGTCGAGGCGGCCGCTCCGGCGAGTTGGGTCCTTTACGTGTCCGCGGCGGATTGCCGGATCTGCCGCTTCTGGGAAGTCGACCATAAGGACGCGTTCGTACGCGGACTGCAAAAGAACGGCATCGGCTTCCGCCAAATCTCGGTCAGCAGCTTGCGCAACGTGCGCGAAGACGCCGCGTGGCCGGCCGATCTCAAATGGGTCCGGGACTCCTACCCGAGCATGAAAGGAACGCCCTGGTTCTTCCTGATCAGCGGCGGGGCGATCCAGTCGGCTGCCTACGGCACCGACATGTGGCGCACCAAGCTGTCGCCGATGGCCGCGTAAGGTTGCACCCGATGCGCAACATCCTGCGCTCGCTGCTGTGCATTGCCTTGCTCGGCGCCGTCGGCCCCTGGGCCGAGGCGGGCGAGCCGAACGCGCAGAACATTGTCGATAACGTCGTATTCGATCTGTCATCGACGCCCGAGGGCTTGACCGCCTGTCTCAGCACCGTCCGCGGCGCCAAGCTCAGCGGCCCCTACGGGGTGGCGGTGACGCTCTCTGCGCCGGCGGCGTGGGACGAGGCTTTGCCCAAAAACGTCGCGGTCGAGGAAGATTATTTCACCCTGCCGCTCCGCATCGACTTGAAGCGGCGCGGCGGCGCGACCGAGTCGGGGCGCGTCCAATTCGAAGTCGGCGCGTGCCAGGCCGAGGGCATATGCATACCGGTCGAGCTCGCGGTCGACACGGCGAAGATCGCTCCCGCCTCACACACCCTCCCCTGCACCGGCTGATTCCGCGCCTCCGATAAAATCGTGGAAGGCCGCGAGGAACGCCTCGCGCTGTTCGTCGAACGGCGCGTGTCCCGCGGCGGGCAGCACGACGAGGCGGGAGCCCGGGATCAGCGCACGATAGGTTTCGCCGAATTTGGGCGGCACCAGCCCATCCGCCGCGCCCCAAAGCAGCAATGTCGGCACGTCGACGCGGTGCAGCCATTTGCCGAGATCCGGGTTGTGGAAACGCGGCCGATAGGCCAGCCGCGTCACCGTCGCACGGTTCTTCGCGACCAGCTCCATATCGACTTTCGCCATGTCGCCGACCCGCCGCGCCGCGCGTTCCTGATCGGCGTAGAAGCGCCTCAAATTCTCCTCGACCGGCATGCGGAAGATGTCGGGGATCGTCTCGCCGCCGGCGCTGATGCCGACCGCGCCGACCAAGGTCAGGCTCGCCAGGCGGGCCGTGTCGCGCACCGCCATCTCGGCGGCGATCCAGCCGCCGAGCGAGGTGCCGATCAGATGCACACGCTCGAGATCGAGCGCCTTCAGCAGATCGAGATAGAAATAGGCGAGGTCGGCAACGTTATCGAGCCAGGGCGGGTCGTCCGACTGACCAAAGCCCGGATGCTCCGGGGCGAACACCGCGAAACGCTGCGACAGCTCTTCGAGAAATCCCATCCAACCAGTATGCCCGCCGGCGCCGTGCAGGAACACGACGGGCGTTCCCGATCCGCCGCGCAGCAGCCGGACCGTCGCCCCATCCACCGTAATCATTTCCATGCTGTGCGGCATTGCGGTTTACCCCGACAGAGATGTCCTCACCTTAGCGCGGTTGCCCGATCTCGGGCATCATGCGAGGCTCGCGGCCAGATCGCTGAGGGAGGTTCCGATGGCGCTCAAGATCTACGGCATCCCGCGTTCGCGCGCCTTTCGCACCCTGTGGATGGCGAAGGAGCTGGGGCTCGATTACGAAAACGTCCCGATCGACATGGGCAAGGGCGAGACGCGCACCGCTGACTATCTCCGCATCAATCCGAACGGCCATATCCCGGCGATCGACGATGACGGGTTCATCCTGTGGGAATCGATGGCAATCAACCTCTACCTCGCGAAGAAATACAGCCCGGCATCGCTCTACCCGGCGCTGCCCGAGGACGAGGCGCGCGCCTGGCAATGGAGCTTCTGGGGCATGACCGAGGTCGAACGCCCGGTGCTGACCGCGCTGTTCCACCGCGCGATGCTGCCGGAGGACAAGCGCGACGCGGCATTGGCCGATGAGAGCGAGCGGCAGCTCGCCGCGCCGCTCCATGTCCTCGATGCCGCGGTGGCGCACCAGCCCTATCTGCTCGGCGAGCATTTCACGGTGGCCGATCTCAACGTCGCCAGCATCCTGTCCTGGGCACGACCGGCGCGGATCGACCTCAGCGGCGTGGCGAAAATGGCGGATTGGTTCAAGCGCTGCGCCGAGCGGCCGGCAGCGCGCGCCGCCCGGGATTTGCAGCGCTAGCGGCGACCCCGGCTGCCTCGGCGATCGGCGCTGAGGCCGGGTATCGCTGGGGCGGGTTTCGGTGTTGCCGAGCCGGATGCGGCGAGCCGCCGCGCTTGCAGAAAATTTTGTGAATATGCTAGCCCCTAAACCGTTTTGCGGAGGCGGCGATCACGGCACGGCGCCGCACGATGCGGGGGTTCGACAGCATGCAGCGTTTCGTGAGGTTCGCGCCGTTAAGCCCTGATGCGGCGGCCGGCTGATCGCGCCCGATGGTGTTCGTTCTCTATCTCGCCGGCCTGGCCGTCCTGATCGTCGTGCTCGCGCTCGGGCTGGAATTCATCCAGCGCCGCGGCGCGCCGACACCCGTCGCGCCAGCCGCCACCCGCCAGGAGCCCGTCGTCGCTCCCAGCACGGCCGGCGCGGTCGCCGCGCCGCCAATCGTTGCCGGCGCGCCTCCGGTTGCTACCGCGCAATGGTTGCCGGCGGCTGGCAGCGGCGCGGTACGCGACATCATCCTGATCGTCGCGGTCGGTCTGCTGGCGCTGATCGCGCTGGGCTCGGATTGGGTCTTCTACCACCAGCTCGAGGAGATGCGGGCCGCAAGGCGGGCCTGGCTGGCGCCGCAATCCGCCCGCAGCGAAAGGCCGCCCGTCGTCGGCCGGGCATTCGACGTGTCGGTGACGAGCCAGAACAGCGGCGCCGAGCCGGCCGTCGATATTTTCACCGACGCCGCGCCGTTCACTGTGGCCTTGGCCGAGGCGGGCTCTCCGGCGGTCGACCGCAACATCCGGGATGCGCTGAACCGCTGCCTGGCGACCAAGCCGGGCGAGCGGACGCGGGTCGTCTATCCCAACCCGGCCGCAGCGAACGACCGCACCACGCTATCGATTAAACGAGACCTGATCGATTGGAACGTCCTCTACGGCGTCAAGATCCTGGTAGTGCCGGGCTGCTACGCCTACCGCACCGCCGGACAAGTGCACCACAGCGCCTTCTGCTTCTTCTACCAGCACGGGTTCAGCAATCCGAACGACTGGGCGATCTGCCAGGGCGGCAATTACGCGGACTGAACGCGATTTGCGCCGCCGCGTCGTACTCGGCGAAATTCTTTTTTAGGCAAATCTGTATTGAGTGCAGTTGGCTTCCTGTCCGAGGGAAGTTGGTTGCGTGCATCCGCACCCCGTCGCCTCGCGCGGCGGGGTGTGCGCCTCAAGCAGGGGAGCGCAGCCAGAACGTTAATTGACCCTGAGGTTGAAATCGGAGGATAAGGGTTGGCTACCTCGGGGTGGCATGCCCCACCCGGTTTTGCCCCGAGAGCTCCAAGGTAGCCGGTCGGGCCGGACGCTTAGGGAAGCCCGGCCCGACTTGTTTGCAGCGCATTGACTAATACTGCGTTTCTCTTAACATACGTTAAATGGAAGCGCAAAGATCCCCATCCCGATCAGCGCATTACCGAAACCAAGCCGCCCGGCTCCGCGGGTTGAGCGAGCAAGAGCCGGTTGGAACACTTCGCGAGGCATTGTTCCAGGTGGCCCGCCAGTACGATGAACTGGCCGACAGCATCGACCGTCAAATCCTGTCCCGGTGACCGAAGCAGGCCGGTCCGCTTGCGCTTTGGTCGGCGAGCGGCGACGAGTCATCCGTGCTGTTACACTGAGGGGCCATTTCCTCCGGATAGAAGCAACCCTTTCTTTAGACAATCTCCGGCACTCTGGCGGGACTGCCGTTTTCATGTGTCCTGGAATGCGTTCGGAACCTGTTACCTGGTCCAAAACGGACCGCATCGTTCACTACCGCCAGGACGCCGCGCGTCTCCGCAGCATGGCAGAGGCCGAGACCCGTTCGAGCATTCGGGAGCAATTGGCGCGTCTGTCCCGGGAGTATTACCGGATCGCCGACGGCATTTCGCGGCTGCTGCGAGACGGTTAACGGCTACACGCACCTTCGGCTATCTCCGACAGTAGCCGAAGATCCGGGCCGGAACGGGGTCGCAAGCGTTCCGGCCCGGTTTGTTTGCGTGTGGCTTTTCCGGCCTTTCTTATACCGAG
>Ga0066709_100001066_pt1 | contig 17150 bp, 19 predicted proteins | sample GraSoiAngelo_158_FD_79665 | JGI IMG/M metagenome (GOLD analysis project Ga0066709, IMG submission 79665) | Grasslands soil microbial communities from the Angelo Coastal Reserve, California, USA - 14_1009_16_30cm | ecosystem: Environmental > Terrestrial > Soil > Grasslands | place: USA...
CCACCGGGCGCTCGAGTTCAAGGGCTGGTTCGTCAAGTCGACCACGCTGCTCTGCAACGCGGTCGCGATCTACGTCAACCCCCGGTCGTGGGTGAATCGCCACCGCCATCACCACGCCTTCTCCGACCACGACGGCGACCCCAACAAGCTCGGCGCCGACGGCTTCTGGAAGACGCTCTCCTTGTGCCTGTTCCCCTACAAGTGCCAGTTCGATCTCGCCCGAGATTCGATCTTCGAGACCTGGCCGATGCGTCTGGCCTCGAGCCCAGGCTTCGCCGTCGCGGCCCAGGCGAGCAGCTACGCGTTCGTGTGGGCGCTCGTGTCGGACTGGGTGTACGCGCTAGCCCTGTGGTTCAGTGTCCGGCTCGTCGGTCTGTGGACGAACATGATGCAGAATTACTGGACGCACGATCGGCGATTCGGCGCCCGGCGCTACGACGACGACGACAACGCCATGAACATCGGCGACTGGCTACCGGTGACGGCCACGTTCAGCGCCTGCCTGCAGAACAACCATCACCACTATCCGCAGTTCCTGCGGCTGAGCCACGCGGCAGACGAATACGACTTCGGGTTCCAGGTGGCGCGGCTCATGAAGAGCCTGGGGCTGGTGAGGGCGTCGAACACCGGCGGGCGTCTCCCGGCGGGTCTCGATCTGAAGGAACTCGGCTTCTAGGCCGCCGTGAGGGTCGTCGCCACCTCGCCATTCCATGGTCGATCGTCAATCTGGTCCGTTCCGAGCGGGACAGACCGGACTCGGACACGATCGAGCAACCCGAGAAGCGCCAGTGAGAGACAGACGACCCGTCAGATCGCCAGCGTCGACTCCCAGAACATTTCCTCGACCGTGAGCCGGCGCGGCGCCAGGCCCTGCCGGTAGGTATAGCCCGCGAGAGTCTCCAGCGTCTTCCGGTTCCTCGCGACGCCGTACGGAAACGGATCGTCTCCCATCAGCGCGCGCGTTTCCTCGGCCTCCGCGACGAGCCAGGGCAGGCTCGCCGGCAAGGCCGCCGTGAACTGCAGGCGCTCGTACGCCAGGCGCTTGGCCTCGACGAAGGCATCGTAGAGGCTCCGCGGCAGCCACGGATGCCGACGCGCCAGCTCTTCTCTGAGGACCAGGGTGTGCATGATCGGAAGATTCCGGTCTTCTCGAAGTAGGCGCGCTCGACGCGGCGGAAGTCCGGAAAGAGGCGCGTCACGCGCTCGCCGTAGGCCGCGGGCCGGCGGGCGCCCATGTAGGCGTCGAGCTCGCCGGCCGCGACCATGTCCCCGAGATTGCGTCCGGCTGGAACCCACTGGTGCGGCACGTCGGGCGGCAAGGTCACGTCGACTTCCTTGACCTTCGACCCCTCGCCGCCCTCGAACCAGCGCATGTCCTTCGGCGCGACGCCGTACTCCTCCTCGAGCATCCCGCGGATCCACACCGCCGCCGTCATGTGGTACTTGGGCACGCCCATCCGCTTGCCGACCAGTTCGCGCGGCTCCTTGATCCCGGCGTGCGTGCCGACGAAGACCGACGCGTGGCGAAAGCTGAACGACGGAAACACCGGAATCGCCACGAGCGGCTCGCCGCGGCCGCGGAGCACCGTGTAGGTCGACAGCGACAGCTCGGAGACGTCGAACTCGCGGAACCGCGCCATCCGATAGAACATCTCCTCCGGCGCGAGCGTGATCACGTTCAGCTCGACGCCGTCGGGCTTGACCTCGCCGGTCCTGATCGCGCGCGTGCGGTCGTAGTCGCCGCACGCCAGAGTGAGCGCGAGTCTGGACAACGTGGGCTACCGCGCCTCGGCCGTCGCGGCCTCGACGACGGCCGAGGTGTAGCCGCTGTAGCGCCGATAGCAGCGCACCGCGTTCTCCCAGAGGAGCTTGCGCCGGGCGCTCTCGGGGATCGTCGTCCACTTGAGGACGGCGTCCACCGATTTCGGGAACCAGCTCTCTGAGTGCGGATAGTCCGTCGCGAACATCAGCGTGTTCTCGCCGATCGCCTCGATGGCCTGGCGAAGGGACAGCTCGCCCTCGTGCAGCTGGATGCTCTGGTAGTACTGCGGCCCGCGGATGTAGTCGCTCGGCTTGCGCTTGAGGCGGGGCAGCGCGTGCTGGCTCATCTCGGCCTGCTCGTCCAGGCGCGAGGCCCAGAAGGCGAGCCAGCCGTGGCCGCACTCTAGCGAGGTCAGGCGCAGGCTCGAATAGCGATCGAGCACGCCCGAGCCGATGAGCGCCGCCATGTTGCGCTGAGCATTCCACACGTGGCTGGCCGAGCGGACCAGGAACATGTTGTCCCAGTTGTCCCACATGCCCGGCGGGTACGGGATCGACATCGTGAAGGAGTGGATGACGACCGTCAGGTCGTGCTCCTGCGCCGCCGCCCAGATCGGCTCCCAGTCGGGATCGTCGAGCGTCATGCCCGGCGGGCAGACCGGGAAGATGCCGACCGGCCACCGCTCCTTGCCGCAGCGGCGGATCTCAGCGACCGACCCCGGCACGTCGCGGACCGTCACGTGCATCACGCTCGTGAGGCGATCGGGGTACGGCGCGCAGTAGTCCTTGAGGAAGCGATGATACGCCTGGTACATCGCCATCTCGACCGCCACGTCGTCAAGACCCGCGAACGCCGCCAAGCCGCCCGACGGCAGGACCATGTTAACGTCCACGCCCTCGATGTCCATGTCCTTGATGCGCGCGCGCGAGTCGAAGTTGACGCGGTCGTCCGGGAAGGGCGGCCCCTGCCAGCGCACGTCCCAGGGCGTGCCGCCGTCCTTCAGCCCGCGCGTGATCGCGTCGGCGGGCGGCACGCGCTCGCGCGAGCCGAGCATCCGGTTGAGGTCCGGGCGCTTGCCGACGCGGTAGCGCGACATGCCCCCCTTGCCCTGAGCCCGCCCGACGAGGGACCCGAGCGCGGCCAGCCGGGCTCGGTCGGGGGCCGAGAGGTACGCCTCGATGGGCTCGGCGGGCTCGATGACGTGGGTGTCGGCGTCGAAGATGCGATATCCGGCGCGTGCCATAGGGGACCTCCTCGGGCGTCCGTTGACACCTTCCCGGCGGAGAACTTAGCATGACCCGCCCGATGCGTGCGCAGGCACGAGTGGCCTGGCGAAGCTCAAGGAGCTGCTTCGCTGAGCGGCCGCAACTCGCGGCGACCGTTACCGGTTCAGTCGGCGGGCTCCATCCGATAGAGGCGCAGGAGCTTGAGCAGCGGCACGTCCTGCGCGGTGAAGAGCACGGCCGGCTCGGCGCCCCCGTTTGCGTGGGCGTGCCGCGCCCGCGGCGGAATCACGAAGAAGTCTCCCGGCTCCCACTCGAACGTCTGATCGTCCACGGTGGTCGTCCCCCGCCCGCGCACCACGCGATAGACGGCGGTGCTCGTCTCGCGGTGGGCGTGCGTGCGGATGCCCGGGCGCAGCAGCTGCAGATAGCACGCGACGGTCGGGCGAAGCGAGGTGCCGCTGGCCGGATCGACGTACTCGAGCAAGACGTCGTCGAAGGGGTCGGGCGCCTGCTCGGCCCGCTTCAGCAGCGCCGCGTAGGCGTCGGTCCACGGGAAGTAGATGTCGCGGCCCGGGCTCCGGAGCGCCGGCTGCTGCTCGTCGGGATACGGCTCGAAGGTCAGGTTCTCCAGGAACCGGACGATCTGCCAGTCGAGGATGTCCATCCAGTAGACGGGCTTGCCGCCTTCGTTGCCGTGGTCGTGCCACGCCATCCCTGGCGTCAGCACGAGGTCGCCGGGCTTCATCGCGCACTTCTGACCGTCGACGGTCGTGAAGGCCCCTTCGCCGTGGAGCATGAACCTGATCGCGGTCGGCGAGTGGCGGTGGGCCGGCGCGACTTCGCCGGGCAGCAGGTACTGGATCGCCAGCACGAGGCTATGCGCCACGGTCCGCTCCGGGACTCCCGGATTGTGCAGGCGCAGCACCCGGCGCTCGGCGCCGCGGTGGGGGCTCAGGTATTCGCTGCTCTCGAACAGGAGCGGCTCGATGTTGCGCCAGCGCCAGTGGCGGGCCTGGGTGGCCGTCGGCTTCGGCGGAATGAGCGGCCCCGGCCGGGACCACGGAGCGTCGAGCCCCGCCGCCCTCAATCGCGCACAGTACGCCTGGAGCTCCTCGACCGTCCGCGTCGTCTGGACCGCCATGGCCGTCTCCTCCGCCTGCCAATTGCAGTTTCGGCTACTCTACCATTGAGCTACACTGGCGCGGAGTCTCCAGCTGTGCCACTTCGCACGAAGGGCGGCGCCCACTAGTATCACAATGCTCGGGAGGGTTCCGACGAGACCGCGGTGCAGCCCCAGCTTCAGGCATACCGCGCCCCGGAGTGTCAGGGGAACATGGTATTTCGGCACCAGTACTTCTACAAATCCGTTGCGGTCCTTGAAGTCGATCAGGGAGCTGTTGTCCTTGTTGCCGTAGCGGTACCGGCCGTACGTCACGTACGAGATTCCCCGCTGTGCGCAGCGCTCGACCGCGGTCGTGATCAGCACGTTCGCGGGCCGCTTGTCGTAATGACGGCTCTTGGTCAAGAGCTGCATGATGGCCGCGACTTTCCCGCAGTAGACGAGCTTCATGAGGCCGATCAGCTCGTCCCCGAGATATGCGCAAATGAAGTCGCTGCGGTCCCTGAACGACGAGTAGTCCTTCCGCACCTCCTCGACCGTCTTCCCGAAATGGGCGAACGGCACACCCTGGCGCATCGGTGAGTCGTTGTTCAGCGCGACCAGTCCGCCGATCAGCGCGTCATCGAGCTCGCGGAACTTGACGACCACGCCTCGTTTGGCGGCTCGTCTCGTGTTCTTTCGAGTATCCTTCGGGAGCTTCTCCCACCAGTCGGCAAAGGTGGTGAGCCGGATCGCCGCGATGCTGTTCCATTCCATCCGATACGAATACTTGGGTGTTTCGGCCGGCAGCTTCTGAGCGAACGTGAAGACGTCCGCTTTCGCGCCGTTCGAACGACACGCCTTCAAACGCCGGATGCACGACTCCGGGTCGTCGAGCTCGTCCTCCAGCCAGTCCTCGTCGTGAACGGTCGCGACTCTCAGCCGTCTCCCGGTCACCACGATGCTTCGACCGCCGATCTCCACGGCGGGCACCGTCACCCATTGTCCTTTGATGCTGATCTCGATGTGCGCGTTGGTCATAGCCCGTCTGAGGGTCTCAGTTGCTCTTCGAGAACCTGTGCGCCGTCGCCAGGAGCTCGGTTCCGAAGACAGCGAAGGCGAGGTCGGCCTCGATGCGGTCCTCGTAGAGGCGTCGTTCGGCCGCCTCGGGGAGTCGGACACCGAACGGATAAGAAAAGGGGAGGAACCGGCGCAGGCATGTCACAGGCTGCCCAGAGGGCGTCGACGAGCTCTTCCTTCGACTCCATGGGCCAGCTCGCGCGCTCGGCGCCGCGTGGGATGCCCGGCCGGCCGATCTTTGCCATGAGACGATTGTAGTACGTCAGGTAGATGCGCTCTTCGCGTAGGGCGCGAATCGCCGCGAGCTTGTTCCGCCACATCAGGTTGACATTGTTGATCATCCCGGTCAGGACGAAGCTCGTCTGCTTGATACGAATTCTAGCCGAACACGCTGCTCTTGCGGCCGTCGAAGCGAATGCCCACCCGCTGGCCCACCTCGGGCGTCTGGCCGGGATCGACCTGGATGCGCAGGCGCGTGCCGTCGTCGAGCGTCACGTGGCAGTCGACGAGGTTCCCGAGGAACGTCACCTCCACGACCCGGCCCGGCACCGAGCCCGCGCCGTCAGCGGCCGACGCCGGCACCAGCCGGAGATTTTCGGGGCGGATCGCCACCTGCACCGTCTGGCCCGACACGGCGCCCGGCGGCACGGGCGCGCCGATCGGATGCTCGCCGCCGACCGCGACGACTCCGTCGTCCGCGCCGGCGCGGACGACGCGGCCCGAGATCAGGTTCACGAGCCCCATGAAATCGGCGACGACCTTGTTGACCGGCCGCGCGTAGACCGCGCGCGGCGCGCCGACCTGCATGATCGCCCCCGCGTGCATCACCGCGATCCGGTCGGAGAGCGCCATCGCCTCGGACTGATCGTGGGTGACGTAGACGAACGTGATGCCCGTGCGGCGTTGCAGCTCCTTCAGCTCCCAGCGCATGCGCTCGCGGAGCTTGGCGTCGAGGTTCGAGAGCGGCTCGTCGAGGAGCAGGATGCCCGGCTCGACCACGAGGCTCCGGGCCAGCGCGACGCGTTGCTGCTGCCCGCCGCTCAGCTGGCTCGGATAGCGGCGCTCGAGCCCGGCCAGGTTGACCTGCTCGAGCACGCGTGCGACGCGCGTCTGGGTCTCCGCCCGGCCGACCCGGCGCACCTCGAGGCCAAAGGCGACGTTCTGGTACACCGTCTTGTGCGGCCACACCGCGTAGTTCTGGAACACCATGCCCATGCCGCGTCGCTCGGGCGGCACGACGCCGCTCGGGGTGGAGAGCGCCGTCGAGCCGACGCGGATCACGCCCGCGTCGGGCGCCATGAAGCCGGCGATCAGACGCAGGAGCGTGGTCTTGCCGCAGCCGCTCGGCCCGAGCAAGGTCACGAACTCCCGGTCACCGATCTCGAGACTCAGATCGCTCACGGCGGTGACGCCACCGAAGCGCTTCGTCACGTGCTCGATGCCGATCCCCGCCATCACTCGATCCGCAAGAGCCGCATGTACTCGGCCACGGCCGTGCGGTCCACGTCGATCTCGAGCGCGCCCGGCTCGTCGAGCGGGATCCAGAGGAGCGCCTCGGCCTCCTGGTTCAGGATGTCGCCGCGCCATCTCTCGACCGCGAAGTAGTGGAGCTTCCTCCACTCCTCCGCTCGATGAAGCAGCGTGCACACGTACGCCGTCCGCTCGGCCACGACCCCCAGCTCTTCCTGGAGCTCGCGCTGCAGCGCGTCCTCGAGCGCCTCGCCCGGGTCGACGTGACCGCCGGGCAGCGCGACGGCGCCGGGAGCCAGCCGGCGGGTTGGTTTCCGCCTCTCGGCGAGGACGTGGCCGTTCCTGACGAGCATGAACGTGACGCACTCGAGGGGCGGAGCGCCGTCGCTGGACGCTCCGGTCCATCTGCTCGCGGCCGTCACTGCGCGACCTCCGCTCGCTCGGCGCTCGGGACCGCCACGCCGCGGCCCAGTCGTGTGGCGAGCACGATCGCCCCGGTGATGATGAGCATGGTCACGATCGCCAGCGCCGCGACCGGCCCGAGCGCGCCGGTCTCGTAGAGGTTGTAGACGGCGACCGCCAGGGTGATCGAGCCCGAGCTGAACAGCAGGACCGAGGCCGAGAGCTCCTGGAGCGCCGGAACGAACACGAGGAGCCAGCCGGCGAAGAGTCCGGGACGGGCGAGCGGCAGGGTGACGCTCCGGAAGGTGCGGAGCCAGCCCGCGCCGGTCACGCGCGCGGTCTCCTCGAGCGACGGGTCGATCTGACGGAAGGCTGCGTTCGCCGAGCGCACTCCAAGCGGGATGAACCGCCCGGTATACGCGAGCAGGATGATGAGGAGGGTTCCGTAGATCGGCAGCGGGACCCGCAGCCAGAACTGGATCAGGGCGACGGCCACGACGATTCCCGGCAGCCCCAGGGGAACGAGCGAGGCATAGTCGAGGAGCTTCCTTCCCCTGAGCGCGGTCCGCAGATCCAGCCAGCCGACGAGGCTTCCGATCAGGACGGCCAGGGTGGCCGTCCCGCTCGCGAGGATCAAGCTGTTCACGATCGCACGACGGGTAACGTCGTATTCGAGCAGCACGAATCGATAGTGCTGGAGCGTCAGGTTCTGCCAGAACCCAAGCCCCCACGAACGGGAGACGGAGACGGCCAGCAAGGTCAGGTACGGCGCTGCCACGGCGACGACGAAGACCGCCACGCAGAACGCGAGGACGCCCCAGCGGGCCGAGCCGAGCTCGACGAGCCGCGGCCGGCTCCCCTTGCCGCCGAGGGTCACGTACGAGCGGCGCGCGAGGTACCGGCGCTGCAGATAGAGTGCGGCGACCGTCAGCGCCACGAAGATCAAGGACAGCGCCGAGGCCAGGCCGTACTGCGGCGGATAGTCGAACAGCGCGTAGATGCGGGTGGGCAAGGTGAAGACGCGCCCGGGCAGGCCCACGATCGCCTGCGAGCCGAAGAGGGCGATCGCGTTCACGAAGGCCACGAGCGCCCCCGACAGGACGGCCGGCGCCACCAGAGGTCCGGTGACCGCCAGGGCGGTCCGCCACCGGCCGGCGCCGAGGATCTGCGCCGACTCCTCCATCGATGCATCGACCGACTCCAGCGCGCTGGCGGCGAGGAGGTAGACGAACGGAAACGTGTGCGGCACGGTGACGAGAATCAGCCCGGCCATCGAGAAGACGTCGAAGGTCAGCGCCGGCATCCCGAGCACGTCGCGGACGAATCGATTCACCAGCCCGGCCCGCGGACTGAACAGGTTCACGAATGCGATCGCGGTCAGAAACGGCGGCGTCAGGTACGAGACGACCGCGGTCAGGTGGATGAAGCGCTTCGCAGGAACGTCGGTGCGGCTCACCGCCCAGGCGAGCGGAAGCCCGACGGTCACGCTCAGCACGGCCGTCGCCGCGCCGAGCACGAGCGAGTTCCGCAGCGCCTGCACGTGGAGCCGGCTCGTCACCGCGTCGCGGAAGTGAGCGAGCGTGAGGCCGTCGTCGCCGGTCAGGCTGCCGCCGACCAGGAACGCCAGCGGGAGCGCGACGAGCACCACCAGCGCGAGGGCCGCGCCGGCCATGACGACGTGCTCCGCCCCCACGAGCCTCGACGGGGCCGGGAACGCCTGAAGTGGCGTCGACATGGGCGCCGATTCTATCCCATTCGATTCGGATATTCGGGCGGACGCGCTATCCTCGCTCTGGGACCTGCATGACTGCGACCGAAGCCGCGCTGCGCGAAGCCTCGTCGCGAAACGACGAGTTGATCGACGCCGACCTGATCCGCCAGTGGCTGGCCTGGGGCCTCGGCTGGCTGCTGCTCTTCCCTACCATCGGGGCGTTCATCTCCACCAAGTTCAATTATCCGACTCTCCTGGGCGACCTGCCGTGGTTCACCTTCGGGCGGCTGCGCCCGATGCACGTGAACGGCGTGATCTGGGGCGCCTTCTCGACGCTCTTCATCGGGCTCTGCTACTACATTGTGCCCCGCCTGAGCGGCGTGCGCGTCTGGGGCGAGCGCTGGAGCCGCGGGCTTCTGTGGGTCTGGAACCTCAATCTGGCCGCGGCCGTGGTGCTGCTGGGGCTCGGCTGGAACCGGGGCTGGGAGGCGGGCGAGTTCCCGCTGATCAACGTCATCGTGACGTTCCTGGTGATCGTGCTCCTGACCGTCCAGTTCCTGATGACGATCAAGCAGCGGCGCGAGCGGCCGCTCTACGTCTCGCTCTGGTATCTGATCGCCGCCTTCGTCTGGACCGACGTGAATCTCGTGCTCTTGATGCTCGGCCCCTACCACATCCCCGGCATCAACAACGCGGCGTGGCACGGGCTCTTCATGCACTACGTGGTCGGACTCTGGATCACGCCGGCCGGCTACGTGCTGATCTACTACTTCCTGCCGGCCAGCGTGAAGAACCCGATCTACAGCCACCGGCTCTCGCTGATCGGCTTCTGGTCGCTCGCATTTTTCTATCCGTTCGTCGGCATCCATCACTACCTCTACTCGCCGATCGCCGACTGGGCCGAGACGATCGCGATCGTCTCGTCGATGATGCTGATCATTCCGGTGTGGACCGTGCTCCAGAACTTCTTCGGCACGATGATCGGGCGCTGGCCGGAGCTCTCGCGCAACCTGCCGGCGAAGTTCCTGATCGTCGGCTCGCTCATGTACCTGGTCGGCTGCTTCCAGGGCTCGCTGGCAGCGCTCCGCTCGCTCCAGCAGCCGACGCACTTCACCGACTTCGTCATCTCCCACTCACACCTCACGGTCTTCGGCACGTTCGTGGTGTGGGCGATCGCCGGCACCATGTACGTCTGGCCGCGGCTCGCCCACGACGCGCCGCTGTGGAGCTTCCGCGTCGGGAACTGGGGATTCTGGCTCGTCACCCTGGGCATCTCCGCGATGGGGCTCGTGCTGACGGCGCAGGGGCTCCAGCAGGGCTTCATGCTGATGGCCGGCACCGAATGGGTGCACTCGGTGAACGCGATCCGCCCCTACTGGTGGGTGCGGACCCTCACCGGCATCTCCATGGACGTCGGCATGTCCCTCGTCGTCTACACCCTCATGAAGACCTCGCTCGCCGCCGCCGACGCGACGCGGCCCGGAGCGCGATGAAATCGATCGGCTCGCTGGCGGTTGGCGCCGGCTTCTTCTTCGTGACCCTGGCGATGTTCGTACAAGGATTTCTCCCGGCGATGATCCCGGAGTCGCGGTCGCGGCAAGTGAGCCGCGCCGTGCGGACGGACGTGGGCGACGTGAAGTGGGTGCGCTACGACGCCTCCGACTACACGCCGCTCGAGCGGGTCGGCCGCGCCGTGTACATCCGCGAAGGCTGCTGGTACTGCCACAGTCAGTACGTGCGGCCGGTGGCCGGCGAGGACCTCCGCTGGGGGCCGGTCTCCGAGGCCGGCGAGTACGCCTTCGATCTCCCGCACCTCCTCTCGACGCGCCGGATCGGCCCGGACCTCACGCGCGTCGGGCTGAAGTTCGGCGACGACTGGCACTACGCGCATCATTGGGACCCGCGCCTGGTCGTGCCGGACTCGATCATGCCGAGCTTCAAGTGGCTCTACCGGCGCCTGCGCGTCCCTCTGCAAAAGACCGAGGCGGGCCCGGCGCTCGCGCCGTCCGCCGAGCTCACGACGTACTTCACGATGAAGGCCGACGTCGCGATTCCGCTCTACCCGAACGCCGAGGGGCTCACGTTCGTCGCGCCTGCCGCGAACGGTGAGTGGCCGCTCGACGGCACGCCCGTCATCGACCTCAAGGGTTTCGGCGACCGGCCGCCCGCGCTCGAGCGGGTCACCCTGGTGTTTCCCACGCGGGAGCTGGTCGGACTGGTCCGCTACATCCAGAAGCTCGGGACCAATCGTGGCGCCTGGCGCGAAGTGTTCGAGCCGCAGACGGTCGGGGTCTCGGTCATGAACATCCCGAGCAGCCCGGATCTCTTGACCTTGGGGCGCGAGGTCTATCACTCGCGGTGCGTCGGCTGCCACGCCAAGAGCGGGGACGGCAACGGTCTGGCCGCGACGTTCCTCTCGCCGCGCCCGCGGAACTTCACCCTCGGGGTGTTCAAGTTCCGCACGACGCCCTCGGGATCGCTGCCGACCGACGGCGATCTCTACCGCACGGTGACGCGCGGCGTGCGCTGGACCGCGATGCCCACGTGGCATGAGCTGCCCGACAAGGAGCGGCTCGCCGTCGTCACCTTCATCAAGACCTTCTCGCGCCGCTGGAAGGACGAGCAGCCCGAGCCGCCGGCCACGATCGGTGAGCCGCCGAAGGCGACGGCGGAGCTTGTGGCGCGCGGCAAGGATCTCTATCAGAAGGCCAAGTGCTTCCAGTGCCACGGCGCCGAGGGCAAGGGCGACGGCGAGTCGGCGGCGGATCTGACCGACGATCTCAAGTTTCCGATCCGCCCGGCCGACTTCACCCGCGGCCAGTTCAAGGGCGGCTCGACCGTGCGTGATATCTTCCGCACGATGACCCTCGGCCTCGACGGCTCGCCGATGCCCTCGTTCGCCGACTCGATGAGCGAGGACGAGCGCTGGGCCATCTCGTATTACGTCCTCTCGCTCTCGGCCTGGAAGGATCCGCTGACGGGCGAGACCCTCGAGCTGCCGGCCGAGGCGCGCGCCGCGCTCAACGCGCCGGAGGTCGTCGCCGACCATCCGCGCTACGCCCTCGATCCAGCCCGGCCCGAGCGGATCGCGGGCGACAAGGCCAGGCCGCGGACCCTGTATCCGGGAATTCGCGAATGATCGAGCACCTGACGCTCGGCGCGTTCGCGGTGGCGCTCCTGATGAGCCTGGCGGCCGTGTGCGCCTTCGTCTGGGGCGCCGCGACCGGCGCGTTCCGTGGCCTCGAGAGGATCAAGCATCAGGTCCTCCGGGCGGAGGGGGTCGATGAGCGAACGGACGCCTGAGCATCACCCGAAATACGGTGAGGTCGAGCGCTACGCGCAGGGCGAGATCCGCGCCTATCACGGGATCGTCAACAAATGGCTCCTCGTCGTCTACGCGATCCTCGCCGTCTGGGGCATCTACTATCTCTTCAAGTACTGGGGCGGGCTCGGACCCGGCCTCGGCGCCGGTCAGTAGGAGCCTGGCGTGCGGGCCGAACGCATCCTCATCACGCTGGCGCTGCTGAACCTGCTCGCGCTGAGCCTCGGGATCCTGTTCAACATCCTGGCCAACTACCTGCCCATCGCGTACTAGGCCGATGAGCACGGTCGAGAAGCTCGCGTTCGGCTTGTTCCTGGTGGGCACGGTCGTCGTCTTCGTCTGGGTCGCGGTACTGGCCATCCGCAAGTAGGACGAGGCGCCGCCATGGCCCACGGAGCCGCTGAAGCGATCGGCGCCCCGCCGGCGGGCGATCTCTGGTCTGTGGCGATGTCGGCGCCGGACGGCTGGATCGTTCGACCCGAGGTCGCCACGCCTGTCCTGATCGTGGCGAGCGCCTACGCGGTCGGCTGGTGGCAGCTGCGCCGGCGCGGCGGAGCCGTCTCGGGCTGGCGCGTCGCCGCATCGGCGGGCGGATTGCTGAGCGTTCTCGTTGCGCTGTCGAGCCCGTTCGATCGGCTGGCTCACGCGAGCTTCGCGGCTCACATGACGCAGCACCTGCTGCTGATCGTCGGCGCCGCGCCGCTGCTACTCCTGGCCGATCCCTTCGCGGCGCTCTGCTGGGCGCTGCCCCGGGCGATTCGCGCGCGCGCCGGGCGGCTGCTACGACCGGGGACGCCGCTGCGAGCGATCTGGCGCGGACTCACCACTGTCTCGGTGGCGTGGGTCGCTCACGTCGCCGCGGTCTGGCTCTGGCACTTGCCGAGCGCGTACGACGCGGCCGTCGCCGATCGTGTCGTCCACGACGTGGAGCACCTCGTCTTCTTCGGCACCGCCATCCTGTTCTGGTGGCCGATCATCAACCCGCCGCCCCGGTTGCGAGCGGCGGCGGGCCATGGCATCCGCGTGGTCTACCTGGTGCTCGCCGCCTTGCAGGGCGCGTTCCTCGGCCTCCTGATCGCGATGAGTCGCGAGACCTGGTACCACGCCTATGCGAGCGTCGAGGATCAGTCCCTCGGCGGCCTCGTGATGTGGGGAGTCGGCGGCGCCGTGGATATGCTGGCCGTGCTGATCCTGGTCGGCTGCTATCTCGCCTCGCAAGATGGAGAAGTGCCGCCGATGCGAGCCTGGTGACATCGAGTGTGAAGCGATCGTGCGCAGAGGGCGGCGTTAGGAATGGGTCGAACGTGAGCCTCTCCCACTCCAACGCAGTCATTCGTCGACATCGACCGCGTTCATCCGAGCTCAAGAACCTCAGCCTCCGCTCGGCACCCTAGCCTGGCCGGTCCCCGTAAACCGCCGCACGATGCGTGTCCGGCAGGAAGGCGTACACGGTGTTGCGGACGGCGTCGAAGCCGATCGTGTGCGCGCCGCGTTCCGTCGGGACGCTTTCGAGGCGGCGCATCGTACGGGTATCGAAGACGTCGATGACTCCAGGATCGCCGATCGCGACATAGAGATGCTTGAAAGTGGCGTTGAGGAAGACGACGTCCGGCACGCCACTGATCGCATGCTCACTCTGTACGGCGCCCGACCGCGAGTCGACCACGAGCAGCACCTTGCCGTCGCACGCGCAGAAGAGACGCCGCGTCGTCGGATCGAGGTCCAGTCCATGAGGACCCATCGCCGGCATCGGAAACGAGTCGGCGACCCGCGTAGGGTCGGCGCTGTCGACAACCGCAATCTGCGGCGGATCGGCGATGTTGACGTAGAACCGTCCGCGCTCGTCGTCGACAACGGTCCACCGCGTTCGGCCCGGAACGGGAATGTTGGCGATCACGGCTCGGGTGCTGACATCCACGAGCGAGACGGTGAAAGATCCTCGTCGCGACGGATCGCCGACGTTCGCCGCAAGCAGCAGTCGATGATTGGCAGCATAGGCGAGACCGTTCGGCCCGACCCCGACCTTCACTTTTGCCACGGACTTCTCTTGCGCCGGCGAGAAGATCCCGACGGTGTCCTCTCCGCGATTGGAGGTGAAGACCAGGTCGTCGGTCTCGGAGACCAGCGCTCCGGCGACCTGCGGCAGGTGCGGAATGGAACGAAGATACGTATTGGTCGTGCAGTCGATCACGTCGACGGCGTCGTTCGCGGTGTGGGCCACGTAGAGCAGTCCCCTACCGCTGTGGACAGCGGCGTGATCGAACCCGCCCGGCGCCGCGTGCGGCGGAAGGGCGATGTAGCCGATGTGCTCCAGGGCCATGCGTCGCTCCTCGGGCTTCTCGTCGTTCCTAGCCGTGTCGAGAGCCGCCGACGTTCGCGCGGCAGTACGCGTACAACGCGTCGTACGCGTGGAACTGCCGACTCATGTTGTCGTGGTCGTCCTTGGCGATGGCCTGGAAGCCTGTGGCCAGCGCGTAGAGACCCGCCGACTCCGGCGTCAGCTGACGCGCGTCGGTGTCCGCGCCGCGCACGATGAGGGCCAGCATGCGGAGCGCCGGATCCTCGAGCTTGTGTTTCCCCAGGAAGGCATCGAAGGAGCAATGGTCGCCGACGTGTCCGAGCTCCACCCCTGGAACGTCGTAGGGGATGGCCCCTTCACGCTCGGCAACCGCCATAACCTGGTTTGCCGGCACGAAGAGGAACGTCGGGTTCTTGTCGATGAACCGCGTGATCAGCCACGGACAGGCGATGCGGTCGACACGCGCCCTTTCACGAGTCACCCATTTCATCGCGATCTCCTTTCCTACTTTGCTTTCCAGTCGGGGTCGGCGGCGGCCGCCACGATCGGCACGGCGACGACCATGATGAGACCGAGCAGGACGATCACGCGGTTCATTGGCCGCCCCCTTTCGAGCCGCGAATGGCGAGGTCGTCAAACGCGGTCACCGAATCGGCTTTGGTCCACAGCCCCACGCGCCCGGACTTGAACCGCGGGTCGCGATGGTCCAGGTACAGCTTGCCGTCGAGCCACGCCTGGATCTGGTCGCCGACGGCCACGAGGCGAACGGTGTGCCACTGGCCGAGCGCGGGAGCCTTCACGGCGGCCGTCGCGAGCTGCCGTCGGCCTCGGTCGTAGGCGTAGAGTCGGAAATTGTCCTCGAGCGCGTTCGCGCGCACGACGTAGTACTTGCCATCGGTGAAGCGAAAGACGATGCCGCCCGATGCGTCCTCGCGGCCCGCGACCGGCTTGAACTTCATCGAGATATCGACGTCGCTGTACGGCCCGGCCGGCGCCACGATGACGTTGAACTGGTTCTTCGTCGCTCGCTGCACCAGCACCTTCTTGCCGCTGGGCGCACCCGCCATCTCCTCCACCGCCCATTGACCGTCGACCGTCGTCCAGCCCTCGATCCCCTGAGTGTCGAAGTCAAATTTTTCTTCTGGAACGTTGTCAGGCACCTTGATCTCCGTCACGCCCGCGAGGGCGGGCGCTCCACGCGTCACGCCATATGTACCGAGCGCGGCCAGCGCAGCCTTGAACAGGCCGCGTCGTGACATCGTCAGACTCTGCATTGCTGCCTCCTACCTCCGGCCCGCGCGGCTACGTCTTCTTCTGCTTCAAGACCGAGTGGAGACCGTCGAAGATCGCCATGCCGCGCTCGAGCAAGTCGTCATCGTCCGGCGTGGCCTCGGCGAGCGCGCGGATGGCGAGATCCACGCCCGTCGACTCGTTCCGTGTGAACTTGCCGTCGTGCAGGTCCGCCTCGTGGACGATCTCCGCGATGAGCTTGACCCGCCGGTCCTTGAGCCCGAACCGCTTGACCAGGGTCTCGAACGTGCAGTCCTCGCCGTGATGCCCGAAATCCGCGCCGAGCACATCGAATGGGATGCCCTTCCGGGCGGCATCAGCCGCGTCAGCGAACGCGAACTTCGCGTCTGGATCGCAGAAGCGCTTGATGAGCCAGGCCGACGCGATGCGGTCGATGTGCGGGCGGGGCCGCGTCACCCAGGTGCTGCCACGCGCGGGCAGCGACGCGCGATGGCGCCCGCCGGGCGCTCGCGGTCGCGTCTCCACGGCCCGCAGACGCTTGGCCGTGGTCTCCCAGAGGGCGCGGGCGCGCTGGCCCGCCGGCGCTTCGAGGTAATCAATGGACTGTATCCGGTCGAGCTCGCGCTTGAGGCCATCGAGCTTGGTGCGGACCGCCGCGACCGAGCCGCGGTGGCTGCTCCGGTAGCGATCGATCTGCGCGAGGATCTCTCGACAGCCGTGCACAACCGCCTGGTATTCCACGCCGCGGACTTTGTGGAACAGTGCGGCGATCTCGTCATCGGTCATCGGCTCGACGCGGTCGACCCGAAGTAGGGTCGCCTCGCCGCGGAACGACTGGATCTCCTGGACAAGCCACTGGAACAGCTCGGTCGTCTCGGGAGTCTCCGGCAGGATCCAGCCGGCGCCCCGCAGTCTGACAGCGCCCATGCGCTGGAGCTTCCGCCAGACCCCGACGCGGTGCCGGGTCGGCTTGGGCGGCAGGGCCGTGAGGAGCGTCAGCCAGCGCATCGAGCTGACAGTAACGCTTGCTACATTCCGAGTCAAGCGTTACACTCCCGGAATCCCAAACTGCGACGGGGAGGGTCAGGGAATGGCGGCGGAACAGACCAGCCACCGCGTGCCGATCGGCGAAATCGTCCGGTACTACCTGCGCCTCGGCCTCCTCGGGTTCGGCGGCCCCGTCGCGCTCGTCGGCCAGATGGAGCGTGAACTGGTCGGCGAAAAGAAGTGGGTCACGAAAGAAGAGATGCGGGAAGGCATCGCCGTCTGCCAATCGCTGCCCGGGCCCCTCGCGATCCAGGTCGGTATCTGGATCTCGTACATCCGGGGCGGCTTCTGGGGAGCGTGGGCTGGCGGGTGGGCGTTCATCCTGCCGAACTTCATCATCGTGGCAACGCTCGGGGCCCTCTACGTGCACTTTGGAGGGCTCCCCTGGGTGACCGCGATCTTCTACGGTGTGAGCCCGGCGGTCATCGCGCTGATCCTGCACTCCTGCTATCGGCTGACAAAGCTCGGGATGAAGGACTGG
>Ga0066709_100001067_pt1 | contig 17143 bp, 20 predicted proteins | sample GraSoiAngelo_158_FD_79665 | JGI IMG/M metagenome (GOLD analysis project Ga0066709, IMG submission 79665) | Grasslands soil microbial communities from the Angelo Coastal Reserve, California, USA - 14_1009_16_30cm | ecosystem: Environmental > Terrestrial > Soil > Grasslands | place: USA...
GATCTCGCCGAATACCACGAGCAGCATGAAGCACGCTGAGGCCAGGCCGTACGGCCTGTCGTAGTCGACGGGAAAGACGACTTCTCTGAAGCCCACTCGGCGCCGGACTCTAGGTGAGCCGCCGCCGAGGCAGCAATCGCCCGTTAGGGCTACGGGCTTTAGTCCCCGAACGCGGGAGCCGCCTCTGGTGCGCGTTCCCGCCCTCGGAGCGGCACATCCTCGAGGAATACCGAGAGGGCTACGCCGCTGAGCACGACGACCATTCCGACGAGGAACAGCTCGGACAACGTGGAGGCCAGCGCCTCGCGAATCGCAACCAGGATCTGATCGAAGACCGGCTGCAGCACCGGAGGCAGCGTCGCCTTCAATTCCGTGATCTTCGCCGGATCGAAGAGCTGCTGCGCGCTGGCGGCGCCGCCACCCTTTGGAATGAACTGCTGCGCCTGCGGCGGCAAGCTGAGTGAGGAGATCCGTGTCGAGATCTCTTCCGGCAAACGCTTTGCCAGGAGCGAGCCGAGGACGGCGGTGCCGATGGTGGCGCCGATGTTCTGCCAGAACTGGATCTGGCTGGTCGCCACACCCATGAGGTTGCGCGGTACCGCGCTCTGAACCGCGTTGAGATACAGCGGCAGCGTGGTGCCGAGACCAAGCCCGACGATGACGATGTCGCGGACGACCTCGCCTTCGCTGGTCGAGACCGTGATCTGCGACAGGAGCCACATGCCGAGCGCCATGATCGCGATGCCGGCCGTGCCGATGAAGCGATAGCGACGGATGCGCACCATCAGCTGACCGGTGACGATCGACGCCGCGATGAGACCGAACATCATCGGCGTGATGAAGAGACCGGAGTTCGTCGCCGGGATGCCGAGGACGCCTTGGAACACCAGCGGGATGAACGCGATCGTGCCGAACATGCCGAACGTCACCACGAGTCGGACGGCAACGGCGACCGCGAAGGTCTGGTTCTTGAACAGCTCGAAGGGCACGATCGGGTGGTCGGTGCGACGCTCCAAGAAGACGAAGGCCACGCCCAGCACCAGCGCCGCGCCCAGCAGCCCGAGCACCTCGGGCGAGGTCCAAGCGTGATCGGTCGTGATCGAGAGACCGACGAGGAGCGGAACCAATGTCGCGGTCAGCGCCGCCGCGCCGACGAAGTCGATGTCGCGCAGCGATGCCTTCGAGCGCACGAACGGCATGCCGAGCAGGACGACGAGGATCGCCGCGATTCCGAGCGGCAGGTTGATGTAGAAGACAGCGCGCCAGGTGAAGTTGTCAGTGAGATAGCCACCTACTGTCGGTCCTACGACCGACGCTAGTCCCCAGACCCCGCCGAACACGCCCTGCAGGCGAGCGCGCTGCGCCGGCGGATACAGGTCGGCGATGACGGAGAAGACCGTCGCGAAGAGCGTGCCGCCAAAGAGTCCCTGAACCGTGCGGAACAGGATCAGCTGGCCCATGCCGTCGAGTGGACCGATGCCGCCGAAGTCGCCCGCGAGTCCACACAACGCCGAGGCGCCGACGAATCCGGCCATGCCGGCGATGAGGAACGGCTTTCGGCCGAACAGATCGCCGAGCTTGCCCGAGATCGGGACCATGATCGTCGAGGACACGAGGTACGCGGTGATGACCCAGGCATACCGATCCAAGCCGTTGAGCTCTGCGACGATGCGTGGCATCGCCGTTCCGACGATCGTCTGATCCAGTGCGGCGAGGAGCAGCGACATCATCACGCCGAGCGTGACGACGATGAGCCGGGTACGACTCAGGTTTTCGGCTCGGACGATGTGGCTCGTGCGCGGGTCGGCAACGGTTCGTTCAGCGGACACTTCGAGGACCTCTCTTCACAGCATTGGTCACCGCACGATCGGGCGCGATCGTGGAGAACTCATGAACGGCAAACGAAGAAACGCGCTCGGATTGAGCCAACGCGGCCTTGAGCTTCGGAAGCGCATCACGCAGCGCGGAGCGAGTGCCCGGATCGAGACCCTCCACGGTCCGCACAAGCGTTGCCACCGCGGCGTGTTGCACGCGAGCCATCTCGCGCCGGCCCTTGGGCGTGACATGCAACAGCACGGCGCGGCGGTCGACTGGGTCGTCCTCGCGCCGGGCAAGCCCGTCGGCGACGAGCGCGTCGATCGCGTGCGTCACCGCGGCGGGTGTGAGATGGCAGAGCTCGGCGAGCTCCCCGGCACGGATCGGGCCGGCCTGGGTCAGGAGGCCCAGGGGCTTGATCCGGTCGACGGAGATCGCGCCGTGCTCGCGCGCGCTCTTAGAAAGGACACGTCCGAGGTAGGGCAGAAGCTCGAGCAGGCCCTGCGCGAGAGCGAGCTCTTCGCCGGTCGTCAATCCGTTTCTCCCATAAAAGGTTGAAGACTCGAAATATTGACGACTCGAAATGCTCGCGTCAATGTCAAAAAGGTTACGTCAGGATGGTCGCCTTGCGCTCCGGACCGACGCCGATCATGGAGATCGGCGCGCCCACAAGCGTAGACACGCGATCGAGATACCCCAGCGCCCGCCGCGGCAGTGCCTCGCGGCTCCGCGCGCTGGTCGTGGCGACGCACCAGCCGGGCGCTGTCTCGTACACCGGTTGAGCCTGCTCGAGGAGGCCGGTCGGCGGCATGTCGTCCGTCTCCATGCCATTCAAGCGGTAACGGACGGCGATCGGGATGCGCTCGTGCACATCGAGCACGTCGAGCTTCGTGACGGCGATGTCGGTGAACAGGTTCAGGCGATGGGCGTATCGCGCGGCGACGGCATCGAACCAACCGACGCGACGCGGTCGTCCGGTCGTCGCGCCGTACTCGCCGGCGCGCTCGCGAAGTGCATCGGCCTCCGGCCCGTGGAGCTCGGTCGGGAACGGACCCTCGCCCACTGCGGTCGAGTACGCCTTGACCACGCCGATCACGCGCGTGATCAGGCGCGGCGGGATCCCGGCGCCGATCGACGCGCCGCCGGCGAGTGGATTCGACGAGGTGACGAAGGGATAGATGCCCCAATCCAGATCGCGCATGGCGCCGAGCTGTCCCTCGAGCAGCACGCGCGCGTCGCGGCGCACGAAATCCTCGACCAATGGCAGCGCCGAGACGATGCGGTCGCCAAGTCGCGCCGCGGCCTCGAGCTGGTCGTCCGCCAGCTGCCCGGCGTCGAGCGGCTGCTCACCGTAGGCCTCGAGGATGCGGTTCTTCAGCTCCACGCTTCGCGCGATGCGCTCGCGGAAGCGGCGCTCGTCACGGACCTCGTACGCCTGGAGCCCATGACGCGCGACCTTGTCGGCGTACGCCGGTCCGACGCCGCGGCCGGTGGTGCCGAGCTTGCGGCGGCCGCGCTCGCGTTCGTCCAGGCGGTCGAGCATCACGTGATAAGGCAACACCAGGTGGGCGCGGTCGGCGACCCGAACGTTCGCCGTGGAGATGCCGCGAGCCTCGAGCATGTCGAGCTCCTCCACCAGCGTGAGCAGATTCACCACGGTGCCGGGCCCGATGAGATTGACCGCGTCGGGATTGAAGATCCCGGCTGGGATCAGATGGAGCTTGAATTCACCGCGATCGTTGACCACGGTGTGTCCGGCGTTGTCGCCGCCCTGGAACCGGATGACGAGGTCCGCGTCCTGAGCGAGGACGTCTGTGATCTTGCCTTTGCCTTCGTCGCCCCACTGCGCGCCGACGATGGCGGTGATGGGCACGTGTCGGAAGAGTAGCGCGTTCAGCGCGCCGCGGTTAGGTCAAACGCGTCGATCAGGTGTAATCGATGCGTCCTCGGATGGATCAACAATGCCATCGTCACCCACTGCCGGAGCTCACCAACGCCCGGTCCTCCGAGTAGCTGGTCGGGGGCGAGAGCGCCGAGCGCGACGCGTAACCGATCGTGGACTTTGCGATGCTCCTCGACGATCTGGGAGACAGTAAGCGCGCGTCTCGCCAGGTACTCGTCGCGGTTGAAGGCTTCAACGTCGATGCCGAGCTCTTGATAGACCATGCGATCGGCCGGGATAGGCGAGGCATGGTTTGAACGCTGGCGTTCTGCCAGCGCCAAAGTTTGTACCTTCCATCCGGAGAGATGCCCGACGAGATCTTTCGCCGTCCACGGCTCGGTTCCCTACTCCGCGTCGAATACTGGACGGCCGAAATCGTCCGCACTGAGTCGACCTAGGACCTGCTCGAGGCGGCTTCGCTCCTTGTCGATGAGCGCGAGCGTGGCGGTCTTGACTGCGTCATCCACGCGATCAGCATCATATGCGGCTACTGATTCAGATAGACGAGGGCGAGCTTGCCGAGCTCGCGAAGGGTCAGGTCACGCTGATCCGGATGTAGCCACCACAGCACCGGGTCCCAATCCGGATCGTCGGCCGGCGTGTTGGTAAAGCGCACGCCCGCACCCTCGAAGGCCCGCGCAAACGTCGCGGCCGCACGGCGCTCGTGGTACCCGCTCGTTACCAGCAGCGCGGAGCTGAAACTCTTGACGCGCATCATCTCGCGCACGAAGCGAGCGTTGTCCTCGGTGGTGCGTGCCGACTCCTCGAGCAGGATGGCCTCGCGAGGCACACCGAGCGCCATCGCATCACGCGCCATGAGCGCCGCCGACGAGATCGAATTCGGATCTTCGGATGCGCCGCTGAAGATGATTGCTGGCGCAAGTCCGGCGCGGTACAGCGACGCCGCCGCGGCGGCGCGAACACCAGTGCTGTCGCCCGATAGCGCGACGATGACATCGGCGCGCCTCGTCTGATCCGCGGCGCGCAAAAACGTGCCGACTGAAAGCAGCACGGCGAGCGCAAGGAGAAAGCCGACGACGACTCCGACGACGAAACGAAACACGCCTCTAGTGACAGCCTAGAGGTGAGGTCCGCTCGCTAAGGTGCGGTCGTGCGGACCTTCTCGAAACAGTCGCTGCAGTAGACGGGTCGATCGAGCCGCGGCGCGAATGGAACCTGGGCCTGCTTGCCGCAGTTGCTGCACGTGATCTCGTGCATCTCCCGCTTCGCCTGGCGCTCGGACTTCGCGCGCTGTCGATCCTCCGGGCAGCGCTGCGGCGCATGCAGCAGTCCTTTTTGCTGGTAGAACTCCTGCTCCCCCGCGGTCCAGACGAATTCTTTTCCGCAATCGCGACAGGTCAGGACCTTGTCCTGGAACATAGCGCGCGAGTGTAGGGCAGACCGTCAACCAAGCTTCGCTTCGGCCAGGAGCAGCCCGATGCCGGCGACGAACGACACCGTCGGACGCCAGAACCCGTCTCGAGCAGCCTTGCTCGGATCGACGCAGGCGCGCTGAAGCTCACCGGCCCGCGGTGGCGCGAAGCGAACGCCGGCAGGCGGCGGTCCGAGGTACTGGCGAAGTGCGTTGACGACTGCGTTCACGCTCGTCAGTACGCCGGTGCCGATATTCCAGTTGCCGTTGCCGGCGCGTTCGAGCGCGGCGACGACGGCGCGAGCGACGTCTTCGACGTAGACATAGTCGCGTTCGGCCGATCCGTCGCCGAACACGACCAGCTCTTGCCGCGCGCGCCAGCGCTGCATGAAGATCGCCACCACGCCGCCCTCGAGGTCGCCACGCTGCCGCGGACCGTAGATGTTTGCCGGACGCAGGATCGCGTGCGACAGGCCCGACAGCTGAACGAGCTTCTCGCCCTCGAGCTTGTGCTTTCCGTATGGGGAGACCGGTCGGAGCGGATCTGTCTCCTTAGCACAGACGGCGGTTTCGCCGTAGATCGCGCCGCCGGTGGAGAAGAAGACAAAGCGCGACGCGCCGGCGCGTTTTGCGAGCTCGAGCACGTTCGCGGTGCCTCCCACATTCACGCGCTCGCTGCGGGCCGGATCGGCGACCGAGCGCACCACGCTCGCCTCAGCCGCGGCGTGGACGATTGCGTCGAGGTCGAGGTCACCGAGCTCGCGCACGATCGCGTCGCCATCCGAGATGTCGACCACGCGCAGATCTGCGGCCGCCGCGACGTTGCGCCGGTCGCCGGTGGACAGGTCGTCGGCGACCGTGACCTCATCTCCGCGGGCGAGCAGCGCTTCGACCACGTGCGAACCGACGAACCCGGCGCCGCCCGTCACGAGCACGCGCAACTTATCCACACCTCCCACAGTCGCTCCACAGCCCGGCCTGGCCGCATTCTCGCAAGGCTTGACCGATAGAACTAATGTTCGCATGCTGAGAAGCCGCGCCCTGTGCGGCGGATGGGAGGCCTGGCACTGTGGAGAACTTAGCGGAGAAGTTGGTGGGCAAGACACGCGCGCATCGACCCCGCGCGACGCACTGTTGCCGGCGATGACCCTGTCGCCTCCCGCGGTCGCTGCGCCGCACGATCCGGCCGCGGAGGCGCGGGTGCTCGGGGCGCTCCTCATCGACCGCGACGCGATCATCCGCGTCGCCGACTTCATCCGTCCTGAGGACTTCTACCTCCCACGGCACCAGCGTGTCTTTGACGCCGTTCGCTCGCTGTTCGAGCGCCACGAGCCGATCGATCCGCTGACCGTGCGGGTCGAGCTGCAACGAAAGGGCGAGCTGGAGCGCGTCGGCGGCCCACCGGCGCTGAGCGAGCTGCAGGAGTCGGTCGCGACCGCGGTCGACGTCGAACGCGACGGGCGGCTCGTGTCCGGCAAAGCGCTGCTGCGACGGCTCCTCGGTGCGGCCCAGGACATCGCCGCCATGGCCTACGACGAGCCGACCGACCTCGATCTGACCCTCGATCGCTCGGAGCAGCGTGTCTTCACCTTGCTGCAGGAGGGCGTCGCGTCCTCACTGCGACACATCCGCGAGGCCCTCAACGTGACGTACGACCGCATCGCCTACCGCATGGACAACCCGCAAGAGGTCGTCGGTGTTGCAACCGGCTATCCCGAGATCGATGTTCCGACCAATGGGCTGCAGCGTGGGGACCTGTTCATCCTCGCCGCCCGTCCCGCCGTCGGGAAGTCGAGTCTGGCGCTGAACATCGCCTACAAAGCCGCGAGACGTGGCGAACGCGTGCTCGTGTTCTCGCTGGAGATGTCGCGCGAGCAGATCGCGCAACGGCTGATGGCCGTGCATGCATCGATCGACCTGATCCAGATGCGCGGCGGCGTGCGCGATCCCGAAGCCGCGACAGGACTGATGGACCTACCGGTCGAGATCGACGACACGCCGGGCATCTCAGTGATGGAGCTGCGCACCAAAGCCCGCCGGCGAAAGGCGGCCGCCGGGTTGGACCTCATCGTCATCGACTACCTGCAGCTGATGCGGACGGCTGGCGATGACGACAACCGGGTGCAAGAGATCGCGACGATCACGCGCAACCTCAAGGCGCTTGGGCGCGAGCTCGGTGTCGGGGTGATCGCGCTGTCGCAGCTGTCGCGGGCGGTGGAAGAGCGCGAGACGGCTGAGCCGCGCCTGGCGGATCTGCGCGACGGCGGGTCGTTGGAACAGGACGCCGACGAGGTCCTCTTTCTCTGGAAGCGCATTCCCGGTACCGAGTCGGCGCAGACGATCGATTGCCATCTGGCCAAGAACCGCAACGGCCCGACGATGAAGTTCCAGCTGGTTTTTGAACCGCGCTATACGCGCTTCTCCTCGAAGGCACGCGAGCGGTAAGGACACTTTCATGGAGGACGACTTGAACCGCGTCGAAACCATCGAACCCTTCAATCAGGCAGGCGAATCCCGAGCGCTCATCGATGTCGAGTGCGAGCGCGTGGAGGTCGAGCTTGTGCCGCCGGACGACGAGTCCGACGACCGGGTCTGGCTCACCGTGACCGCCGACGAAGAGTGCGAGCACGTGGCGCGCTTCACCCCAGACCAGGCGATCCGCGTCGGCAACTGGCTGGTTGCCGCCGGCGAGGCGGCGCTTGGCGACTGACCCTGGCGGCCGTCCCCTCCCGCAAAGCGTCGAGGCGGAGGCGTCCCTCCTGGGCGCCCTCCTCCTCGACGCTTCCCTGCTTGAAGTCGTGCGCTCGCAGGTTCTTCCGGATGACCTCTCGCGCGAGACGCATCGAGCGATCTATCGAGCGATCATCGAGCTCGCCGATTCAGGCCGCGAGCCGTCCTTCGCCGCCGTTACCGAGCTGTTGCGCGCGAAGAGCGAGCTCGATGAGGCCGGCGGTCCGGCGGCGATCGTTGGCCTGATCGAGGGCACACCCTCGCCGGCACACGCGCGTGGGTACGCCGCGGTGGTCGAGCGGACCTCGATCTTGCGCCGCATCATCGGCGCCGCGCAGGACATGATGCGTCTGGCGCTCTCCAGCGGGGAGCCACGCGCCGCCGTCGAGCAGGCGCAGCAGCTGCTCTTCCGCGTCAGCGAGCGCCGTCTGCATCGTGAGGTGGTCACGTTGCGCGAGGCGCTCGATGACTACTTCGCCACCATCGACGAGCAGAACGAGCAGGGTCGCGGCCCCGCGCTGTCGACGCGCTTCGCCTCGCTCGACACGCTGCTCGGCGGTGGCCTGCACCCGGGCGACCTGGTGATCGTCGCCGGCCGTCCGGGTATGGGCAAGACAAGCTTCGCGCTCAACGTGATGCGAAACGCCGCGCTGCAGCACGATGCGGTCGCGGCCGTCTTCTCGCTCGAAATGACGGAGGAAGACCTGACGTTGCGGCTGCTGTCCGGATTGGCGGAGATCGACGGCGGCAGGCTCCGACGCGGATCGCTGGATGTGGAGGAGCTGAAGGCGATCAACCATGCCAGCGGTGAGCTGATGCAGCACCAGATCTTCATCGAGGAATGCACCCGCCTGGACGTCACCGACGTGCTCACGCACGCGCGCAAACTGCAGGTGCGCCAGGGTCGTCTCGATCTCATCGTCATCGATTACCTGCAGCTCATGGAGGGGCTCTCCGGGGACGAGGAGAACCGCGTGCAGGAGGTCGCGTCGATCACGCGAGGTCTGAAGGCCATCGCGCGAGAGCTCGAGGTACCGGTCCTGGTGATATCGCAGCTCTCACGTCAGATCGAGCGACGCACTGGTGGCGAGCCGAAGCTCTCAGATTTGCGTGAATGCGTCACCGGCGACACGCGCGTGATCGATGCTGAGACCGGGCGGCTCACGCCGGTTCTGGACCTGCGAGCGGGCGCGCGGATTCTTGCGCTCGGCGATGACCACCGCGTGGGACCGTTCCAGGTCGCGGACGTCTGGTCGACCGGCGTCAAGCCTGTGTTCCGCGTCACCTCGCAGACCGGCCGCACGATCAGGGCGACCGCGAACCACCCGTTCCTCACTCCAACTGGCTGGAGGCCTCTCGAGGGGCTGTCTCGTGGAGACCTCGTGGGCACACCGATGCGGCTCTCCGAGGTCGGCGTCGAGTGGCCTGAGGCGAATCCGCGTGAATTACGGGTGCCGAGCGCGCTCAGCATGCGTCGCTCGACCGTTGGCAAGTACGCCGAGCTGACGGCCGACCCTGTTCTCCGCACCTTCGCGACAAGCGACGTCCTGTGGGAGCCGGTCCGTTCGGTCGAGCCCGCTGGAGAAGAAGCGGTCTTCGACCTTCGCGTGCCGGGGAGCGGCAACTTCATCGCCGATGGCTTCGTCGTGCACAACAGCGGCGCGATCGAACAAGACGCAGACGTCGTGATCTTCCTTTGGAAACGCGACCGCGCGCGCGCCGGCGAGCCGATCATTCCGATCCTCGACGTGCGCGTGGCCAAGCACCGTCACGGTCCGACCGGCGATTTCCAGCTCTACTTCGATTACGAGTACACGCGCTTCCGCGAGCTGACGACGCCCGCGGCATAAGCACTCGATACTTCGGGCGCTGTGGATAGCGACACCGTCGTGCGCGAGATGGCGCTGCCAGACGTGCTCGCGGCGCAGGATCTATTACAACGCGCCTTCGGTGACGCCGTCCGCCAACGCACGGGTCGGCTGGCGGGGCCGCCATTCGGGCCGCGACTCGCGATGGTGCGCTTTCAGAAGGAACCGCCGGGCGCGTTCATCGCGCTCCGCGGCGGCCGCGTTGTCGGGTGCGTCTTCAGCGTGCGGTGGGGCAGCCTCGCGTATTTCGGCCCAATCGCCGTGGCGCCGGAGGCGCAAAGACTCGGCATCGCGCAGCGCTTGATCAATGCGGTGCATGGGCGGTGGCGCCGCGCGCGGGTACGCCTGTGGGGGCTCGAATGCATCGGCGACGCCGCGCAGCTCGTGTACCTCTACACCAAGATGGCGTACCTGCCCGTGTCGAACGCGGTCGCCTTCGTCGCCGACGCCACAGCGGACACGTTGCCGCGCGGCTTCTCCGTGGTGCGCTTCGCCGAGCTGGCCACTGGCGAACGCGAGGCGGCGCTCCGCCACATCAAACGCATCGCCGCGCAGAACGTGCCCGGTCTCGATCCAACGGTGGAAGTCACTGCCGCACTCGAGACGGAGATCGGCGACACGCTGCTGGTCCACAACCGTCGCGGCATCGTCGGTTTCGCTGTCGCGCACTGGACGCCCCTCCTGCGCGCCGACGGTCTGGCGATACCGGTGGCGGCCGTCAGTCGCGCCGGCGGCACTCGCGGCACGGCGGCGCTGCTGCGCGGCCTGCGGACGCTGGCGCTGGAACGGCAGCTCGCGCACGTGTGGATCCGCGTCGCCGCTCGACGCGTGAAAGCGCAGGACGTCTTGAAGCGAGAGGGTTTCCGTGCCGACCAGGCGCGGCTCCGCATGAAGCATGGCCGCGACGAGGAGCGCAGCGGGCAACTGCTTTTCGACTCATGGCTCTGAGCCGCGACCGCGCTCGGTAAACGCAAGCTCGGCGATGCGGCGGACGAAGCCGTCGTCGGCGCGGCGGTTCTCGTCGAGCAGCGCGATCTCCCCCCGCGTTATGAAACGGAACGCCACCTGCTTCGGCCGCTCCAACGTCGGACGCGAAAGGTCGCCGTCGACGGTGACGATGAAGTCGAACTCACGCCGCCGATCCGGGCCGGTCGGTCCCTCGCTCTCCCAGTCCTCGACGTGAACGAGACGCGCGTCGCGGAGCGTCCAGCCGGTCTCTTCGCTCGTCTCGCGCGCGAGGGCCTGCAGCAAGGTTTCGCCTGGCTCGACGTGGCCACCGACGATGTCCCAGCAGTCGGGGAGGAAGCGGCGATCGGGGCCGCGGCGGTGCACGAAGAGCCGTCCACGCTCGTCGAAGATCAGCGCCCCGACGACAGCGCGCCGTCCCACGGCCTCGGCCTCGCGTTGGCGTACGTCGAGTTCGGCCACGGCTTACGCGGTCGTGACCTCGACGGCGATCTCGGCCTGCACGTCAGGCAGCAGTCGCACGACGACGCGATGCGTGCCCAGCGATCGGATCGGCTCGGCCAGGTGGATCTTGGAGCGTTCGATGGCGATGCCGCGCGCGGCGAGTGCCTCGACGATGTCGCGGTTCGTCACGGACCCAAAGACCTTTCCCTGCGCGCCGGCCTTGAGCGCGAATGACAGTCGCACCTCGCCGATCCGCTGCGCGAGCTGTCGCAGGTCGGCACGCTCCCGCTCGACCCGCGCCTTCGTCGAGTCCTGCTGTTGCGAGACGGCGCGCATCGTCGCGGCGGAGGCCTCGACGGCGAGGCCGCGGGGCAACAAGAAGTTCGTCGCGTAGCCGTCGGCCACGTCCTTCACGTCGCCGGGCCTGCCCACGCCCTTGACCTCCTTACGGAGGACGATGCGCAATTAAGCCGGCTCTTCGGAGGGCTCGGCCTGACGCGTCTCGCGTTCGCTCTTGCGGAGCTCCCACTCCCACGCCAGCACGGACGCAACGATCGCCAGGAGGCCGACGACCGTCAGGGCGCCGACCACCGCGAGGATGGCCTCGATCGCTCCGAACAGGCCGCCCTCGTTGTCGCTGTCCATCAGTCCTTGTCCTCCTCCCATGTCTCGAGACCCCGCGAGGCCTCGGCCGCGGAGCGAAACCGCCCACCACTCTTGCTCAATACGCCCTGGAGATTATCTCGAAGCTTCGCGTACGTACTTCCAAGCAGATGCTCCGCCTGCAACAGATCGCGGTGCAGATCGTCCTCATTCCGCGAGATGCGCGCCAGGTGCTCGTCGACGACATCCTTCGGTGCGGACCGGATGAACACGTCCAGGACCAGGAGCGTCACGGCGATGTCGTCGAGTTGGCCGAAAACGGGGATGAAGTCCGGAATGATGTCGATCGGGTTGACGAGGTATCCGGCCAGCAGCACTAGCAGACCCTTCAGCGGGCCGGGCACGCGCGGATCGCGCAGCAACGCCCACACCAACCGCACGTAGGTCGGTAGCCGCCGGACCAGGTTCCAGACCTCTTTCGGGTTACGCGAGCCCACTCCTCTAGGCACCGTGCACCTCGGCTTTCGGTAGACGGGCCCGGAGCGCGGCGATCGCTTCCGGAACGGCCTGGTCGCGATCGGGCGCCCAGAACATCGCCAGAAAGCGCATGCGTCCTTGGTCCACGCCGCGGAGCTCGACCCGGGGAGCGGGATCCGGAGTGATGACCGACACGTCGGCGAGCGCCGCACGGACCGTGCCCACCACATCGGCCGGAGTCGCGTCCTCCGGGAGAACCACCCACACCTCGCCACGTCGCACCGGATACGCGGTGTGGTTCACGACGGGCATCGTCATCAGCGTGTTGTTCGGCAAGACGACTTGACGCCCGTCCGGTGTACGCAGCATCGTCGTGCGAAAGGCGATCTGCTCGACGGTCCCGGTGTGCACGTCGACCTGGATGGTGTCGCCGATGCGGAACGGACGCTCCACCAGGATCCAGACGCCGGCGAAGAAGTTCTTGAGGATGTCCTGAAGTGACAGTCCGATGACCAGGCCGAGGATGCTGAACGAGGTCAGGATCGCGCCGAAATTCGGTCCGGTGAAGATGGCAAGGATGATCAGCGCGCCGACCGTCAGGATCGCGAGCTGCCCGAGATTTCCGAGGAGGATGACCGCGTTGGAGTGGGCGCGTCGACGCTCCAGGAGCCGCATCGTGCCCCGCCGCACCAGTCGCGCCAGGAGGAATGCGGCGACAGCAATGGCGATCGCCCAGAGCGCGCGATAGCCGTAAAAGATCAGCAGGTCACGGAGCTCGGGATCCACGCGCGCAGTCTTGCAGGGCTTGACAGACAGAACATTTGTTCGCTATGGTTCTGGGGCGTGAGACCAAAGGCGTCGCGCGATCAACCCAGAGGCGACCGCATCCTGGCGTATATCGAACGGATGGCCGCCGAGCGTGGCTATCCGCCCTCCGTACGCGAGATCGCTTCGGCCGTCGGACTGGCCTCGACCTCCGCGGTGCATCATCACCTCCTCCGCCTTCAAAAGGAGGGCCGTCTGACGCGTCAGCCGACGCGCTCGCGCGCGCTCACGATTCCTGGGGCGAAACAGCTGCGTTCGGTGCCGGCGCCGATCATCGGCGAGATCGCGGCCGGTCAGCCGATCTACGCCTACGAGGAGCGTGAGGAGACGATCACGATCCCCTCGGACTGGGCACGCAACGACGATACGTTCGTCCTGAAGGTCCGAGGCAAGTCGATGATCGAGGATCTCATCGACGACGGCGATTTCGTCGTCATTCAGCCACAGCACACGGCGCGCGACGGCGACATCGTGGTGGCGCTCCTGGAGGACAACACCGCCACGTTGAAGCGCTTCTATCGCGAGCGCGATCGCATCCGGCTGCAGCCCGCGAACAGTTCCATGGGACCGATCTACGCGCGCGACGTAAAGGTCCAGGGCAAGGTCATCGGCGTAATCAGACGCCTCTCGTAGCATCGCGCCGTGGGCGCGCGACCGCGATCCGACCTTCCCCTCCTGACGCTCCGTGAGCTGAACCGCGCGCTCCTCGCGCGTCAGCTGCTACTCGAGCGCAGGCGCGTCCCCATCGTCCGTGCCGTGGAGCAACTGGGTGGCCTGCAGGCGCAGTGGGCGCCCTCGCCCTATGTCGCGTTGTGGTCTCGGATCGACGGTTTCGAGCGGGAGCGATTGCAACGGCCGATCGATAAGGGCGAGATCGTCAAAACGACGCTGATGCGAGCGACGCTCCATCTGGTCTCCGCGCGCGAATACCCAGCGTACGCACTCGCGACTCTTGACGGTCGCTTCGGGGCCTGGCGACCGCCGGGGGGTCCGGAGCGCGGAGATCTGCGCGAGGTCTACGCCCGTGTCATGCGCTTCGCGGCGAAGACGCCGCGCACGCGGGACGAGATCCGCGAGCACACCGCGGCACACCTGCCCGACGACGCCAAGGACGAGCGTCTGCGGAACTGGCTGCTGTGGGCGGCGGTCGCGACCAGCGGCCTGATCTGGGAACCAGACGGAGCGCACTGGGACCATCGCAAGCTCGCGCGCTTCATCGCACCCGCGCCAGCCCTGCGTCCGCCGCCGGCTGACGACGTGGCCTATGACCTCATCGTGCGTCGTCACCTCGGCGCCTTCGGCCCGGCCACGGTGCAGGACATCGCGGCGTGGAGCAGCGTGCGCCTGCCGCTGATCCGCGGCGCGCTCGACCGGCTCAAGGGATTGCTGCGCCTGAGCGACGAGCGCGGTCGCGAGCTCTACGACCTCGCCGACGCCCCGCGACCGCCGGCGGACACGGCCGCACCGGTACGTTTTCTGGCCCGCTTCGATGCGGCGATCCTCGGCCACGCTGCGCCCGAGCGGACACGCATCCTGCCCGAGGCATTCCGCAAGCGCGTGATCTTTTCCGCGGAGGTGTGGCCCACCTTCCTCGTGGATGGCTTTGTGGCGGGCCGATGGCGGGTGTCCACAGGTAGGCGGGAGGCGATCGTCGAGCTCCTGCCATTCAGGCCTTTGGCGCGGCCGGACCGCGTCGCCCTCGAGGCCGAGGGCGAGCGTCTGGCGCGGTTCTATGTCCCCGAGGCCACGGTCTACGGGGTTCGGGTATGAGCCGCGCGACCGTCGATGCGCCGGTGCTCAGCATCCGCGAGCTGAATCGGGCGACGCTCGCGCGGCAGCTGCTGCTCCAGCGCGTGAAGCTCGATGCGGTCACCGCGATCGAGCGGATCGCGGCGCTGCAGGCGCAATGGTCTCCCTCGCCGTACGTCGCGCTGTGGACGCGACTCCTGGGATTCCGTCGCGAGGAGCTGTGGTCGGCGCTCGAGGCGCACCGCATCGTTCGCGCGCGCTTGATGCGCGGGACACTGCACCTCGTCAGTGCACGCGACTTCTACGCCTACGCCGTGGCGACCCAAGATCTGCAGCGAGGCGCCTGGAACCGAATGCAGGTCGGACGGGGCATCGACCCGCAAGAGGTCGCGCGTCTGGCCGTGGCGTTCGCGCGACGGCCCCGCGCGAAGGAGGACGTGCTCGCGCATGTCGTCGAGCGCGTCGGAGCGCTCGGACCATACCGGTGGCTCGTCTGGCGCTTTGTCAGCGCTCACGCCGATCTCGTGTCCGCTCCTCCGGGAGGGCGATGGGACTACGGCGGCACCGACGCGCCCTATGTTGCGGCGCGGCACTGGATCCGCGGCGTGCGAAGACCATCCGAGGATGACGCGATCGATCTGCTCGTGCGCCGCTGCGTCGCCGCGTTCGGACCGGTGGGGGTCGATGACATCGCCAAGTTCGGCGGACAGGTGCCGGCGCGGATCCGACCTGCGCTCGCGAGACTTGCGCCGGAGCTGCGGATGTTCGTCGACGAGCAGCACCGCACGCTCTACGACTTCGAAGACGCGCCTCGTCCTGACGCGGACGTTGACGCGCCGATCCGACTGCTGCCCAGATACGACGAGGTCCTCATCGCGTATCAGCGCCGCGACCGGATCGTTCCGGCTCGACATCGACCCGCGATCTATTCCAAGAACGGGATCATCGAGGCCACGCTCCTGGTCGACGGGATGGTCGCCGGCACGTGGACGCTCCAGCGAGGGAAAGAGGAGGCGGTCGTGAACGTCCATCCCTTCGGCAGGCTCGGACGCGGCGAGAAGACCGCGGCGATGGAAGAGGGCGAGCGGCTGGCGCGTTTCCTCGCGCCGGAAACAAAGACGTGGGGGGCACGAGTGGCGTGAGCGCACCTCGCGCGATCTTGCATTGCGATCTCGACGCCTTCTACGCCTCCGTGGAGCAACTCGATCATCCCGAGTGGCGCGGCCAGCCGGTGATCGTCGGTGGCAGGCCGAACGAACGTGGCGTCGTCGCAGCCGCATCGTACGAAGCACGTGTGTTCGGGGTCCACTCAGCGATGCCGCTTCGTGAGGCCGCTCGGCTCGCGCCACAGGCGATTTTCGTTCCAGGCAATCACGAGCGTTACGGCCAGCTCAGCGACCAGGTGATGGCGCTGTTCGACGAGTACACGCCGCTGGTCGAGCCGATCTCGCTCGACGAGGCATTCCTCGACGTGACGGAGTCAATCGCGTTGTTCGGTGAGCCCGAGCAGATCGGCCGGACGCTGAAGGCGCGCGTCCGCGCCGAGCTCGGGTTGGTGCTATCCGTCGGCGTTGCCGCGAACAAGCTGTGCGCGAAGATCGGATCCGAGCTCGGCAAGCCGGATGGCTTCATCGTCGTGGTCGCGGGCGAAGAGGCGGCGTTCCTCGCGCCTCTCGAAGTCGGGCGCCTGTGGGGGGTTGGCGAGCGGACACGCGAGACGCTTCAAGGTTGGGGTATCCGCACGATCGGCGACCTCGCCGCGCTCGATGTGCGCAAGCTCGAATCACATCTCGGCGCATTCGGACGAGCCCTGTGGGAGCGCGCACACGGGCTCGATCCCGACCCAGTCGTGCCGCGTGAGGCGGCGAAGTCGGTGGGGCATGAGCGCACCTTCGATAAGGACGAAGACGACGACGACCGCGCCGAGGCGACGCTGCTCCATCTCATTGAGAGCGTCGCGTCGCGGCTGCGAGCGAGCCGTTGCCGCGGTCGCTGCGTGACATTGAAGCTCCGACTGACGCCATTCGAGACATTGACGCGACAGCGCTCGTTCGATGAAGCAACCGATGACGCGCGTCGGATCTTCGACGCAGCCCGCGCGCTGTTCCGCGACGAGCGCAAGACCGATCGGCGCACCATCCGCCTCATCGGCGTTTCGGTTTCGGCGTTGGAGCACGCCGATCTTGGACGGCAGCTCTCGCTCTTCGACGACGACCGCAGAGATCGTCTCAATGCCGCGATCGATGCGGTGCGCGCGCGCCACGGTGACTCCGCCATCGAGCCCGCGACCACGCGTGATGCGGACCGTCGGCGTCGCTTCAGCGACCATAGGCCGCGTTGATCGTGGTAACC
>Ga0066709_100001069_pt1 | contig 17137 bp, 11 predicted proteins | sample GraSoiAngelo_158_FD_79665 | JGI IMG/M metagenome (GOLD analysis project Ga0066709, IMG submission 79665) | Grasslands soil microbial communities from the Angelo Coastal Reserve, California, USA - 14_1009_16_30cm | ecosystem: Environmental > Terrestrial > Soil > Grasslands | place: USA...
CCGAACCGCGTGGGCGGGATCGACCGCGTCACCGGCCGCCAGGTCTACGTCGCCGATGTTCCCCTCGACGACCCCCTGCACGTCAAGCTCGTGACCGTCGACGCCGCCCGCGCAGGGATCCGCTCCATCGACCCATCCGCCGCGCTCCGGGAGCCCGGCGTCCGGCTCGTCATGACCCCGCAGGACCTGCCCCGGCCGATGCCGCGCTTCGGGCCGCAGTTCCGCGACCGTCCGGTGCTGGCCGTCGGCGAGACCAAGTTCGACGGCGATCCTGTCGCCGCGGTCGCGGCCGAGACGCTCGACGCGGCCGAAGAAGGCGCCCGGCGGGTGCGGATCGAGTGGGAAGCCCTGCCGGCCGTGTCGACGCTCGACGCCGCGCTCGCGCCGACGGCGCCGCTCGTGCAGGACCAGGCTCTCCGGCCGGACGATCCGCTGTCGGGCACGAACGTCCTTCGCGAACACCGCTATGGCTGGGGGGACGTGGAGGCCGCGATCGCCGGCGCGGCCGTCATCGTCGAAGGAACGTACGAGTTCCCGATGGTGACCCAGTTCGCGATCGAACCCCACGCCTACATCGCCGCCCCCGATGGCGACGGGATCGCGGTCTGGAGCGCGACCCAGCATCCGAACTGGCTGCAACGCGTCATCGCCTCGATCCTCGGGCTTCCCCTCGCGAAGGTTCGCATCCTCAGCCCGGACCCCGGTGGCGCGTTCGGTGGGAAGCAGCATGCGAAATACGAACCGCTGCTCGCGTACATGGCGCTGCGCGCCGGCCGGCCCGTGCGCCTCGTGCTGTCACTCGAGGAGACGTTCCAGGCTGTCCGACGCGGCGCCTCCCGCGTCCACGTGCGCTCGGGTTTCCGGGAGGACGGGCGGCTGGCGTTCCGCGAGGTTGACGCCGACTACCTCATCGGCGCCTACGCGGACATCGCCGACCGGACGGTCGCGAAGGGCAGCTACACGTCGGCCGGGCCGTACGCGATCCCGGCTGTCCGGATTCGGGCTCGGAGCGTCCTCTCGCACACCGTCCCATCGACCGCGTTCCGCGGCTTCGGCAACCCGCAGCAGATCTGGGCCGTGGAATCGAACATGGACGAGTCCGCCCGGGTGCTGGGGATCGATCCGGTCGAGCTCCGGCTGCGCAACCTCGCGCCGCGCGGCGAGACGTTCATCCCGGGCGACACGCCGGCCGACGGCATCTGGGCCGAGGCGGTCCAGCGGGCCGCCCGGCGGATCGGCTGGGGCACGCCCTTGCCGGCCGGCCGGGGCCGGGGCGTCGCGGTCGGGCTGAAGTCCGGTCCGACGACGGGCCTGTCGCACGCCACCGTCCGCCTGCTCGCCGACGGCAGCGTCGTCGTGTACTCGGGCACGTCGGACATGGGCCAGGGCGCGCGGACGATCTTCGCCCAGATCGCCGCCCACGAGCTGGGCGCGCCGCTGGAGTGGGTCACCGTCGTGATGGGCGACACGGCCGTGGTGCCGTACGACCAGCAGACCTCGGCGAGCCGGTCGTCGGTGATCATGGGCAATGCGGTCCTGGCCGCTTGTCGGGATGTCCAGGCCAAGATCCGGGCGATGGCGGCGACGCTCGAGGACGTTCCGGCCGAGGCGATCGCCGTCGACGCTGGCCGCGTTCGCTTGCCCGACCGCGAGCTCCCGATCCGGGAGGTGCTCGTGCGCGGGCTCGGCCGGCTCGGTGGCGAGGTGACCGGCCTCGGCGAGGCGCGCAAGGACGCCGATCCGCAGCATCCGCTCGGCGGCACGGCGGCGTTCTACGAGTTCAACTGCACCGCGGTCGAGGTCGGCGTCGACGAGGCCACTGGCGACATCACGGTCTACCGCCACGTGACCGTGTCCGACGTCGGCCGGGCGCTCAACGCGGCGCAGGTGCGCGGCCAGGACGAAGGCGCGGCGATCATGGGCCTCGGCCACACGCTCATGGAACGGCTGCTGCTCGATGCGGATGGGAGGATCCGCAATCTGGGCGCGATCGACTACAAGATCCCGACGACGCTCGACCTGCCCGTCCTGATCGAGAGCGAGGTCGTCGAGAACGGCGACGGCCCGGGGCCGTACGGCGCGAAGGGCATGAGCGAGGGCGCGCTGCTGCCCGTCGCGCCGGCGATCGCCGCGGCGGTCCGGGACGCAACGGGGGTCGTCATCCGCGACCTGCCGCTCAGCCCCGAGCGGGTCTGGCGGGCGCTGCGCGAACGTGACGCTGCGGCGGAGGCCCCGACGCTGCCAGGATGACCCTCGTCTACGCGCTCGACCACCAGCATGCGGCTTCCCCGGAGGACCTGACCGCCCTCGTCGGCGGCAAGGCCGCGAACCTCGGCGTGATGGCCCGCGATCTGGGGCTCCCGGTCCCGCCCGGCTTCGTGATCACCACTGAGGCGTGCCGTCGGCTCCTCGCAGGAGACTGGCCGGGGGAGCTCGAGGATGAGTTGCGCGAGGCCGTGGCACGCGTCGAGGAACGCGTCGGCCGTCGGTTCGGCGATCCGGCGGACCCGCTGCTCGTCAGCGTCCGCTCCGGCGCGCCCGTGTCGATGCCCGGGATGATGGACACGATCCTCGACATCGGCGTCACGTCGGCGACCGCCCGCGGGCTGGCCGCCGTCGGCGGCGAGGCGTTCGCGGCCGACTGCCGACGCCGGCTGGGCGCGATGTTCCGCGACGTCGTCGCCGCGGGTGACCCGCCGGACGACCCCTGGCTCCAGCTTCGTCACGCGATCGAGGCGGTGTTCCGGTCGTGGAACAGCGACCGCGCGCGCGCCTACCGGGCCCGAGAGGCGATCTCGGACGACATGGGGACGGCGGTGACCGTCCAGGCGATGGTCTTCGGCAACCGCGACGCGCGGTCCGCCACCGGCGTCCTGTTCACCCGCAACCCGGCGACGGGGGAGCCGACCCCTTACGGCGACGTGGTCTTCGGCGCGCAGGGTGAGGATGTCGTCGCCGGCTCGCACGCCACCGAGCCGATCGCCGTCCTCGACGAGCGCATGCCGGAGGTCGCCGCGGAATTGGGCGACCATGCGCGACGGCTCGAGCACCACTTCGCCGACCTGTGCGATATCGAGTTCACCATCGAATCCGGGCGGCTGTGGCTGCTCCAGGTACGTGTCGGCAAGCGAACGCCGGAAGCGGCGCTGCGGATCGCCGTCGACATGGCCGAGGACCCGGCGTTCCCGCTGACCCGCGACGCGGCCGTGCGGCGGGTCGGGGCGCTCCTCGAGGCGCCGATGCGGACCGTGCGTCGCCGGGCGGCCTCTCCGCGCCCGCTGCTCGTCGGCCTGCCCGCCTCGCCGGGGATCGCCTCCGGGCCGATCGCGACGAGCCCGGAGGCAGCCGAGAAGCTCGCCGACCAGGGCCGGCCCGGGATCCTCGTCCGCGAGGAGACCTCGCCCGACGATGTCCCCGGCATGGCACGCGCCGCCGGCATCGTCACGGCCCGCGGCGGGATCGCGAGCCACGCCGCTGTCGTCGCGCGCGGTTGGGGCATTCCGGCGGTCGTCGGCGCCGATGGCCTTCGCATCCTCGGCGACTGGATCGACGCGTCGGGGACGCGCCTGTCGGCCGGCGACACGATCACGATCGACGGCGGGACGGGGGAGGTCTTCCGCGGCGTCGTCGAGACGGACGACGAGCCGATCGCGGCGGCGCGGACACTCCGCGCATGGGCGGCGGAGCTCGGCATCGACCTGGGCTCGGGGACGTCCTCCCCGGCGGACCCGAGCGGCGTCGACCTCGTTGCCCCGCTCGACGCCGGATCCGGCACGAGCGATCCGGACGCCTGCGTTCGGGCCATCGGGATCAAGGGGCTGGCGACGGCCGAGGCGCTGGCAGCGGCCGTCCGGGGCGAGCCGGCGGATATCCCCGCGGCCGTGTCGGACCTGGTCGACCGCGGCCTCGTGGCCGTGAGCGGCGGCGCGTACCGGCTCACGAGCGCCGGCACGCAGCGGCTCGGCGAGCTCGTGGCTGCTGAGCGGACGACGATCGGGGCCGACGTCGCCGAGGTGATCCTGGACGAGTTTCTGGCATTTGATCGTGCGCTAAAGGAGGTCGTCACGGCCTGGCAGGTCCGCCCGATCACAGGCTCGGCCGAGCCGGTGCTGAACGACCACACCGACCCGGAATACGACGCGTCCGTGCTCGCCCGCCTCGATCGGCTCGCGCGCGACGCCGATGCGTGGCTGGCGTCGGTCGAGCAGCGATCCCCGAGACTCGGTGGCTATCGGGCTCGGCTGGCCGCTGCCGCGCACGCCGCCGCGAACGGCGACACGCGATACATCGCGTCACCGCGCGTGGACAGCTTCCACGGCGCATGGTTCGAGCTGCACGAGGATCTCATCCTCCTCGTCGGGCGCACGCGCGAGGAGGAGGTCGCGGCGGGCCGGGCGTAGCGGGTCAGCTCTCGGCGGTCACTCGGGTGTAGGCAGCGGCGACGAGCACGACGATCGCCCCGAACAGGATCTGCCGGACCGCCTCGGGCTGGCCGAGGGCCGTGAGCAGCGCCGAGATCACCTGCAGGATCAGGGCGCCGACGAGCGTGCCGCCGTACCCCCCGCGGCCGCCCATGATCGAGGTTCCGCCGATGACCGCCGCGGCGACCGACGGGAGGACGAGCGAGTCCGCGAGGGTCACGCTTGCCACGTTGGTGAGGCCCATCAAGAGGATCCCCGCCAGGGCCGCCATGAGCGCCGAGATCATGTACAGCACGACCAGCACCTGCCACGCGCGGGCGCCCGACAGCCGAGCCGCGATCGGGTTGTCGCCGACGGCGTAGAGCAGCCGGCCGTAGCCGGTCCGCCGAAGGCCGACCAGGATGATCAAGGCGAGTGGCGCGAAGAACACAAGACTGTACGGAAATATGTCGAGGAAACGATCCGAGCCGAGGGTGCGAATCTGTTCCGGGACGCCGGTCGACGAGGTCACGGTCGCGATCTGCCAGGCGTTGGCGAGGCCGAGGACGACCAGGCCCACGCCCAGGGTCATGATCAGCGGGTGGACGCGGAAGACGCCCACCCCGACGCCGTTGAGCAGCCCCGCGGCGAGCGCCGCGGCCAGCGCGATGACGACGCCGAGCTCCCATCCGCCCGGCTGCGCCACGAAGGTCGCAGTAACGAAGCCGGCCATCGACGCGACCGCGCCGACCGAGAGATCGATGCCGCCCGTGAGCATCGTCAGGGTCTGACACCCGGCGAGGATGGCGAGCGGAATTGCGAAGGCGACGATGCCCGACGCCCACGTCGGCCCGACGACTCCCGGGCGCGCGACCTCGTAGAGCAGGACGAGCAGCGCCAGGAGGGCGACGAGCGGGACGACCGGACGGTCGCGGAACAGCCGGTCGACCTGGCGCAGCGTGGAGGCGCGCGGGACCGCGGCGGCCGGTGTCATCGGCGAGCGCGCCGCAGCTGCAGGAGGCTGCCGAACATGACGACCCCGATGAGGATCGCACCCTGGGCGACGATCGCGAGGTTCGTGTCCACATTGAGGAACGTCATGTCGCTCCGGATCAGCTGCAGGATCAGGACCGCGACGATCGGGCCGAGGACGCCGCCGCGGCCGCCCGCGAGGCTGACGCCGCCGAGAACGATCGCCGCGACGCTGGTCAGCGTGTACGGCCCCGGGACCGGGGTTCCGATGCCGGTGCTCGCGGTGAGGCCGAGCCCCGCGAGCGCGGCGAACAGGCCGGTCAACGCGTACGCGGCGATCTTGGTGCGCCCGACGCCCACCCCGCTCCGGAACGCGGCGAGCCGATTGCTGCCGACCGCGTAGATCGACAGGCCGAGCCGTGAGCGGCGGAGCGGGATCCAGACGAGCCCGACCGTCACGATGAGGACGATCGCGGACTTCGGTATCCACTCATTGAGGAACGGCCCGAGGATGATGTCCCGGAGCCACTTGGCCGATCCCCCGCCGGGCGACGCGAGCACGAGGAGGGCGAAGCCGGCCCACACGAACGACATGGCGAGGGTAACGACGATGTCGGGGACGCGGGTGAAGACGATGACGGCGCCGTTGATCGCGCCGAGGATCAGTCCGAGGACGAGGACGGCGAGGACGACCACGACCCCGAACTCCTCCGGTTGGCCCTTCATCTGGACCGCCGCGATCACGCTCGTCAGCGCCATCATCGAGCCGATCGAGAGGTCGATCCCGCCGCCGATCACGCAGATCGCCTGGGCGACCGCGGCGAGCGCGAGCGGCAGCGCCGAGATCGCGAGGGCCTGGGCGCCCGCGACGCCATAGCGTGGCTGGATGACCTTCGTGAAGATCAGCAGGAGCGCCAGGAACGCGAGAAGCGCGAGGGCCCAGCCGTTCCGCCGGACCATCCCGACGACGGCGTCGAGTGGTCGGGCCGCCTCCCCGAGCGCCGTCGCGGCGGCGCTCATCGCGCGGCGCCCTCCTCTCCGACCGGGTCGGCCGGCGCGTCAGCGGCGACGGCTGCCGGCGGCGGGCCCGGTGCGTCACCGCGGGCGAGCGTCGCCTCCACGGCCTTGGCGGCGATGGCCTCAGGAATCTGCGCGCCGGCACGCAGGTTGTATGCGGCGCGGAGGAGCGCGGGCTCGTCGGCGTCCACGGCATCGAGCTCGGCGATGACGCGGCCGCCGAAGATGACGATCGCGCGGTCGCAGGCGAGCTGCACCTCCTTCAGCTCGGACGTGTAGAGCAGCACGGAGGCCCCGGCGGCCGCAAGCTCACGCAGCAGTTGGTAGATCTGGTTCTTCGTGCGGATATCGATACCGCGCGTTGGATCGAAGCACAGCAGCGTGCGAACGCCCCCGGCAACCCACCGAGCGATCGTGACCTTCTGCTGGTTGCCGCCCGACAGGCGTCGGACCTCGTTCCCGGCGCGGGCGTCGATCTGGAGCCTCGTGACGGCGCGGTCGATGCGCTCTCGCTCGCTCGCGCGATCGATCAGCCCCCATCCGGGAAGCCTCGCCGTGTACGGGAGCGCGATGTTCTCGCGGACGGACCGCTGCATCAGCAACGCCTCCGCGCGGTCGGCGGCGATGTAGACGAGGCCGGCTCGAATGGCGTCGGCGGGATGACCGAAGCTCACCGGCCGGCCATCGACGAGGAGCTCGCCCCCACTCGGCCGGACCGCGCCGGCCAGGATGTCGAAGAGCTCGTCCTGGCCCTGGCCTTCCAGCGCCACGACGCCGAGGACCTCTCCGGCTCCCAGCCGGAAGGAAGCGTCGACGAGCTTCGTGCCGTGGCCGAGGCCTCGCGCCTCGAGCCGTGACGGCGCGTCGGTGGGCGCAGCGGAGGCCGCGTCCCTGACCGCTGCGGCGATCCCCTGGACCGGCTGGCCGAGCATCAGCTCCACGATCTGCTCCTCGGAACCCCGCGTCACGTCGACCACGCCGACGGTGGCGCCCTCGCGGAGGACCGTGGCCCGGTCGCAGACAGCCGCGATCTCGATCAGCCGATGGGAGATGAACACGATGCACCGGTCGCCGCCCTTCTGCCGGCCGATGACCTCGAGCACGCGTTCGGTGAGGTTCGCCGGCAGCGCGGCGGTGATCTCGTCGAGCATCAGGACGTCCGGTTCGATCGACAGCGCGCGGGCAAGGTCGATGACGCGCAGCGACGCCAGGGGCAGCTCCCGGGCGTGCCGTGACAGGTCGAGCCGGGCGAGGCCGAGCTCGTTGATCCAGTGGCGGAACCCATCGATCGGGGTGTGCGTCAGCCGCAGGTTCGCCCGGATGTCGAGGTCCGGAATGAGGGCCGGCTCCTGGTACACGGAGACGAGGCCGTTTCGGCGCGCCTCGCCCGGGGAGTGCACCGTTCGCTCGTGGCCACGAATGGCAATTCGGCCGCGGTCCGGGCGCACCGAACCCGTGAGGATCTTGACAAGCGTGCTCTTGCCGGCGCCGTTGGCGCCCATGAGCGCGTGGACCTCGCCCGGCCGAACGGCAAGCGAGGCGGACCGGAGCGCCACCACCGCCCCGAAGCTCTTTGCGACGTCGCTCGCGTCGAGCAGGAGCTCCGGGTCGGCGGTCATGGCGTCCAAGTTGCGAACGGGGTCGCCGGCGGTGCCGGCGACCCCGTTCGCGCGAGGCCTGGTTACTCGCCCGGGCCTTTGCACGCGACGGCCTGCTCGGCCGTGTAGTGCGTCCAGTCGGGGAGCGTCACGGAGAGCGGCCAGATCGGGTTGAGGCCCTGGACGCTCTGCCAAGACTGGAGGGTCTGCTTGCCGGCGTCCGTGACATTGTCGGCCAGGACCGGCTTGAGCAGGAGGGTGTTGGGCCGGGTCGACGCCGGGTCGGAGGTGAGCGTGTCACCGTTGAGCAGCTTCAGCGCCACCGCGACACCGGCACCGCCGACGGCCGCGGTGTTGGTCACCGCAGCACCGACGAGGCCCTGATACTTGGTCGAATCGAGCAGATACGACGCGAAGGCGCCGAGGTCGGCACCGACGATCGGCTTCTGCGTCTTGCTCGCGGCCTTCACCGCGTCGACGACCTGGGAGTCCATGCCCGACGTCCAGACGCCGTCGATCTTGTCCCAGTCACCGCTGTTGATGAAGTCGTTGGCCAGGTTGGTGGCGGTCGTCGGATCCCAGCCCGTGAAGACCCCGTCCTTGCTCGGGAGCACCTTGAAGCCAGGGTGCTCCGACAGCGCCTTCGTGAAGCCCGTGTGGCGGTCGGTGTCGGCCGGGTGGCCGGCAATGCCGCGGGTGTACCAGATCGTGCCGTTCGCGTGGCCGTTGGCCTCGAGGTACTTGAACAGCCAGGTCGCGCCGAGGTAGGCGTAGTCGACCTGGTTGTTGTAGAAGTTCCAGGTGTCCGGGTCGGTGACGTAGGCGTCGACCGCTACGGTCTTGATGCCGGCCGTCTTGGCCTCGGCGAGCGCCGGGTTGAGGGCGTCCGCGCTGCTGGGGTTGAACACGATCGCGTCAACGCCCTGCGAGATCAGGTCGCGCAGGTCGCTGAGCTGGCCCGCCGAGTCGGTGTTATGGGCGATCATCACGACCTTCGACACCTGCCCGGAGGCGAGCGCCTCGGCCTTGGCCGTGCAGTTCTGCTCCTCGCGGAAGCCGTTGCCCGTGCCGCCCGTGTTCGAGAAGCCGATCACGTACTGCTTGGCCGCCTGCGTCGGCGAGGTCGTTCCACCGCCGCCGCTCGTCGCGGCCGGCCCGGCAGAACTGCCGGGAGACGTGCACGCTGCTGCCGCGAGGGCCATCACGGCGGCCATCGTCGCCAGCCGGCGCGCTATTCCAGTGTGCTTCACGGAACCTCCTCCATATTTGTCCGAGCCGCCTCGCTCCGCGGAGTCGCGGCCCGCTCATCCTATCGTCGCATCAGACGGTGCTGGCGCGAACCTCCTTTCGACACGGATCAGTAGCCCTCGACCGAGCCCGCGCTCGCCGGCGTCGGGTGGCGACCCGCTTTGCGGGCGCGGAAGTCCTCGATGATCGTTTCGGTGGCCGTGGCGCCGATGCGCGTGACACCGAGCGCCATGACCTCAAGCAGAGCATCGAGCGTGCGGACGCCACCCGCGGCCTTGATCTGGACGTGCGGCGGCGTGTTGGCGCGCATGAGTCGCAGGTCGTCGTGGGTCGCGCCGCTCGACGCGAACCCCGTGCTCGTCTTCACGAAGTCGCCGCCCGCCGCGGTGGTCAGCCGGCAGGCGCGAACCTTCTCGGCGTCCGTCAGGTAGGCGTTCTCGAAGATGACCTTGACGATCGCCCCGGCCGCGTGACCGACGTCGACGACGGCCCGGATGTCGGCGAGGACGTCATCATCCCGGCCCGACTTCAACGCGCCGATGTCGAGGACCATGTCGAGCTCGGTCGCGCCATCGTCGAGGGCTCGCCGGGCCTCGAGAACCTTGATCTCGGTCAGGTGGTTGCCGTGGGGGAATCCGACGGTCGTCCCGACGGCGACCTCGGTCCCGTCGAGCAGGCGGCGCGCCCGCACGACGTCGACCGGTCGAACGCAGACCGAGGCCACGTCGTACCGGGCCGCCAGACGGCAGCCGTCCTCGACGAATGCGTCGTCAAGCTCCGGCCGCAGCAACGAGTGGTCGATCGTCTTCGAGATGTCGCGCTCGGTGAGCTCGTCGATCGAGAGACCCATGTCCCCCTCGTCCCCGCTAGTGGCAGTACGGGCGCAGCACGTCGCGCGCGATCAGGAACCCCTGCTTGACCTTCTCGTCAGTTCCCTCGAAGCGGCGATCCTCGTGCTCGATGATGCAGTCGCCCTCGTAGCCGGCGCGATACAGCTCGCCGTGGACCACGCTCCAGTCGACGTCCCCGAGGCCGGGGATCCGCGGGACCTGCCAGCCCATGCCCATCGACATGATCCCGCGCTCGTAGAGACCGTCCCGGTCGATCATCAGGTCCTTCGCCTGGTAATGCCGGACATGTGGGCCGAACTCCTTGAGGAACCGCCCGATGTCGATCATCTGGAGGATCAGGTGGCTCGGATCGAAGTTCAGCCCGACGGTGTCGCTCCACTTCTCGAGGATCCGGCGCCACATCCGCGGCGTGGTGGCGATGTTGTGCCCCCCCGGCCACTCGTCGTACGAGAACAGCATTGGGCAGTTCTCGAAGGTGAGCGTGCGGCCGTGGTCGTTCGCGAAGGCGACGATCTCGGGCCAGATACGTTGGGCCTCCTCCCAGTTCTCGTCCTGGTTCCGCGCGCCGTCCGCCCCCATGAACGTGTTGACGAGCGGGATGCCCATCTTCTCCGCGGCGACGATGACCAGCTTGAGGTGCCCGATGACCTCCTCGCGGTGGCCCGGGTCCGGATGGAGGGGGTTGGGGTAGTAGCCGAGCCCCGAGATGGCGAGGCCCTTCGCTGCGATCTCGTCGACGATCTCGCGCGCCTGCGATTGAGACAGGTTGGCGACGTCGATATGGCTGGTCCCGGCATAACGCCGCGTCGGGCCCGAGCTCCGTGGCCAGCAAGCGATCTCGAGGACCTCGAAGCCGGTCGCGGCCGCCCAGTCGGCGACCTCCATGAGCGGCGTCTCCGGGAACGGCGCGGTCAGGAAGCCCAGCTTCATCGCGTGGGCACCGCCTCCGCCCGGGCGGCCGTACCAGCGCCGGCCGGCCGTCGGTCGACCTCGACCCAGCGGCCCGTCCGGGCGCTCTCGAGGACCGCGTCGCCGATGCGCATCTCCTCGTGGCCGTCGGCGAACGTCGCGTACGGCGGTGCCGCCGAAGGTCGGCCGATCAACACGTCGTCGTAGACGGCCGAGAAGGCGGCCGCGAACGTGTCGGCGAAGCCTTCGACGTGGCCGCCCGGCAGCCGCGCTGCCGCGCGCCCGGCGGCGTTCATGAGGGCCGGGTTCCGGATGAGGATCTCGTTGGGCGCATCGCGGTGGCCGATCCACAGCTGCTCGGGCGTCTCCGAGTCCCAGCCGAGGGCCGACGTCGAGCCGTCGATCTCGTAGGCCAGGCTGTTCTTCCGACCCGGGCTGAGCTGCGAGACCGCGACACTGCCGCGCGCGCCGCCTTCGAAGCGCAGCAGGATGAGCGCCACGTCCTCGGTATCGATCTCGACGGGGATGGTGTCGGCGGCACGCTCGGTCGAGAACGTGAGGACCGAGCCGGCCGGCTTCCGGCGAACGGGGATGAACGTGCTGAGCTCGGCCAGGAGCGCCTCGACCCGCAGGCCGGTCAGGAACGTCGTCAGGTCCAGCCAGTGCGAGCCGATGTCGCCGACCGCCCGCAGCGCTCCGCCCTCGGCCTTCTCGAGCCGCCAGTTCCAGTCAGTATCGAAGAGCAGCCAGTCCTGGAAATAGCGGCCGGTCACCAGGCGGACGTCGCCGACACCGCCACCGCGGACGAGCGCCGAGACGTGCTGGTTGAGGGGGTAGAACCGGAGGTTGAAGTTGACCGCCGCCACGAGGCCGCTGGCGGTCGCGGCGGCGAGCAGGTCCGCGGATTCCGCGGACGTCATCGTGAGCGGCTTCTCGCAGACCACGTGCCGGCCGGCCGCGAGGATCGCCTTGGCCTGGCGGTGATGGAGCTGATTGGGCGAGGTTACGTGGACGACCCGGACCGCGGGATCGCCGAGCAGGTCGTCGAGGCTGGCGTAGCCGCGCGGCACGTCGAGCGCCGCCGCGCTCTCGGTGCTGCGATCCGCGGTCGATCCGAGGACGCCGGTCACGTGGACGCCGATCCGGCGCAGCGCCTCGACGTGGACGGTCCCGATGAATCCACTCCCGATGACAGCCGCGCCGATCTCGCTGCGACGAGCCAACCGCTGCTCCTCCACCCGGCCGGGGGCCGGAAACGCCGTGGAGTCTACGCGAATCGACGCGCGCCTCGACCCGGCCGACGTGGCGGCCCCGGCGTGAGCTCAGCCCGGGTTCTTGGACTTGTAGAGTCCCAGCTCGTTGCCCTCGGGATCCGTCACGGCCGCGTACCAGCCGATGCCGATGTCGGTCTTCGGCGTGACGATTGCGCCGCCGTTGGCGGTCACGGCCGCGAGCGTGTCGTCGACGGAGTCGACCGTGATGTAGTTGCGAACGACGTTACCGGCGCTCTGCCCACGAACGCCGATGCCGCCGCCGAGATCGCCCGGTCCCGCCGTGTACAGGCCGTAGTTGTCGTAGCCTTCCATGTCCCGGAACTGCCAGCCGAACACGGACCCGTAGAACGCCTTGGCGCGCTCGAGGTCGTCGGCCGGGAACTCGATGTGGCTGAACTCGCCGTGCTTCGACATGTCGTCCTCCATTCGATGGCGCTTGGGACGCTGATTCGACGAACGACCAACGCCCGAATCGACAGGTCGCGTCAGGTTCCGGAGGCGGGGGCCTCAGCCGCGGCTGCCTCGGATTCGAGCCGCGGGAAGAGGGGCTCGGCCGTCCCGAGGGCGCCCGTCTCTCCGGCGTGGCTGCCCCACTCCAGCTCCCGCAGGAGCGGCGGACCGCCGTTCCCGTCCGCGGCATAGGGATAGGCATACCCGAGCTGAGCGAGCACTCGGGGCGCGATCGAAGGCATGAACGGAGCTCCGGCGAGCCCGATGAGCCGGCATGCCTCGATCAGGTCGCCGAGCACGCCGCGCAGACGCTCGCCTGCTTCCTCATCCCCGGCCTTCCAGGCCTTGGCGATCTCCCAGGGACGCTCCTGGTCGACGTATTGGTTGGCTTCCGAGACGAAGTTGCCGAACACGAGGCCCAGGGCATCGTGGAGCATGCAGTCCTCGATCATGGCCTGATAGAGCTCCGGGAGCTTCCCCCAGGACCATGACAGGCGCCCCTCGGTACGTGGCAAGGGGGCCGGGCGCTCGTCGCCGAGATATCGCCTCGCCATCGACACCGTTCGGTTGACGAGATTCCCGAAGTCGTTGGCCAGGTCCGCGTTGTAGCGCCGGACGAAGCTGTCCCAGGACACGTCGGCGTCCTGGTCGAACGGGAACTCCCGCAGCGTCACGAACCGCGTGCCATCGGCCCCGAAGGCTGCGATCACGTCGAACGGGTCGAAGAAGTTGCCCCGGCTCTTGCTCATCTTCTCGCCGCGGACCGTCATGAAGCCATGGACCCAGACTTTCCGCGGCAGGTCGATGCCTGCGCTCATGAGCATCGCCGGCCAGATGATCGTGTGGAACCGGTTGATGTCCTTGCCGATGACGTGCAGGTCGGCCGGCCACCACTTCGCGAACGCCGTCGGGTCGTCGGGGAAGCCGGCGCCGGTGATGTAGTTGATCAGGGCGTCGAACCAGACGTAGATGACGCCCGCCTCGGGGTCCCACGAGCCGTCCTCGCGCTGCGCCGTCTCGCCGTTCTCGGCGATCGGGAACGGGATGCCCCAGTGAAGGGTCTCGCGGCTGATCGAGATGTCCTCGAGCCCGGCACGGAGGAACGCGAGCATCTCGTTCTTGCGGTACTCCGGCTCGACCCAGTCGGGATGGGCCGCGAAGTGCGCGACGAGGCGGTCGCGGTACGCCGACAGCCGGAAGAACCAGTTGCGCTCGGTGAGCCATTGCAGCTCGATCGTCGGGTGGCTCGGGCAGCGCATGCCGTCGGGCGTCTCGTACAGGTCCGACGGCGCCTTGAAGCCCTCAGCGGGGCAGTACCAGCCTTCGTACGTGCCGAGGTAGACGTCGCCGCTGGCGTAGGCCCGCCTCACCATCTCCTGGCTCGCCCGTTGGTGGTCGGGGTCGGTCGTGCGGATGAACCGATCGGGCGCGATCAGCAGCGCGTCCTCGGCGTCGGTGAACACCTTGACCATCTCGTCGACGAAGTCGCGTGTGTCGCGTCCCAGCTCCTGGGCGCGCTGGGCGATGTTGACGGAGTGCTCGTCGGTGCCGGTCAGGAAGCGGGTCTCGTCGCCCTTCATTCGATGCCAGCGGGCGATCACGTCGGCCCCGATCACCTCGTACAGGGTGTGCAGGCCGGGCTTGTTGTTGGGATAGGCGATGGCGGTGGTCAGGTAGTAACGCGGACGGTCGGGCATTCGGTCCTCGGTCGTGAGGGGTCGACGGGGATCGTTGGTGGGCAGCGCGCCGAGGCGGCGCGCGTCGAGATCGGCGGCCGGTCGCCGCCGGTCCTCGTCAGGCCCGCGCGCGACGCGACCGCCGGGGCATCGCCATCAGGCTCGCGCGGCGGCTCACCAGGCGATCATCGGGAAGCGACGCGGAATGGTCAAGCGGCGCGGACTCGAGAGCTGCGGCGTTTCAGCTCCGGTCGACCCAGGGCGCACGCCACGCGGGCGCGTCGAACGGCGAGGCCCAGTACACCGTCTCGTGATGGACCAGGCCGTCGCGCAGCTCGAGCAGGTCGACCACGAGGTAGACCGCGCTGTCCGGGTACGTGAGCCGCCACTCCGACCACCAGAAATCGCCGCTGCCGGCGACTCGCATCGCGGTGTTCGCGGCGGTGACGACCCACTGGTCCTCGGCGCCGACGATGCGCGTGATCTCGGCCTTCGGCGCCCCGCCCGGATAGTTGGCGATGATCTCCGCGAACGCCTCAGTGCTGTGGACGCGCTCACCCGATTGTGGCCAGACGACGATCCAGTCGGGGTGTCGGAGCGCCGCGAGGCGCTCGATGTCGTGGGCCGCCGACGCCGCCGCGTACTCGCGCACCAGGTCCTCGTTCGTCTGGCGAGTCACCGCGACAGTATGCCCACGCGGCCCGGCTCAGTGGCGAAAGTGACGCCGCGCGGTGATGACCATCGCCCCGCCAGCGCCATCCACCGCGGCGAGCACCTCCGAATCGCGCACCGAGCCGCCGGGCTGGGCGATCGCGGTCACGCCGGCTTCCAGCAGCAGCTGCGGTCCGTCGGCGAAGGGAAAGAACGCGTCCGAGGCTGCCACCGATCCCCGCGCGCCACCCGGCGGATGCAGGCGCTCGGCCTTGGCGACCGCCTGCCGGCAGGCATCGACCCGGCTGACCTGACCCGAGCCCAGCCCGATCAGCTGGCCGTCTCGGACCAGGACGATCGCGTTCGAGACGACGCCGCGGACGAGGCGCCACGCGAGATCGATGTCCGCCGCCTCCCGGGACGTCGGGGCGCGTGAGGTCAGCGTGACCCAGTCGGCCGGATCATCGAGCGCGTCGTCGGGCGCGCCAACGAGAACGGCGCCGCCGGCGCTGCGGACTCCACCGAGGAAGTCCACGGTGATCGTGCCGTCGGGGCGCTGTGCCGAAGGGCTCGTCGCGAGCCCTGGGTCCTCGACGAGCCGGAGATTTGGCTTCTCCCCGAGGACCGCCAGCGCGTCCGGGTCGAATGACGGCGCGACCACCACCTCGAGGAAGATCTCGGTCAGCGCACGCGCCACGTCCGCGGTCACAGCCCGGGTGAGGGCGACGACCCCGCCGAACGCCGCCTCGGGGTCGCCCGCGAGCGCCGCCTGCCACGCCTCGAGGAGCGTGGCCCGCTCCGCCGCGCCGCACGGGTTGGTGTGCTTGACGACGACGCAGGCGGGCCCACGTAGCTGCCGCGCGATCGCCGCCGCGGCCGATGCATCGAGGACGTTGTTGTACGACAGGGCCTTGCCCTGCAGCGGCTCCCGCGCCGTCGCGAACAGTCCGTCGCCGGCCCTCGGCGCGCGATCGGTTCGTCGGTAGCGCGCGGCCGGCTGGTGCGGGTTCTCGCCGTAGCGCAGCGTCTCGACCTTCTCGAGCGGCAGCACCAGCACCGGTGGGTAGGGATCAGGAGCGCGCGGCAGGCCGGGCTCCGCCGGCAGGTCGACTCCGGCTTCGTCCATCCGGCACGGGAGCTCGGCGGCGATCCGGGCGTCGTAGGCGGCGGTGTGCCGGAACGCCTCGACCGCGAGCGCCGAGCGCAGGCCGAGCGGGATGCCGCCGGGCTTGTCGAGGGCCGCCAGGACGTCGCCGTACCGGGCCGGGCTCGTGACGATCGCCACCGAGGCGTGATTCTTCGCGGCCGCTCGGACCAGCGACGGCCCGCCGATGTCGATCTCCTCGACGAGCTCGTCGAGGGAGATTCCGGGGCGCTCGGCCGCCGCGGCAAACGGGTACAGGTTGACCACGACCAGGTCGAACGGCGCGATGCCCCGCTCCAGCAGGGCCTCGCGGTGGGCCGGCTGGCGGCGATCGGCGAGGATCCCGGCGTGGATCGCCGGGTGGAGCGTCTTCACCCGACCGTCGAGAACCTCCGCGAAGCCCGTGACCGCGCTCACGTCGGTGACCGGTAGGTCTGCGTCGCGAAGGGCACGCGCCGTGCCGCCGGTCGAGACGAGCTCGAACCCGCGCTCCACCAGGCCCCGACCAAGCTCGGCGAGACCGGCCTTGTCGCTGACCGACAGGAGCGCGCGCCGTGGAGCTGGCAGCGTCGCGTCGGCGCGGGCCGGGTCGAGGCTGGTCCGCCGCCCATCGATCGTGACCGCGCCCGCGACGAGGAGCGCCACGGCGCGCGGGAGCAGCCGGTGTTCGGCCCGCTTGATGCGCTCGTGGAGCGATGCCTCGTCGTCGCCGGCCTGGATCGGGACGGCCTCCTGGGCGACGATCGGGCCGCCGTCGAGCGTCTCGTCAACGACGTGGACCGTGCAGCCCGTGACCTTGGCGCCATGCGCCAGCGCGTCGCGCACCGCGTGGCCGCCGGGGAATGCCGGCAGCAGCGAGGGGTGCGTGTTCAGGATCCGCCCGCGGAGCGCCTCGAGGACGCTCGGGCCGACGACGCGCATATACCCGGCGAGGACGACCACGTCGA
>Ga0066709_100001070_pt1 | contig 17134 bp, 17 predicted proteins | sample GraSoiAngelo_158_FD_79665 | JGI IMG/M metagenome (GOLD analysis project Ga0066709, IMG submission 79665) | Grasslands soil microbial communities from the Angelo Coastal Reserve, California, USA - 14_1009_16_30cm | ecosystem: Environmental > Terrestrial > Soil > Grasslands | place: USA...
GCCGCATTGATTCGCGAAGCGGGGTGAATTGGGGACAGATTTATTTTTCGCAAGGTTTGATCGTAAGGCGTATCGACTCTAAATCACACAAACTTTTCTTTTCAGCGCGCCACTCAATTTCCTTCCCATCAGGGTCATTGCCATAGACCAGGCCTTCGTCTCGAATATTTGTATCCAAAGAAAGATGAGTAAGATGCGTTTCCGGATTCGCTTGGAGCACACGGAGGAATGTATCGGCAGGCAGTAGAATTTTAATTGTAAAAAATGGCGGAAACTTCTCCGAATCGTTCCACTCGGGTGGAGGATATGCTACACCAACATAACCGGGTCTTTTTTCGACTACTTCTTCGGCTAATTTGCTATCGTTAGTCTCAACCGGTGATGGCTGTGATTCGTTTTTTGCCGTGCGCTGTTCGATGATGGCAGTACAATTCGTGTCGTAGCCATCGTACTCTTTTCCGCCACAGAATATCGTGAATCTTTCACGAAACCCTTCCGGGCGCACAATTTTGGCATCGAATCCAAGAGTCCATTCCTCAGAGTTTTTCTTTGCCTCAAGCGTGAGTCGTGGATTTGTGAGTAGGAAATTGAGTGTTGGCATGAAGAACCCTAACCATAATTCTATGTCCCAATCACTTCTGCAACCCGAACCATTAGCGGCTGGGGCGGGTGGCGCCGTATCGATCTGCGAAGCGGGTGACGTCGAGCGGGCGCCCTGGGACCGCGTCGCGAATAAGTCCGCGCCAGGCTTCCGCTGAGCAGGCGGGACCAGGGCTGCTCGTCGGCAGGACCCGCGAGCCTTCGCACGTCCGGGTAATGCGCCGACAGGACCCGCGACGGATGCGAAACGGTATTAGACAACTTTCTTGGATAAGCGTTCGTGGAGTTCGTCTTTGGAGAGTCCAGAGATGCGCACCACTTTGTTGCGCGAACGTTGGCCTTGGACGATGGCCAGGCGTGAAGGGGAAACATCAAACAGCTTGGCGAGGAAATCGAGGCACGCGTCGTTGGCCGCGCCTTCCACGGGCGGCGCCGTTAATTTGACCTTCAGCGTATCGCCGTTCCAGCCCATGACGACGTTGCGCGACGCCCGCGGCTGTACGCGCACCGACAGTGTCGCTTCGTGAACGGATTTACTCATCCCGACGGGAAGGATCGAGGGAATCGGAATCCAGCTCTTCCAGCTCGATCATCTTATGGAACGTATGCAGCAGCCCGCGAAGTTTTTCCAACGCGATGATCCGCTGCCGTTGGAGGCCGGTGATCTCCCGCTGCAGCGCCCCATACTCCAGCTGCGCCTGCTTCAGCACGTCCTCCGCCTTGGATTCGGCTTCCTTCATGGTGAGGTCGGCTTCGCGTTGCGCCGATTGCTTCATGTTTTCCGCCATCGCATGGGTCGACATCAGCAGGTCATTCAGGGCCGCCTCTTTTTGCCGGAGGTTGATGATCTGCCCTTCCATCATCTCGGAACGTTCCTTGAGGGCCGCGTTCTCCTTCAGGAGGTTCTCCACGGCATCGGCCACCGTGCCGAGAAACGCCTGCACCTCAATGCGATCATAGCCGCGTATCGAGACCTTGAACTCTTGCTGTTGAATATCGAGTGGGGTGAGTTTCATGGCATCCTCTCGGAGGTTCGGATCGGTATCAGCGAAGACGCGTGCCCAGATCGGTCAATGTCCCGACCAGAAAGTAGTCCAGAAAATAGACGACTGCAATAAGAATCAGCGGCGACAGGTCGATCCCCACTCCAGATCCCATCATCCGGAACATCTTTTTTCGAATCGGATCGAGCAGCGGATCGGTCATTCGGTTCAACGTTTGCACGATTGGATTCCAGGGATCGGGATTGACCCAGCTCAGCAACGCCCGAATGATGACGACCCAGATGTAGGCCTGGAGCAGCATGTGAAGCACGAAGGCCACGGCCGAAAGAAGGTTGCCGGCGACGAACATTATTGCTTGCCCAGTTCTTCCGAGCGCTTGGTCGCCGCCTCAACCGCCGCGATGAGCGCCGCGCGAACGCCGCCGACCTCCATCGCATGGAGTCCCTCAATGGTCGTCCCTCCGGGAGACGTCACCTTGTCCTTCAACTGCGCCGGATGTTCCCCTGTTTCTATCTGCAACTTGGCGGCGCCGAAGACCGTCTGTGATGCCAAGGTGATCGCGACGGACCGCGAAAGGCCCATTTTGACCCCGCCGTCTGCCAGCGCCTCGATGATCTGAAAGACATAGGCGGGACCGCTGCCGCTCAACCCCGTCACCGCATCCATCAAATGCTCCTCCACGACCACCACTTTTCCCACGGCCTCGAACAGCCGGATCGCGACCTTGCGGTCCTTTGCTGACACGGCGGGGGACGTGGAAAGCGCGGATGCACCCGCCCGAACGAGCGCGGGCGTGTTCGGCATGACGCGCATGAGCTTTCGCTTGCCCCCGAGCGCGGCCGCGATACGGGCGAGAGGAATGCCCGCTGCGACGGAGATGATCAGCGTCGCTTCCGGCAGGCAATCTTTCAATTCAGTCAGCACCACCTGCATCGTCTGCGGCTTGACCGCCAGGACGACCACCTCCGCCCATGACGCCGCTTCTGTATTCTCCGTGCCGACGCGGATGCCATACCGAGTCTTCAGCGCCGCCAATCGCTCGGTGGCGACGTCGGTCGCCCAGAGATCGACGGGCGTGGCGGCGCCGTCGGCAAGCAGGCCTGCGACCAACGCCTCTCCGATATTCCCGCAGCCGATGATCGCAATCTTCGTCACCGTATCTCCTTATTATGGACAGCGCCTGCGGCTTCCGTAGCTCCGAAGTCCTGGCTGAGGAGCGTTCTCACTGACGTGGTCCGAACAGCGCCGTCCCGATCCGCACCATCGTCGCCCCTTCTTCGATCGCCGCCTCGAAATCCTCGGACATGCCCATGGAGAGTTCCTTCATGGAGACACCGGAAATGTGTTTCGCCTTCACCTGCTCGGCGAGCCGTCGAACATGACGAAAGTGCGGCCGCGCGCGCTCTGGAGAATTTCCCGCAGGGGGGATCGCCATCAGTCCGAGGAGCCGAAGCCCCTTCAACTCGCCCACCCGTTCCGCGGCACTCGGGAGGTCGGCCGGCGCGAACCCATGCTTGGTCGCTTCTTCGGCCACATTGACTTCAAGAAGGATCGGCTGGACGTATCCACGGGCACAGGCGACGGCATCAAGCCGCTCGGCGACCTCCAGGCGGTCCACTGCATGCATCAACGCAAATTGACCCACGGCTGCTTTCACCTTGTTCGTTTGCAGCGGGCCGATCAGGTGCCATTCGGGAGCTGGTTCTCGCCCATCGCTGAACGCCTCCATTTTCGCCAGCGCTTCCTGCACGCGATTCTCCCCGAAATGCCGGCAGCCCGCTTGCCAGGCCGTGCGCAATCGTTCGACCGGGACATTTTTCGTGGAGGCGATCACGGTGATCTCGGATGGATGTCGCCCGACACGCCGTGCGGCGCCTTCGATCCGGGCCAGCACCATCTCCAGGCGATCCGTGAACTCCCGAAGCTCGGCTCCCCCCTCCACTCCTCATCCTCATGGAGTCAGGCACGACACGAGGTCCATTGTACGCCAGGAACCGCCTTCGGGAAAGCACTTATCAGGACGTTGTCGTGAAACCGATCCCGCTGATCATGTGCTTCGTGCCAATGCCGTCCCGCCTGTAGGAAAAAAACAGATCGTCGTGGCAAGCCGTGCAGAGATTCACGATTTCAATCTGCTGCGGCGCGATGCCGGCGTCTTCCAACTGTCGGCGATTCAGTCCGCGAAGGTCCAATTGGCCTCGGCCGCCCCGCGCCTTGTGGACCATATCCTGCCAGTACGGAAAGACGCCCTTCAACGGGTTCAGCACGGGCTCGTCCACCTCATAGCAGCACCGGCCGATCGACGGACCGATCGCCACACGGATGGATCGAAGGTCGCAGCGAAACCGTTGGCGCATGACCTCCACCGTCTTGATCGCGATTCCGCCGAGGCTGCCCCGCCAGCCGGCATGTGCAGCCGCCACGACGCGGCGCACCGGGTCCAGGAACAGAATGGGGACGCAATCCGCGGTCTTCACCGTGATGAGCGCGCCGGGTTGATCGGTCACCATCGCATCATAGCCGGTCTCGAAACTGGCGGCGTCCTTCAACCGGTTGATGACGAGGATGTCCGTCCCGTGGACCTGTTGGACCCTGATGATCCTCATCCCATGCTCGTGGGCCACAGCATCGACGGATTCCGAGCGCGTGCCGAAGGCGTGGTAGGCATCCGACACGCCATGATTGAACATGGGGACGGTGATCGCGCGGCCGCGGCGCTTCTCTCGAGCAGCCGCGGTCCTGACATCAGCGGACTTCAGCATCTCGATGCAGTCGGTGATGGTCTGTTCATGTGCCCACATATATTTTTTCCCGGTGAACAGCGTCTGTCAATCTGGTCAAGTATTCTCTCCGCTTAGTCTGCCTGTCTCCGGAGAAACGTCGGGACATCCCATTCTTCCTCGGCAGCCATCATCGTCCGGGACGAGACCCTTTCGGCGGGCTCGCGAGTCCCGTTCGGCCGTCGGATATACGCCGGCCGCTCCACGCGTTGTTCGGGGGGATCCGGTCTTCTGGCAGCAAAGTCCCGCAACGCCTCTTGCCTGAGCGGCGCCATGGCCGACGCCATGGGCCTCCGGACCTGACCGGCCGGTTCCTCGCGTTCGAAGCCGGTCGCGATCACCGTGATCATCACTTCATCGTCCAAGCGTTCGTCAATGACGGCGCCAAATATGATGTTGGCTTCAGGATCGGCCGCCTGCTGAATGACCGAGGACGCCTCGCTCACCTCGTGCATGGACAGACTCGTCCCACCGGTGATGTTCAGCAACACGCCGCGCGCGCCGTCGATCGAACCGTCTTCCAGCAGCGGGTTGGAGATGGCCTTCTGCGCGGCCTCCACCGCACGGTTGGCGCCGCGTCCCACTCCCACCCCCATGACGGCGCGTCCCATGTGTCCCATCACGGTGCGGACGTCGGCAAAGTCTACGTTCACCAGTCCGGCCTCCTTGATCACATCCGCGATCCCCTGAATGGCTTGGCGCAAGACATCGTCGGCCACTTTGAACGCTTCACGAATGGGTGTCGCCTTGTCGATGATGCCGAGGAGCCGCTGGTTGGGAATAATCAGGCACGTGTCCACATATTTGCGCAGCTCTTTGAGGCCGTCTTCGGCGCGGACCTGCCGCTTGCCGCCTTCAAACTGAAACGGCTTCGTGACGACCGCCACCGTGAGGGCTTTGAGTTCGCGTGCAATGCCCGCCACGACCGGCGCCGCGCCGGTTCCGGTTCCTCCGCCCATCCCGGCGGTGACGAACACCATGTCCGCGCCTTCGAGCGCCGCACGGATCTGGTCGGCGTCCTGAAGCGCCGCCTCATGGCCCACCTCCGGATTCGCGCCCGCCCCCAGGCCGTTCTTCCCGATCCGAATCTTGTGCGACGCCTTCGACACGCTGAGGGCTTGCATGTCGGTGTTGACCGAGATGTACTCGACCCCTTCCAGACCGGAGGCGATCATCGTATTGATGGCGTTACAGCCTGCCCCGCCCACGCCGATCACCTTAATCTTCGCCGCTGAGACCATGCCTTGCTCTTCAAGAAAAAACATGCGTGCGCCTCCTGTTCGTTAGAAGAATTCCCGTGCCCACGATTTCATGTGCTCGACGACCCGCCATAGCTTCCGGCCATGGCGAAAGGCCGACATCCCCAGGTCTTCCTGTTGATGAAGCGCATGGATGATCAGGCCCACGCCGGTGGAGTACATCGGGTTCCCCACATGCTCGTGGACGCCGCCCACGCCGCTCGGAATCCCCCGGCGCGCCGGCAGATCCAACATGCGCTCGGCCATATCCGTCATGCCTTCCATCAGCGAGGTGCCGCCGGTGATGACGACGCCACCCGCCACAATGCCTTCGTACCCCGCGCGCTTGATCTCCCGCGCCACCAGATCGAAGACCTCCTCGGCGCGCGGTTCGACGATTTCCGCCAACACCTTGCGGGAGAGGTTCCGGGCAGGCCGCCCGCCGATGCTCGGCACGTCGATCATCTCGTCCTCTTTCACCAGCGACGACAGCGCGCAACCGTACTGCGTCTTGATGCGCTCGGCGTCCGATCGCGCCGTCCGAAGGCCGACCGCGATATCGTTCGTGAAGTGATCGCCGCCGACGGGGATCACCGCGGTATGCATCACGCTGCCTTCGGCGAAGATCGCCAGGTCCGTCGTGCCGCCGCCGAGGTCCACCATCGCCACGCCGAGTTCCCGCTCGTCGTCGGTCAAGACCGCCTCGCTCGACGCCAGGGGCTGAAGAATGATGCCGATCACGTCCAAGCCGGCTCGCTCCACGCTCTTCACGAGGTTCTGGACCGATGTGACGGCCCCCGTAATGATGTGGACATTCACCTTGAGATGAGAGCCGGACATGCCGAGCGGGTCGCGGATGCCGTCTTGTTCGTCCACGATGAACCCGCGCGGCAGGACGTGCAGCACACGGTGGTCAGCGGCGATGATCGCCTGCGACTTGGCGGCGTTCACGGCGCGGATGATGTCCCCGCGGGTCACTTCGCGGCTCTTGACGCTGACGGATGCCTCGGAACTCAGGCTCTTGATGTGGCTGCCGGCAATCCCGACGTAGACGGAATTGATGACCACGCCGGACATCGTCTCCGCGTCGTCCACCGCTTTACGGATGGACTCGACCGTGCTCTCAATATTCACGACCACGCCTTTCCGGAGCCCGCGTGAGGGGCTCGTGCCGACGCCGATCACGTCGGCCCAGCCATCGCGCAGTTCGGCCACGACCGCGCGGGTCTTGGTCGTGCCGATGTCCAGTCCTACGATGATCTGGTCTTTTCTCGCCACACCCGTTTCCCCCCCTTATCCTTCACGATGATCCTGTCTTGAAACCGCAGGTCCACTTCCACCTCGCGGCCTCCCCATCGCTCGAACACCTTATCCGACATGCGCCGATAGCGGTCCACCTTGTCTTCAAACGAGCCGTCACCGAAGCGGACGCGGAACCCGGAGGCGTACGCGACGGTATCGCCCGGAACCCTCAGATCCACTTCCATCTGGCGGGCGCCGGCATGATCCAGCAAACCGGCCAGCGCAATCCCCGAGCGCAACCGGTCCGCGGTGCCGTCCGACCTCAAGACCGCGTCCGTGTACTCGACGCCCGTCAGCACCGGGAATCCTTCATACGTTCCCTGCAGACCTTGGGCGATGAGGGTCGCATCCTGATCGAGCAGAAAATCCCGCCCCCCCGTTCGAAGGACTGCCATCGGCTCCCGCTCGCTCACGTCGATCATCAACGTGTCCGGAAACACGCGCCGCACCTCCGCTCGTCGAATCCAGGGATGCGTTTCCAGCGCGTGCTGCAGCATCGCAGGGTCCGCGGATACCAGGCCCGCTCCGGGCGCCAGGTCGAGCAACGCGAGCACTTCTTCACGAGACACTCTCTGGCCTTCGGAAATCTCGACCGTGTGGATCGTGAAAAATCTGTCCGCCCATGTCACCAGCCCGGCGGGGCGCACGTCGGTGGAATGCCGGCCGTACCAGATTCCGCCGCCAAGCGCCGCCAGCACGGCGACGAATGCAAGAATGCGCAGCCATCGTGTCGTGCGGCCGGGGCGCGGACGCGCCGCATCGTTCCGCTTCCGGTTGGGCCTCGCGCGTTTGATCATCGTCCTTTCCTCAATGAACCGGCATGCTGCCGTTCCAACGCGGACTCCAAGATCGCTTCGACAAGGTCCTCATACGAGAGTCGCGCGGCTTTGGCCGCCATCGGCAGAAGACTGGTTTCCGTCATGCCGGGCACGGTGTTGATCTCAAGCACGAACGGCCGGCCCCTTCGGTCCAGCCTGAAATCCACCCGGCTCGCGCCGCGACAGCCGAGACGGCGATGGACATCGAGCGCAATGGTCTGGATCAGCTTCGCCTGCCGCGCGGGAAGCGGGGCCGGAGCCTTATAGGTGCTCGCGCCGGCCGTATATTTGGCGGCGTAATCGTAAAAGCCATTGGGAGCGACGATCTCTACGAGCGGCAACGCACGATCGTTCAGAACGCCCGCCGTGATTTCCCGACCCTCGATGTATTCTTCGACCAATGCGGTGTGCCCATATTCAAACGCCGCATCCAGAGCAGACGGAAGCTTCTTGCTCTGACGCACAATGGTAATGCCGATGGTCGAGCCTTCCCGGATCGGTTTAACGACGACCGGCAACCCGAAGCCGCGCGGGAGCGGCGCCTTCCGGTCCTTCCTGGTCCTGAGCAACCCCTTCGGCACAGGAATGGCGTAGTGCTGAAGCATCATCTTCGTGAGCGCCTTGTCCATCGCCATCGCGCAGGCCTGCACGCCCGATCCGGTATAGGGAATCCGCAGGACTTCGAGCAGACCCTGGATCGCGCCGTCCTCGCCGCCCACCCCATGGAGCGCAATCATGGCGAGATGCGCCTGGACATCGCGCAACCGCGATGCAATCGACGCATCCACATCGAGCGGGATCGCGTCATAGCCCAGGCGAATGAGCGCAGCCCAGACCGCCTGGCCGCTGCGGATCGAAATCTCGCGTTCGGAGGACTGGCCTCCCATGAGCACCGCGATGCGCTTCGTGGTGAGCACAGGCATTCTTAACGCCGCTCCGCCAAGACCTCGCGGCTACGGAAGCCGCAGGCGCGTTCAGCCTTACTACGAGCGATACTGTTCATGTTCTTCCTACAATCTTGACTTCGAGTTCCAGCATCACCCCGAACTTCTCGGCCACCGTTTTGCCGACCAACCGGATCAGGGCCATGGCGTCGCTCGCCTTGGCGTGTCCCTGGTTCACGATGAAATTGGCGTGCTTGGTTGAGACCTGCGCGTCGCCGACATGCGCGCCCTTGAGCCCTGCGGCTTCGATGAGCTGACCGGCGGGCTCCCCGCCGGGATTTTTGAAGATACAGCCGGCATTCGGCATTTCGATCGGTTGCGTCGCTTTGCGGCGATGGAGCCATTGCTTGACCGTGGATTCGATCTCTGATTTGGCGCCGGGCTTTAACGAGAGCCAGACGCCGACGACAATGCCTTGCGGAAGTTTACTGCGGCGATAGCTGAAGCCCATCTGCTCGGACGACAATTCGAGCATCTCTCCCGTCATGGTCACCATTCTGATTTTGCTGACGACATCCTTCATTTCGCCCCACTTGGTGCCTGCATTCATCACCGCCGATCCGCCCACCGTTCCCGGAATGCCTGCGGCGAATTCGAGGCCTGCCAATCCATGCTGCATCGCGAACTTCACGAGCTTCGGCATGCCGACACCGCCTTCGGCATAGATGACGCCGTCCTCGGGACCATGAATGCGATCGAATTTGACGAGGCGCACGACGATCCCCCGGATGCCGCCGTCCCGCACGAGAAGGTTCGTGCCCCCCATGACGAACACCGGGACCTTCGCTTTCCACGCCCGGGCCATCAGTTGCTGAAGGGCTTCCGGCGTGTCCGGTTCGACGTAGGCGTCAGCCGGCCCACCGATGCGGAAGGAGGTGTGCCGGCTCATGGGTTCGTGATAGCGAACTGTGCCCTTCATGCCCGCCAAGGCCGCTCGAATTTCACTCATCAGGCGTTGCTCCTTCATCAGCCCAACAGCCTCTCATCCCAAATGCTGAACCAAGAGTTTGCCGATCTTCGTGATATCCCCCGCGCCCAAGGTGAGCACGAGATCGCCGGCCTTGAGCGTCGGGATCACGGTCTCCACCAACTGATCCTTCCGTGGGACGTAGGTCAACGGCGGGCCGCCGGCCTTCCGAATGGCGTCGGCCAGCCGTTCACCGCTCACCCCCGGAATCGGCGCCTCACCGGCGGGATAGATGTCGGTCAAGAAGAGTTGGTCCACCTGGTGGAACGCCGTCGCAAAATCGTTGATCAAATCCCTCGTGCGCGTGTACCGGTGCGGCTGGAACAGGACCACGAGATGCCGCCCCGACCCGTTTTTCGCAGCTGCCAGCGTCGCCTTGATCTCCGTCGGGTGATGGCCGTAGTCGTCAACCACGGTGATGCCGCCTTTCTCGCCCACGATCTGAAAGCGCCGTTCGACGCCGGTGAAGCTTTCCAAGGCATGCGCGATCTGGGAGATCGGCACACCCAATTCACGGCCGACGGCGATCGCGGACAGCGCGTTCCGCACGTTGTGCACGCCCGGCATGGCGACCTTGAAGTGTCCCAGGGGCTCGCCTCGGAAACGCGCCGAGAATTCTGCGGACGTGCCATGCAGCCGCACGTCGGACCCCACCAGATCAGCGGTCCCGGTCAGACCATAGGTTTGATAGCGTTTCGCCACGGATGGCAGCAACGCCGAGACATGCGGATCGTCCCCGCACAGCACCGCCAGACCGTAGAAGGGAATCTTGTTGATGAATGTGACGAATGTCTCCACGATCCGTTCCAGCGTCCCATAGTGATCCAGATGCTCGCGGTCCACGTTCGTGACCACGACGATCGTCGGGGACAACTTTAGAAACGAGCCGTCGCTTTCGTCTGCCTCGGCCACCAGCAATTCCCCGCGCCCGAGCCGGGCATGGCTGCCCAATGCGTTCACCTTGCCGCCGATGACGATCGTGGGGTCCAAACCTCCTTCAGCCAGCACACTGGCCACCAGCGATGTCGTCGTGGTTTTCCCATGCGCCCCGGCGATCGCCACGCCATATTTCAGCCGCATCAGTTCGGCCAACATTTCCGCGCGCGGAATGACCGGGACGAGCTTGGCCTTCGCCGCCACCACTTCAGGGTTCGTGGGGGCGACCGCGGAGGAAACGACGACGACATGCGCATCCCCGATATTGGAGGCGTCGTGTCCGATGAAGACCGTCCCGCCCAATTCCCGAATGCGCCGGACGGTCTCCGACTCGCCGAGGTCCGACCCGCTGACCTGATGACCGAGCGTCAGCAGGACCTCCGCGATGCCGCTCATGCCGGAACCGCCGATGCCCACAAAATGGATATGCTGATTCCGTCTGAGCATGTTATGCCGCCGCCCCCGCGACAAGTTGCCTGCACATCGTCACGATCTGCTCCGCAGAATCCGAACGCCCTAATGACCGGCTGCGCCGCGCCATCTCGGCCAGCCGCGGGCGGTCTGCGATCAGGCTGAGAATCGTCTGGGCCAGCGTGTCGCCCGTCAACTCCGCTTCGAGGATGACGGCGGCCGCGCCCGCGTGTTCGAGCACGTGCGCGTTCCGCTCCTGGTGCCCATAGATGGCGTGGGGGAAGGGAATGAAGATCGCGGGTTTCCCGCACGCCGTGATTTCCGCCACGGTGGTCGCTCCGGAACGGCTGATGAGCAGATCGGCTCTGCGGAACGCGTTGGCTACGTCATACAGAAATGGGACGACCTCGAGGTTCTCATCCCTCACCACGTTCGTGTAATTGTCCTTCACCTCTGCGTAATCCCGCTCGCCGGTCTGATGGATGATGTGAAGACCGGGATACCGTGCCGTCAGGACGGGCATGGCCGCAACGACCGCCCGATTGACGGACCGCGCCCCCTGGCTGCCGCCCAGGACGAGGAGCGTCGGGCCAGCGTCCGGGGGCATGTGCACCTCCGCGCCGACGCCTTCCAAAAACTCGCGACGGATCGGCGTGCCAACGATTCTGACCTTGTCACTCCCGAAGTACGGCATGGTCTCGGCGAACGACACGAAGACGCGATGGGCAAGCGGCGAGAGGAGGCGATTCGCCGCGCCGGGATAGGCATTGGGCTCTAAAATAGTGCGTGTGATCCCCAGCAGTGCCGCCGCCATGATCAACGGGGGGCTGGTGTACCCTCCGATCCCGAAGGCGAGATCAGGCCGGCGCTTTCGACAAAGCGCAAGGCACTGCGCAAGCCCTACCGGGATCACGCCCAGCCCCTTTAATCTTCCCAAAAGACTCTTTCCCATAATGCCTTTGGCATGGATCGTGACGAGTTCAAACCCTTCTCGCGGGACCACTTTCATTTCCAACCCTCGCGCCGTCCCGAGGAACACGATCTCGCTGCCCGGTTCCTGCCGCTGGAACTCGCGGGCCAACGCCACGCCGGGATACAGATGGCCGCCCGTTCCGCCGGCGGCGATGATCACGTTCATCCGACGGCCCGATTCATGAATACCCCGGAGACAGAATCGGCGGCCGGTCACGGGACACGGCCAGCAGAATGCCGGTCCCGATCATGTTCACCATCAGCGAACTACCGCCGTAACTCAGAAACGGCAGCGGCAATCCCTTCGTCGGAAACAGTCCTGAAATCACTCCGACGTTGATCACCGTATGAAAGCCGATCAACAAGGCGACGCCTAAGGCGAGATACCGGCCGAAGGGATCGTGCGCCGCCATGGCGATCATGAAGCCTTTGGCGACGAACATTCCGAGCAGCAGCACCACCGCCGCCGTCCCGAGAAAGCCCATCTCTTCACCGAGCGCCGACAGCACGAAATCCGTATGCGGCTCGGGCAGAAAGAACAGCTTTTGGCGGCCCTCGCCGAGCCCTACCCCGAACGCTCCTCCGCCTCCGAGCGCCAGGAAGGACTGGATGATTTGAAATCCGCTCCCCGTCGGATCGCTCCAGGGATCGAGATAACTCAACATCCGCTGGCGCCGGTATCCGACGCGTGAAATCATGAGATAGAGCACCGGCAGCGCAAGCAGACCAATGGTTGCGAGATGCCCCAGCCGGGCGCCGGCCACGAATAATAAGCCCACGGTCACCAACCCGATCACCGCCGCCGTGCCGAGGTCGGGCTCGATCGCGATCAATCCAATGAGGAGTCCCACGACGAGCAACGGAGGCAGGAAGCCCAGCCGAAAATCTCCAAGACGATCACCTTTCTTGGCAAGGTAATGCGCGAGATACAGGATGATCCCGAGCTTCACGATCTCCGCGGGCTGGATCGTCAAGATGCCCAGCCGCAGCCAGCGGCGGGCGCCCTTGACCGTGACCCCCAGTCCCGGCATGAGCACGACGATGAGGCCGAGCAGGCCGAGCAGCAAGAGGGGGACCGCCATCGCGCGAAGCGTCACAAGATTGATACGGGCCATGATCACCAGGAAGACGAGGCCGACCGCGAACCACATCAGCTGGCGTTTCAAAAAATACGCCGAGTCGCCGAAGCGTTTCTGCGCCATCACCGCGCTGGCGCTGTAGATCATGCCGATGCCGATGGCGATCAGAATCAACGCCAGCACAAAGATTGTGCGGTCGGCGCGGGATGACGGAGGAGCGCTCGCCTCCGATCGATAGAGGGCCATGGTCTGGCGGTCACGCCAACTCATTCACGCGCTCCCTGAACTGCTGTCCGCGGTCCTTATAGTCGGCGAACATGTCGAAACTCGCGCACACCGGCGACAGCAGCACGGTGTCGCCGGGGCCCGCCTCGTTCGCCGCTTGCCGGACGGCGTCCGCGAGACTCTCGGCTTCCGAGATCGGACAGACGCCCTGGAGGATCTTCGCCAGATGGGGACGCGCCTCACCGATGAGGATGACTCTCTTCGTGCGGCGTCGGACCGCATCCGTCAATCCGGGGTAGTCGCCGCCTTTTTCACGGCCCCCCGCGATCAAAATCACGGGGCCCTGCAGGCTTTCCAAGGCCTTGATCGTGGCGTCCACGTTGGTGCCCTTCGAATCGTTGATGTAGGTCACGCCCCGAAGCACCCGCACCACCTCCATGACATGCTCCAGCCCCTGAAAGAGCCGCAACGCCGCCGCGATGTTGTCGAGCGAACATCCCGCAAGCTCGGCGATGGCCGTCGCGGCCATCACATTCTCGAGATTGTGAACGCCGCGTAATTGCAGATCGCCGACCCGGCACACTTCCTCACGGCGGCCACTCAAGTTCGACACAATCGCATCTCCGTCGAGAAAGACGCCGAACGGGACCGGGCCCTTCCGGCTGAACTGCGCACGCGTGCCTCGGGACTGCGGGGCGAAGCGGGCCAAGCCCGGATCGTCGGCGTTCAGCACCGCAAAGTCCAACGCCGTCTGGTTTTCGAACAATCTGGCTTTTGCGGCCGCATAGCCTTCCATAGAGGGATACCGGTCCAGATGGTCCGGCGTGATATTGAGGATCGCCCCGATCCATGGATGGAATGTCTCGATCGTCTCGAGTTGGAAGCTGGACACTTCCGCCACGACCATGTCCCAGCGGCGTCCCCGGATCGACGCGAGCGCGGCTTCCGTCAAGGGCGTTCCGAGGTTCCCGCCCACAAACGGTTCGAAGCCGGACGCCCTGAGAAGTTCGCCGATCAGGGTAACAGTCGTGCTTTTTCCATTCGTGCCGGTCACGCCGATCAATTTGCCCGACAGGAAGCGGGAGGCCAGTTCAACCTCTCCGATGATGCGAATCCCCGCTGCAATGGCGCGCTGCATCGGCGGCAACGCCATCGGCACACCAGGACTGATGAGCGCCACGTCCGCCGCCGCGAGCGCCTCCTGGTACGCCCCGTCGCCATACAGCCGCACGTTGCCTCCCTGCAGGCCGCCCAGGATCGCCGACAGCTCGGCCAAGGGTTTCTGATCGGCGACCGCGACGCGCGCGCCGAGCATCACGAGCAGACGGATTGCGGCTGTGCCGCTTCGGCCAAGACCGATCACCGCCACCTGTTTGCCGTCGAGTTCGAGCGAGTGCGATTCTTTCATGGCGGCACTCCCCCGGCTCATCTCAGTTTCAACGTGCTCAAGCTGAACAGGGCCAGCAGAATGGCGATGATCCATAAACGGACCACCACCTTGGGCTCTTCCCATCCCTTCAGCTCAAAGTGATGATGGATGGGGGCCATGAGAAACACGCGTTTTCCACGCGACTTGAACGAGGCGACCTGAAAAATCACCGACAGCGCTTCGATGACGAAGACCCCGCCGACCAGCAACAACAGGAGTTCATGCTTGCTGATCACCGCGACCGTGCCGAGCGCCGCGCCCAGCGGCAACGAGCCAACATCGCCCATAAAGACGGACGCCGGGTAGGTGTTGAACCACAAGAATCCGAGGCTCGCCCCGAAGATGGCCGCCGTGAAAATCGCAAGTTCGCCGGACCCTTCGATGTAGGGGATCAACAAGTAGTCGGCAATGATGCGGTGGCCGGAGACATAGGCCACGATCGTGTAGGCCATCGACGCGATCATGACCGGCCCGATGGCCAGGCCATCCAGGCCGTCCGTGAGGTTCACCGCATTGGACGCCCCGACGATCACCAGCACCGCGAACGGAATGTACAGCGCGCCGAGATTCGGGGTGACGCTCTTGAAGAACGGCACATTGAGATTGGTGGAATAGGCCGGCAGAAAATACAGAAGCCCTCCGATGCCGAGCGCCACGAGTGCCTGTGCCCCGAACTTCTGTATGGCGGTCAGCCCGAGGTTCTTGCCGCGCGCAAACTTCAAATAATCGTCCACGAGTCCCACGGTCCCGAATCCCACCATCGCGAACACCGCCAGCCAGACGTACCGATTCGTCAAATCACTCCAGAGCAGCGTCGCGAACAAGACGGCGAAGAGGATCAGAATGCCTCCCATGGTCGGCGTACCGCCCTTGCCCTGATGGCGGCTCGGACCCTCCTGACGGATCTTCTGTCCGATGCCGTAGGACTGCAATTTGCGGATCACCAGCGGGGCGAGCACGAAGGCGATGAGAAATGCCGTGATCGCCGCATAGATGATCCGAAAGCTCAGATACCGGAAGACGTTCAGGAACGCGAACTGGGTATGGAGGGGATAGAGCAGGAGATAGAGCATTAGCCGCCGGCCGCCTCCCTCATAGCGCCTCCACCACCCGTTCCATGCGCGCCCCTCTCGACCCTTTCACCAACACGATGTCCCCCGGCTGGAGAAGCTGACGAAGCCGGCCGGCGAGCGCTTCATGATCCACCGCTTCCATCGCATGGTCGGCGGTCATGCCGCCTTCGCGCGCGCCCCGCGCGATCTCGGCCGCGAGCGGTCCCGTGGTCAGCACATACTCAATCCCCTGCCGCGCCAGTTCTCCGCCGATGTCGCGATGAACCCGCGCGGCGCCCTCCCCGAGTTCAAGCATGTCGCCCAGCACCGCAAAAGCTCGACCCGCGCCGCGAGAATCGGTGAGCCACTGCAACGCCGCCCGCAGCGAGGCTGGGTTGGCGTTATAGCAATCTTTGAGGACCGTCACCCCGCGCCATCGGCGCACTTCCGACCGCATCGCGCGGGGCCGATAGCCGGCCAGCCCTTTGCTGATCGCGCGCACACTCACGCCCAATGCGATGCCCGTCCCCACGGCGGCCAAGGCATTGGAAAGGTTATGCCGTCCAGACACCCGGAGCTTCACGGAAAACACCCGCGCTCGGCGGTGCACGCGCACGTGCAATGTCGTCGAGGCAGGGCCCTTGGATGTTGAATGGATGCCCCGGACATCGGCGGTGGCGGCAAATCCGAACGACAGGACCCGCCCGCTCGCTCTTCGCGACAGGGTCTTGAAAAACGGATCGTCGGCGTTGAGAATCGCCGTGCCAGTCGCTGGAAGCGTCTCCAGCATTTCCCCTTTCGCCTGGGCGACCGTCTCAACATTGAGCAGCGTTTCAAGATGGGTCGGCCCGATATTGGTCAAGAGGCCATGCGTCGGCGCCGCGATCTCGCAGAGACGCGTCATCTCACCGACATGGCTGATGCCCATCTCGATCACCGCCGCTTCATGCTTTCCCGTCATTCTGAGGAGGGTCTGCGGCACCCCGATATGGTTGTTCAAGTTCCCCACAGTCACCAGCGTGTTGAAGCGCTCCGAGAGCACGCATCCGACCATCTCCTTCGTGGTGGTTTTGCCGTTGCTGCCGCTCACCGCGACGACAGGCACCGCAAACCGCCTGCGATGGGCGGCGGCCAGGTCCTGATACCCGCGAAGAGGGTCGGCGACTTCCACCACGACGGCCGCTCCGACATTCTGGTGTCGATAATATCCGGGCCGCACCAGCGCACCGACCGCCCCTTTTTTGAGTGCCTCCTCCACGTAGGCATGCCCATCGAATCGTTCCCCGCTCAAGGCCACGAACAAGTCGCCCCGGCGGACGGTCCGTGAATCGGTCCATACGCGCCGGAACGCCGTCGTCATCAGACCCGCCACCAGCC
>Ga0066709_100001071_pt1 | contig 17132 bp, 17 predicted proteins | sample GraSoiAngelo_158_FD_79665 | JGI IMG/M metagenome (GOLD analysis project Ga0066709, IMG submission 79665) | Grasslands soil microbial communities from the Angelo Coastal Reserve, California, USA - 14_1009_16_30cm | ecosystem: Environmental > Terrestrial > Soil > Grasslands | place: USA...
CCGGGAGCGGCGTGGCGCTGCCCAAGCGTGTGGCGTCGTCGCTCGTCCCGCATGTGGGCCGTGAAGTCATCATCGGCGTTCGCCCCGAGGACCTGTACGAGATCGCTCCGATCGGCGATGCGGCGCAGCTCGCGCGGCTGCCTGCGCATGTCGTCGCGGTCGAGCCTTTGGGTGCGGAGACCCTGCTGGTGGTGGCGCTTGACGGGTCCAACGAAGAGCTGATCGCGCGCGTTGGACGCGACACCGGTTTGCACGGCGGCGATCGGTTCGACATCGCGGTGGATACCGGGGCCCTCCACCTTTTCGATCCCGCCACCACGAAGGCCATCGTCTAGGCCAATCGGACCCGAGAGCATCAGATCGTGGCCCACCAAGATCGGATCGTCGATTGTCACGCGCATATCATCGATCCCGCGCGGTTTCCGTTTGCCGGCAAGAAGGGCTATCACCCTCGCCCGGACGAGCAAGGGACGCGCGAGGAATTCTGCGCGGCGCTCGACCGTCATGGCGTGAGCAAAGGCGTTCTGGTGCAATTGAGCGGTTACGGTACCGACAACTCGGCGAACCTGGACGCGATGAAGGCATACCCAGGCCGGTTCAAGGCGATTGCGGTCGTCGACCCGGACGCGAGCGATCGGACGCTGGAGAATCTGGCCGCCGCCGGTGTCGTCGGCGTCCGATTCAACCTGGTCAGTTACGATCCCGACGCGCTCTCCCGGTCGGATTCGTCGCGACTTCTGCAGCGGTTGAAGTCGCTCGGGTGGTTCGCGCAAATCTACGCGGATGACGCCCAGTGGCCGGCAGCCGCCACCGTGTTGAAAGCGAGCGGCGTTCGTGTATTGGTCGATCATTTCGGTGTGCGCGATATCGCCCTCGGAACCCGGCACGCCGGATTCCAGGCCGTCCTGGCGCTGGGCCGCGAGGGGAATGCGATCATCAAGCTTTCTTCGCTGTTCCGCGTCTCACGCATGCTCGAAGGCTTCGACGATCTGGACCCGTTCGTCGACGAGTTGCTGAGAGCGTTCGGTCTGAATCATTGCGTCTGGGGATCGGATTGGCCGTTCATCAACGTACCGCGGCGCCCGAATTACGCCGACTTGCTGACCCCGCTGTCGCGGTGGCTGCCGGACCCCGGCGACCGGGCGCGCGTGCTGGCGCACAATCCGACCCGTCTCTTCGGGTTCACTGCCTGAGCCATGACAGCGCCACGCGAGAAATCGAAACCCCTGAAGGTCGCGCTCGCCGGCGCCGGCATGATCAGCTGGTATCACCTCGTCGGCTGGCGAAATCTCGGCGCGCGCGTGCGCCTGGTCGCGGTTTGCGATCCGGACGCCGCCAAAGGCGCCAGACGCGCCGAAGAATTCTCCATCCCGCGCGTCTATCGCGATGCGGATGCGATGTTTGCCGCGGAAGCGATCGACGCGCTCGACGTCGCTTCACCGCGCGAGACGCACGCCGGATGGGTCGAGGCGGCTGCAGCGCGCGGCATCGATGTCCTGTGTCAGAAGCCGATGACGCCGACGCTGGCCGAAGCGGAGGCGCTGGTCCGCCGCGTCGAGGGAAAGCTGCGGTTCATGGTGCACGAGAACTGGCGGTTCCGGCCATGGTACCGCGAGCTGAAGCGCTGGATCGCCGCGGGTGAGCTCGGCGAAGTGCTGCTCGCGCGCATCGCTATGATCAGCTCCGGGATGCTGCCGGATGAAAGCGGACGGCGGCCGGCGTTCGAACGCCAGCCCTTCATGCAGCATGAGGAACGGCTGATGATCGCCGAGGTGCTGATCCACCACCTGGACGTTATGCGCTTTCTCTGCGGCGAGCTCTCCGTCGTCGGCGCGCGCGCTGCGCGTACCATCGCCGACGTTCGCGGCGAGACCGTCGCGGCCATTTTCCTGGAGACCGCTGCCGGCGCGCCGGTCGACGTAATGGGCACCATGGCAGCGGCCGGGTATCCCACGCGCCCCCCGGATCGGCTCGAAATCGTCGGCACCAAGGCGAGCGCCGCGTTCGCCGACTCCGAGCTCCGCCTGCTCGGTCCCTCGCCGCGAAGCCAGAGCTACGATAAGGATCGCGGCTATCAGGGGAGCTTCGACGGCGTCATCGCACATTTCGTCGATTGCCTGGAGAGCGGCGCGCCGTTCGAAACCGACGCCACGGAAAATCTCGCAACCCTGAGGCTGGTCGAAGATGCATATCGCGCGGCCGGTTTACCCGGTCCGCACAAAGGTGTTTAGGAGAGCATCATGGATACCCGAACGGTCGCGGCGCGCAACCCGATTGGCCAGGTCTCGTCGGCGCTGGATACGCCGGCGCTGCTCGTCGATCTCGAAGTCATGGAAGCCAATATCGCGCGAATCCTCGCCACGTGCCGCGCGCATGGCGTCGCGTGGCGGCCACATTCGAAGGCGCACAAGACGCCGGAGATCGCGAAGATGCAGATCGCCGCCGGCGCGATCGGCATCACCTGCGCGAAGCTGGGCGAAGCCGAGGTGATGGCCGCCGCGGGCATCCGCGATATCCTCATCGCCAACCAAATCGTAGGGCCGATCAAAATCGGTCGTCTGGTCGAGCTGGCGTGTCGATCCGATCCGATCGTCTGCGCCGACAGCATCGAGAACCTGACGGAGCTCGACGCGGCCTTCAGGCGCGCGGCCAAGCCGTTGAAGGTGGCGATCGAGGTCAATATCGGCATGAATCGGGCCGGAGTGGAACCGGGCGCGCCCGCGGTCGCGTTGGCGCGCGAGATCGCCAACCGCCCGGGCCTGCGCTTCGTCGGGCTGGTGGGCTGGGAAGCGCACGCCACGACCATCGCCGATGCGGCCGAGAAGGAGCGCACGGTGCGCGAAGCCGTCTCTCTGCTCACGGCCAGCGCCCGCGCCTGCACCGAAGCCGGCCATCGAGTCGACGTCGTCAGCTGCGGCGGGACCGGTACCTTTCCCTATTGCGCGCAGCAACCGGGAGTGACCGAGGTTCAGGTCGGCGGGGCGATTTTCAGCGACATGCACTATCTTACGCACTACCACGTCGATTTCGCGCCGGCCCTCACCGTGCTGACGACGGTGACAAGCCGTCCTACGCCGACGCGGATCGTCGTTGACGCCGGCAAGAAAACGATGAGCGGCGATGCGGCGATGCCCTCGCCTTCCGGCCTGCCGCCAATCGCCGCGATGAAACTTTCGGCCGAGCACTCCAAGATCGAGCTCGAGGGTCCGAGCGACGTTCCGAAAATCGGCGATAAGATCGAATTCGTCGTCGGTTATTCCGACACCACGGTCCATCTCCACGAGGAAATCGCGGCTATCCGTGGCGGGCGCATCGAATCGATCTGGCGAATCGCCGGCCGCGGCAAGATCAAGTAGCGGCCTCGCCGGGCGCCGGGGTCGATCATGCGCTTGACCCGGCCAATAGCGGCGAAGATACTTCCAGTCGTGGTGCCCGGGCCGGGCCCAAGGAGACGACCGATGAAAAGCTGGGGCGCCCTGACTTTTTCAGTGCTGCTTGTCGGCTGCGCGACCGCGCCGATGGAGCGGACCGAGCGTCTGCTGAATGATCATCTATTCGCCGCCCCGTCGCAGCGCATCAGCGTCGACGACGTATTTGCGCTCAGCGACGATATGAAGCGCTATGTGCGCGGCGAGATCGCCGGTCAACTGCGCGCGAAGGGTCCGCAACAGGGGCTCATCGATGCCCTCTACGATAAGACGCAGCTCAAGCTCGAATACGACGCGGAGATCACTCGAACTGCGTCCCAGACGTTCGCCGCGCGAGCCGGCAATTGCCTATCGCTGGCCATCATGACCGCGGCTTTCGCGAAGCAGATCGGGCTGACCGTCCGATACCAGAAAGTCCTGGTGGACGACGCCTGGAGCCGTAGCGGCGACATGTATTTTTCCAGCTCGCACGTCAATCTGACGCTCGGCACGATCCAACGCGGGCGGATCCTCGACGACTCGAACGCTCCGATGACGATCGATTTCGCGCCGCAGGAAGATATTCGCGGGCGGCGCTTGCGCGTCGTCGGCGAAGAGACCATCGTGGCGATGTACATGAACAATCGAGCCGCCGAATCGCTCGCTCGCGGTCGAGTGGACGACGCCTACTGGTGGGCGCGCGAAGCGATCCACGCAGACCAGAGGTTTCTGACTGCATACAACACGTTGGGCGTCATTTACCGCCATCACGGCAATCTGCAGGAGGCCGAACGCGTGCTCGCCCGTGTTCTCGAGCTCGAGCCGGGCAATACCGACGTCATGTCAAATCTGGCGCTGGTCTTCAGTGACCAGGGACGTGTCGCGGAATCCGAGTCACTGACCCGAAAGGTGCAGCAGTTGCAGCCCTATCCGCCGTTCCACTTTTTCAACCTTGGCATGTCCGCCATGCGCGAAGGAGATTTCAGAGCGGCGAAGGATCTGTTCACGAAGGAGCTCGACCGCGACGCGTACTACCACGAATTCCATTTCTGGCTTGCGGCTGCTTGCCTGGGTCTCGGTGAAACGAAGGAGGCACGCGCGCACATTGCGCTTGCCATGGAGAACAGCGCGACTCGCAAGGAACACGATCTGTACGCCGCGAAGCTCGATCGCCTGAGTTCGTACCGCACACAGTAATTCTCGCGTCGCCACTGGCCCGCGGGTCAGCGGGACGCCGGCGCCGTCCACACAGACCGGAGCCGTTCTCTACGGCTTGGGCCCCACCGCGACCACCGAAAGCTCCTGGTTCTTCACCTGCTTGATCAGCGGCCCGGTGACGGTGAGGAATTCCAGATCGACGTCGGCCTTGTCATTGGAATTGAGCACGGGTCGCTTGGTCGTCGCGGTCGCCGTGCCGATCACCTTCCCCTCGGCGTCGAAAACCTTCCCGGCGACCTTGACCGGCCCGACGGGTTCAGCGGCGAGGTTCTGCACGGTGCCTTTGACATGGAAATGTCCCGCCGCGCACACGTACGTTCCCGGCGTCATGTCCGAATGCGCGCCCGCGCTTCCGATCTCGACCTTGACCTCGTCCTTCAGGTCGGCGGCGAGCGCTGCCCCGCCGAGCATCATGGCGGCGACAATGGACCACGCGAAAGCTGCTTTCATTGATCTACCTCCTGTGATTGCGCGGCACCCGGCCGATCACGGCCGCGCGTGACAGTGATTCCAACATACGCCACCCCTCCCGTCGGATCAAGCCTCAGCCCGCGGCCGTGCAATCTCTCCCACCACACGGTCGGACGGGATGGAGGACGTTAGAATACGCCGATGATTTCCCTGACTTGCGCCGATATCCTCGCTGGCCGCGCACCGAAAGACAGCCCGATCACCGTCAGGGGCTGGGTACGTACGCGGCGCGATTCGAAAGCCGGCATCTCGTTCGTGCACGTGTCCGACGGCTCGTGCTTCCATCCCATGCAGGTGGTCGCGCCCAACACGCTCCCGAATTACGCCGACGAGGTTTTGCGCCTGACCACCGGCTGCGCGGTGGAAGCCTCGGGCGTCATCGTGCCTTCTCCGGCGAAGGGTCAGCCGTTCGAGATGCAGGCCAGCACCGTCAAGGTCATCGGCTGGGTCGAGGATCCGGATTCCTACGCGATCCAGCCGAAGCCGCACACGCTCGAATTCCTGCGCGATGTCGCGCACCTGCGGCCGCGCACGAACGTCATCGGCGCGGTGACGCGCGTCCGGCACACGATCGCCCAGGCGATCCACCGTTTCTTCGACGACCACGGCTTTGTCTGGGTCAACACGCCGATCATCACCTCGTCGGACGCGGAAGGCGCGGGCGAGCTCTTTCGCGTCTCGACGCTGGACCTCACGAATCTTCCGCGCACGCCGGAAGGCAAGATCGACTTCGCGCAGGATTTCTTCGGGCGCGAGACCTTTCTGACCGTCTCCGGGCAGCTCAACGTCGAGACCTATTGCCTCGCGCTGTCCAAGGTCTATACCTTCGGCCCTACGTTCCGCGCGGAGAACTCCAACACCAGCCGGCACCTGGCGGAGTTCTGGATGATCGAGCCTGAGATCGCCTTCGCGGATCTCTCCGACAACGCGGGGTTGGCGGAGGCCCTGCTCAAGCACATCTTCCGCACGCTGCTCGCCGAGCGCCCCGACGATATGGCGTTCTTCGACGAGCGCATCGAAAGGGGCGTGATCGCCAAGCTGCAGGGCATCGTCGATTCGGAGTTCGTGCGGATGGACTATTCCGAGGCCGTGCGCATCCTGGAGCGCTCGAAGCAGGCGTTCGAATTTCCTGTGAAGTGGGGCATCGATCTACAGTCCGAGCACGAGCGCTACGTCACCGAGCAGCACGCGAAAAAGCCGGTGATCGTGATGAACTACCCGAAGGAGATCAAGGCGTTCTACATGCGCGTCAACGACGACGGCAGAACCGTCGCCGCGATGGACGTACTGGCGCCCGGCATCGGCGAGATCATCGGCGGCAGCCAGCGCGAGGAGCGCCTCGAGGTGCTCGACGCGCGCCTGGCCGCTACCAAGCTCGACAAGGAGCATTACGCCTGGTATCGCGACCTGCGCCGGTACGGCACCGTGCCGCACGCGGGGTTCGGGCTGGGCTTCGAGCGCACGGTGGCGTATGCGACAGGGCTGTCCAACGTACGCGACGTCATCCCGTTCCCGAGGACACCGGGCAACGCACGTTACTGAGCTCGCGACTCCGGCTGCTCCGCTCGCGCCCCGTTCCTGTCGAAATCGATCCCGCTCGAGCGTCATTGTGACTCCGGCCGCTCGCTCGCAATGACACCCGCTGACGCGGGGTGCCATTGTCGAAATGCGGCCTCCTCGAGCGTCATTGTCATGGCGAGGTCTTTTGCCCGCCACAACAGACCAAGGAGTGATCCATGCAATACCTGTTGCTGATTTATGGGAACGAAGCGGCGATGCGCTCCGCCAGCAAGGAGGCGGCCGGCCAGATGATGGCCGCCTACGCCGCCTATACGGAGGCGATGAAGAAAGCGGGCGCTTACGTCGGCGCGAATCGCCTGCAACCGACCTCGACGGCGACCACGGTGCGTGCCCCCAATGGCAAGAGCAGCGTCCTCGACGGGCCATACGCCGAGACCAAGGAGCAGCTCGGCGGCTACTACTTGCTCGAAGCAGCCGACCTCGACGCCGCGCTGGCTTGGGCGGCACGCTGCCCGGGGGCGGCGCACGGCGCGATCGAGGTCCGGCCGGTCTGGGTTCCGTAAACCGTGCACCATGCAGCGAGAGGCTGATGAGCCGGCGCGCGCCACCGCCGAAGCGGTGGCGCGCCGCAGCTATGGGAAGCTGATCTCCTTTCTCGCGGCGCGCACCCGCGATGTCGCGGGCGCCGAGGATGCCTTGTCCGAAGCGTTCGCGGCCGCGCTGGTCGATTGGGCCCCCAGCCGCGTTCCAGCGAACCCGGAAGCGTGGCTTCTGACCGTCGCTCGGCGAAGGATGATCGACGCGGCTCGCCGGCGGCGTAGCGCCGAGGAAGGCTCGATTCAGCTGCAGTTGATGGCCGATGAGATCGAGGCCGCCGCGGCGAGCGACGCGCCGATACCCGACCAACGGCTCGGCCTCATGTTCGCGTGCGCCCATCCGGCGATCGAAGCAGGCGTGCGGGCGCCGCTCATGCTGCAGACGATCCTCGGCTTCGATGCGGGCACCATCGCGTCGGCGTTCCTGGTTGCGCCTTCCACCATGGGCCAGCGCCTGGTGCGCGCCAAGACCAAGATCCGGCAGGCGGGCGTCCCATTCCGGGTGCCGGAGCGCGCCGAGCTCTCCGAGCGTCTGGACGGAGTGCTCGAAGCGATCTACGCCGTGTTCGCCGAAGGGTGGTCGGATCCTATGGGCACCGAAGCGCGGCGGCGCGACCTTGCCGAGGAGGGGATCTGGCTGGGGCAACTCGTGATTTCGCTGCTGCCGGACGAGCCCGAGGCGCTCGGCCTGGTCGCACTGATGCTGCACGCCGAAGCGCGCCGCGGCGCGCGACGTGACGGGCACGGCGACTATGTGCCGCTCGCCGATCAGGATCCGGCATTATGGAACGCGCGGTTGATCGACGAGGCCGAAGCGCTGCTGCTGCACGCGAGCACGATGAAGGCGATCGGCCGCTATCAACTCGAGGCAGCGGCGCAGTCGGCGCACGCGGCACGGCGGCTGACCGGCTCCACCGACTGGGCCGCGATTCACGAGATCTACGATGCGCTCGCGGCGCTCACCGCGTCGCCGGTTGTCGCGATCAATCGCGCCGTCGCGCGAGCCGAGCTGGATGGCCCTGCAGCGGGTCTCGTTGCACTGGACGCGCTTTCGAACGATGCGCGGCTCGCCGACTATCAGCCTTACTGGGCCGCTCGCGCGGGACTCCTCGCGCGCAATGGCGATGTCGATGCGGCCGAGCAAGCGTATGAACGCGCGATCGGCCTCGAATCCGACCCCGCCGTCCGCCGCTTTCTGCAGCAACGCCGTGCCGCGCTGCGGCGCGGAACTTGACCGCATACCCAGCAACACCCGAGCTTCGGTTTCGTGTATCGAGCACGTCGATTCAGAGGTTCCTTAGGACGTTCCGCCGTAACGCTCAGCTCGAATGCGCCCCGCGGCAATCGCCTCGCGTACGAGATCGCCCGTTACCGATTCGACGAAGGCGTTCGAGCCGCACACGTACACGTGGCGCGGCACCTGCCCCCAACGCGCCAGGATCTCGCGCAACAACGAACGATCAAGGCGGCGATCGAAGTCGGACGGCCGCTCTCGCGGCCCACGCGTGGTTGTGATCGCGAGCTCGAAGTTCGACTCGCGCGCCTCCCGGTCGAGCAGCTCGTCGCGAAAGATCAGTTCGTCCCAGGTGCGCGCCGAGTAGACGAGCAACGCGCGGATGTCCGGCGCGACGGCAGCGCGATGGCGGATCATCGCCATAAGCGGCACGACCCCGGAGCCGCCGCCGAAGAGGAGCATCGGGCCGCCGTCCTCGCGGCGCCAGACGAAGTGACCACCGATAGGACCGCGCACCTCGAAGGTATCGCCGCGCTGCGCAACCTCGTGAAAATACGGCGAGACCTCGCCGTTCTCGAGCCGCTCGATCGCGAGCTCGATATGATCCGCGCCGGGCTGCGACGCAATGGAATAACTGCGCTGTGCCTGATAGCCGTCGGGCGCGCTTAGCCTGACGTCGACATGTTGGCCGGCTTGATGAAGGGGGAGCGAAGCGCCCAGAAAGACGCTGACCACGCGCGGCGTTTGATGCACGACGCGCTCGATCAGCGCTTCCTGCCAACGCCAGGGTTCCGCGGCCGGAGCATCCATCACGGGTCGTTGGTGTAGCGCTGCTCGCGCCAGGGGTCGCCGTACATGTGATAGCCGCGAAGCTCCCAGAAGCCGGCTTCGTCGCGCGGGGTGAAGCGAAGCCCCTTGATCCACTTCGCGCTCTTCCAGAAATAGAGGTGGGGCACCAGCAGCCGCGCAGGTCCGCCGTGTTCCGCGGGAATCGGCGCGCCGGCATAACGCGTGGCGATCATCGCGCGTCCACCGACCAGGTCCGCGACGGGAAGATTGGTGTCGTACCCGTCGTGCGACTCGGCGAGGAGGTACGCGGGCGGCGCTGCGATTCCGGCCGCGGCGAAGAGGTCGTCGATGCCCACGCCTTCCCACAGCGTGTCGAACTTGGTCCACTTGGTTACGCAGTGGATGTCGCCGCGCCACATCGTGCGCGGAAGGGCCTCGAACTCCGGCCAGGTCCATCTTGCGATCGGCTTCGGGCCATTACTCAGCGTGAAGCTCCAGGTCGCAAGGTCGACGAACGGCGTTGGCCCCATCGACAGCACCGGAAAATCTTCCGTCTGGTACTGGCCCGGCGGAAGGCGCTGCGCCGCCTCCCTGGTGGGTCGGCGTCCGGAGAATCCGCGCGTGGTCATCGCAAGCTTGTCCGGCTCGCGTTGCACAAGCCTCCGGTGCGACGCCCCACCCGCAAGGCAGGGCGTGCGTTCGCGGATGGCCGTCCCGGTGTCATGAGCGGAATTCTAGCAGCCTGCTCCAGTCTGACTGGAAGATCCCGTGGCTTGCCGTTGAAGTCGGTTGCATGCGAGCAGACCCTTGTCCATTCCGTACTGGCTGGTGGCAATTGTTGCCTCGGCGCTGAGCGTCGGGCCGATCGCTACGATCCTGCTCTGGGGCTCCGTCTGGATTCGGCTCGAGTACTGGATGCGTGTTGTTCCGACGCTGCGGCTGGGACAGAACCTCACCGCGGCCGACCCGCCGAGCGGACGCGTGTGCGTGGTCGTTCCGGCGTACAACGAGTCCCATGTCATCGCAGCATTGGTCAGGTCGTTGCGGGGCGAGACCTATCCGCGATTACGCGTTGTGCTGGTGCTGGATCGATGCACCGATGACACGGGCTCGCTCGCCCGCGCAGAGATCGCACGCGATGAGCGATTCGAGATCGTCGAGGTCGACGCGTGCCCCGCCCACTGGTCGGCCAAGGTCCATGCGGTACATGCGGGCGTGACCCGCTCGAAGGGCGCCGCCGATGCGGACTACCTGCTCTTCGCCGACGCAGATACGTTATTCAGTCCCGGATGCATCGCGGCATCGGTGGCGATGTTGCGTCATCGGAGCCTCGACATGCTGAGCCTGCTGAGCACGCTGACGCATGACACCTGGTTCGAACGGGTGGTGCAGACGGCGGCGGTGTTCGAACTCATGCGGCAGTATCCACTGACGCTTGCGAATTCTCTGAACGGGCGGCGCCCGTTCGCCAACGGCCAGTTCATGTTGTTCACGCGCGAAGCGTACGGGGCCGTGGGCGGGCATGAGGCGGTCAAGCGGGCGCTGCTCGAAGACCTCGCCTTGGCGCGGCTCATCGAAGCCAAGGAGAGGAAATCCGGAGTGTTCATCGCTGCCGGCCTATTCCATTGCCGCATGTATGCAGACTGGGCCGAGTTCCAGCGCGGCTGGAAGCGCATCTATACCGAAGCGGCCAACCGAAACCCCCGGCGTCTGTCCCTTTCGGCGCGATGGATGCGGTGGCTTGGCACCATCCTGCCGGCGTGGATGCTGAGCGCCGGGCCTCTTGGCGCGCTGGTCTTCGCCGGCGACACCCCGACGGGGTGGCCATTGCTCAGCCTATGGTCCGTGGCGCTGCTGCTCTGACTGGGCGCGCTATTGCGCATCTCGACGTTGTCACGCGCGCCGCGCTGGACCGCCCCGTTGCAGATCGTGGGCGCATGGATGACGGCCGACCTGCTGAGCGAAGCCGCGCGGGACTTGCGCTTGCGCAAGCCCACGCGCTGGGGCGGACGGGAGTACGTTCACGCGGAAAAGGCCTGAGCCCGGCAAATTGGCCTGCTCGAGGTCGATCCGCTTCTCGCCAACGTTCCCAGCAAGCCCAATGAGGTCGACGGGGAGCCCGTCGCTTTTCCGGATTTCCCCTATTGACAAAAAAGCACGATCGTTCGTATCATATACTGATGGGAAAGGGCGACAACACACGGGTGGCGATCCTCGATGCTGCGCTGGCGCAGGCCAGCGAAGGCGGCTTCGAGTCGTTGACCATCGGCTCCCTCGCCGAGCGCGTCGGGCTCTCGAAGAGCGGATTGTTCGCCCATTTCGGCTCGCGCGAGGAATTGCAGATCGCGGCCATCGAGGCGGCAGCAGCGCGATTTACCGAAACGGTGTTTCTCCCCGCGCTTAAGGCGAAACGAGGGCTCCCGCGGCTTCGCGCCCTGTTCGAACACTGGCTTGACTGGACCGCACGGACCGGGCTCACCCACGGCTGCCCGATGCAGGCGGCAGCGGTGGAGTTCGACGACCGGCCCGGACCCGTTCGAGACGCAGTTAGCGATCACTTTGCGCGCCTGGAACGCGAGCTCGGCCGGGCAGTTGAGCTGGCTATCGGCCAGGGGCACCTGCGGCCCGACCTCGATGTCGGGCAGTTCGTGTTCGACATGATGGGTATCGTGTTCGCCTATCAGCATGGCGCGCGCCTGTTCGAGCGCGCCAGGGCGGAATCGCGAGCGCGCAACGCCTTCGAGCGGCTGATCGCGGGCGCAACGCCACGGCCCCTGACCATTCTTGGAGACATGTCATGAACACCCCTCTGGTCGCGTCCATAAATAGCACGATCGTGCGGTCGAAGACCTCGCTTTGGGCCTTGGTCCGCGCGTATTTTGCCGTCGCGTCGCGCGTGTTACCCGACCTAGCGCGCCGGCAGGCGGAGCGGCTGTTCACAATGCCGCCCCGGTACGGGGGTCGCAAAGGGCAACCCGTCGACGCTCGACGGGAAACGGTCGTCGCGGGCGCACGTTCGCTTGCCGTCTGGCAGGCCGGGCCGCTTGACGCGCCTGCGGTTCTGCTGGTCCATGGCTGGGGCGGGCGCGGCGTGCAGATGGGAAGCTTCGTCGCGCCACTGCTCGCCCACGGGTATCGCGTCGTCTGGTTCGATCAGCCGGGACACGGCGAGAGCGGGCACGGCGCGGTCGCGCTGCCGGATTTCGTACGCGCGATCGAAGCGCTCGCCGCCACGCATGGGCCGTTCGAGGCCGCGATCGGCCATTCACTGGGCGCAGCGGCGCTCGGCGTGGCGCTACGGCGCGGCCTCCAGCTCGGCCGCGTCGTGTTCGTGAGCGCGCCCTCGTCAATCAAGGAGCACGCGCGCAACTTCGCGCGGCTGCTGGGTATCACGCCGCTTATCCGCGAGGCGATGCGCCTCCGAATCGAACAGCGTTACGGCGTGCGCTTCGACGATATCGACCGCGTCGACGAACTCGAGCAACTGCGGCTGCCGGCGCTATTCGTGCACGACAGCGGCGACGCCGAAGTGCCGTTCGACCACGCGCTTCGCCTGTCCGGACGGGTGCCCGGCGCGCGGACGATCAAGACATACGGATTGGGCCACTACCGCTTGCTGCGCGAGCCGGCTGTGGTCGGTGCGGTCGTCGATTTCGTTAGCGGTCGTGCCGGCAATCCGCCATCGGAATTGCCGGTTCTGCCGCGCCCAGCAGCGCTTTATTGAACAGGTGACCCATGGCAGAGGCAGACAGAAACCGGGCAAACGCAGTGCTCTATCTCGACGATCTGCGCGTCGGACAGCGGTTTCGCACTGGAACGCACGCGCTGGATGAAGGGCAGATCAAAGCCTTCGCCGGCCAGTTCGATCCGCAGCCGTTTCACCTCGATGACGCCGAGGCCCGGCAGAGCTTTTTCGCGGGTCTGGCGGCAAGCGGCTGGCACACCGCGGCGATCACCATGAGGCTGATGGTCGACGGGGGAGCGCCGTTCGCCGGCGGCATCATCGGCGCGGGCGGGGAGATCAACTGGCCGCAGCCCACGCGACCGGGCGACATCCTGCATGTGGAGACGGAAATAGTCGATGTGACGCCGTCGCGCTCGCGTCCAGACCGGGGAATTGTCACCGTGCGCAACGAGACCCTCAATCAGCGCGGCGAGACGGTGCAAGTGCTGACGGCGAAGCTCGTGGTGCCGCGGCGTGCCGCGGCGTAGGCCTGTGGCGAAAGCATGCGTGTCGGCTGTCGAGCGCCGTCGCGTTTGGAGGTGCCCGTGCGCAGGGCCAGCGGCAGAGTTCCCGTCTGCCTGGGGCAATACCTGATGTGTTGTCAGGATCGGGGGACTTCGCGGTGCCAGAAGCGAGCCCGCACCAAGCGCCGAAGCAACTAATATGCCGATCGGCGTCGGGCGTGCCCCGCGCGCGTCACCGCCGGACGGCGCCGGAGAGCGAGATCATCGAATTTCGCCTGACTCAAAGACTCTTGGCAAAGGCAGCGCGGAGCAGTGAGAAGAACAAGCGAAGTGCCGCCGGCCGTCACTTTGGGCCGATTGCCGGGCTCGCGCCGGTCGATTCTCGCCATAACTCGTCAGACCGCCTGACTCGACGAATTGACTTGCCCGATGGAGATCCGGCATTCGGTATCTGCCGCCAGTCCCACGATCTGGTTGCGCGATTGAACAGAACGGCAATCGTCGTCGACCTGGGCCGTCGCCCAAGGGTCGAGAACGCACGGATGCAACCGATCGGCCGCGCCGCGGTCGTAGAATCGCAGAGGGCGCATCTCTCAACCGAAGGAGTAACCCCGATGGAAAGAAAAAAAGCAACCGATTTCCCTCCGGAAGTTCTCAAGCTGTTCGATGGCTACATCCACGGCATGATCAGCCGCCGTGATTTTTTGGATCGCGCCGCACGATACGCCGTCGGCGGCTTCACAGCGGCCGCGATGCTGGAGAGCCTGCGCCCCAACTACGCATGGGCGGAGCAGATCGCCAAGACCGACCCGCGACTCAAGACCGAGTACCTGACCTATCCGTCGCCGCAGGGCTCGGGAACCATCCGCGGCTATTTCGCGCGACCGGCGATCGCCAGCGGCAAGTTACCCGGGATCGTCGTCATCCATGAGAATCGCGGCCTCAATCCGTATATCGAGGATGTCGCGCGCCGCCTGGCGGTGGAAAATTTCGTGGCCTTCGCGCCCGACGCCCTCACGCCTGCCGGCGGCTTTCCCGGCGACGAAGAAAAATCGGCACAGCTATTCGGCCAGCTCGATCCGGCCAAGCGTACCGAAGATCTGCTTGCCGCCGCCCCGTTCCTGAAGTCGCGTCCCGAATGTAACAGCAAGCTCGGCGCGGTCGGGTTTTGCTTCGGCGGAGGCATCGTCAACACGATGGCCGTGCGGATGCCGGATCTCGCCGCGGCCGTGCCATTCTATGGCGGCCAGCCCGGCGCCGCGGATACCGGCAAGATCAAAGCACCGCTCCTGATCCACTACGCTGCGCTCGACGAGCGCCTCGACGCCGGTTGGCCTGCCTGGGAGGCGGCGCTCAAGGCGAATGGTGTGAAGTACCAGATGTACATGTACCCGGGGACCAATCACGGTTTCCATAACGACACCACGCCCCGGTATGACGAGGCGGCGGCCAAGCTCGCGTGGTCACGCACCGTCGCCTTCTTCAAGGAAAACCTGAAGGCCTGACTGGGCTGTACAAGCCGTAAAGAAGGACAAGGTAGGGCCCGCCCGGACGCTTCGCGCCGCCGCCGGGCGGGTCGTGTTGTTCCGGCCTCGCTGCGTCGAATTGTCCTATAGCTTTCCGCTCCCCATTGGGCTAACCTGCCGGGCTTGTTGACGCCCTGCATTCAGCGGGCGGGAGCCCTGACCGATGCAACCGAGTTACGCCTTGTCGACGCTGGTTCTGCTTGCCCAACTGGCGTCCGGACCGGTTGTCGCACAAGGGTTCAAATTCTCGCAGCCCGACGAGTCCGACCGGATCGAGCAGGAGGCCCGTCAGAGCCAGATCGCCGAACAGCTTTCCACGCCGTGCCGCGCCGGGCTCAAGGACAAGAAGATCATGGTGATCATCGGCGTGCGCCAGTCCAACGGCTATATCGCCGCGCAGCAGCAGAACTACGGTCCGCACTTCCAGTCGATCAACGCCCGGCTGCGTGCGCTCGGACTGCGCACCTATACGCCCGACGAGATCCGCCGGCAGATCGCGCAAGCCGAAATCGACGCATACTTCAGGAACGACCCCGACGCCATGCTCAATGCCTCGAAGCGCCTCGGGGCGAGCTTCGTGCTGCGGGGTCTGATCTCGTCTCAAGCGACCCGGAATCCGATGATGGCGGTCAACCAGGTGTCGGTGAACATGAAATTCACGCTCTACGGCAGCGACGGCCGGCTGATTTCCGATACCGAAGCGAGCTCCGGCTCGTATGCGGGCGCGAACATCGAGCACATGGCCCTCACGCTGGTCAACGAGAAAGCCGATGAAGTCGTACCGGCGCTCTACGCGGACTATTGCAGGAAAGCCGGACCGGCTGCTGCCAGGACGGCGTCGCCGAAGTAAACTTGCGGTCGGTCACGAATTGAATCTTGAGAGGGAGGCTTTCGCCATGAAACATCACGCGTTCATCGACTCTGTGAAATACCTGCTTGCGGCAGCCGTCTTCGCGACGGCATCGCTCGCCTCGGCGCAGCCCACGTTCGGCAATCCTTCGCCCACTGCGGGCAGAGACACTTCGCAGAAGGCGAACGCCTCGGCCGACCAGTCGCTGTATCAGGCGGTGACCTACACCAACGTGGGCAAGAAGGGCCCCGCGGTGATCGTCATTCCCGGGGAGATCAAGAGCAACAACGCGACGTTCATCCAGAGGTTCACGGCGAACAACATCGCCGACTTCGGCGAAATCGAACTCTCCAGCGCCAACTTCACCGTGCTGGAGCGTTCCAATCTGGGCCCGCTGCTCAAGGAATTCGAGCTCGCCTACAATCTCGGCGATCCGGATCAGGCACGCAAGTTCCTGAGAATGGGCAAGCTCAAGAGCACCAAGTTCGTCGTGAAATTCGACATCCTGAAGACCGAGCAGGTCGCTTCGGCTCAGCAAGGATTCGACGGCCGGACCCTCGGACAGATGGCGGGCATGCTGGGGGCGTTCGGCGGCGGGCGCGGCGCCGCGGTAGGCGGCACGGCGGTCGGTTCGGTGCATTCGGACGAAGCGACCAGCGTCTGGGTAATCGGCATGCGCTACAAGATCATCAACGCCGAGACGACCGAGCAGGTCGCCACCGGCTACACCGAAGAGAAAATGGAACTCGGCGCGACGTCCTCGGGCGCGCTCGGCGTTCACCAATCGCAGCAGGGCGGGGTGTCGCTCGACACCATGGTCCAGCGCCTGGTTCAGAAGTCCGTCTGGGACATCGACAGCAAGTACAAGTGATCGGTTGTTAAGGTTCGAGAGATCTGCGACGCCGGCCCGCCGCCGGCGTCGTTGTTTTCGGGCACGGAGCGAGCCATGGCAGAGTTGAGCAGCATCGGCAAATACGAGATCCGCCGTGAGATCGGGCGCGGAGCGATGGGCGTGGTCTACGAGGGCTATGATCCGTCGATCAAGCGCGTCGTGGCGCTCAAGACCATCCGTGCGGAGCAGCTTGCCGGCGAAGATCCGTCGGCCGTGATCGCCCGCTTCCGTCGGGAGGCCCAGGCGGCGGGCCGGCTCAATCATCCGAACATCGTGTCGATCTACGATTTCGGCGAGGACGGCGGTGTCTGGTATATCGCGATGGAGTTCGTCCAGGGTCGCGAGCTCAAGGAATACTTCGAGACGAACGAGCGCTTCAAGATTGCCGACATCGTGCGGATCATGTCGCAGATCCTGAACGCGCTCGATTATTCGCATCG
>Ga0066709_100001072_pt1 | contig 17131 bp, 11 predicted proteins | sample GraSoiAngelo_158_FD_79665 | JGI IMG/M metagenome (GOLD analysis project Ga0066709, IMG submission 79665) | Grasslands soil microbial communities from the Angelo Coastal Reserve, California, USA - 14_1009_16_30cm | ecosystem: Environmental > Terrestrial > Soil > Grasslands | place: USA...
CGGTAATGATTTACTGGTCGGCAATTTCGGCGACGGCACGATCAATGTGTTCAATCCTACAACCGGTGCTTATATCGCGACGTTGCATGATGTGATCGGCGCTTCGATCGAAGTCCCGAACCTGTGGGCTTTACAGGTGGGCAATGGCGGATCGGGCGGCGATCCCAATGCCGTGTATTTCACCGCGGGCATACCCGGCCCCGACGGCGGCAATCACGGGCTCTTCGGCAGGCTGCAAGGCGCCCCCGCGATGACGGCGGCCCAGGTTCTGAATGGCGGCAGCTTTCAAACCGGCATTGCCCCGAACACCTGGGTCAGCATCAAGGCCGCGAATCTGGCGTCCACCACTCGTGGATGGCTCGATGAGGACTTCGTAAACGGTGCGCTGCCGACTGCACTTGACGGCGTGAGCGCCTGGTTTACTGGCAAGCCGGCGTACATCGGCTATGTCAGCCCCGCGCAGATCAACCTATTAGTGCCGGCCGGGACGCCGGTAGGCGCAGCGCAAGTGCAAACCGTCAATAATGGCCTGTCCAGCAGCATGGTGACAGTGCAAGTGCAGGCGGTTGCGCCCGCCTTCTTTACCCTCGACGGCACCCATATTGCGGCCACCCATGCAAATGGATCGCTGATCGGTGCCACAGCCATCACCCCGGTGGCCATGACACCAACCAAACCCGGCGAGACCATAACCCTGTACGGCACCGGTTTCGGCGAAACCAATCCGGCGATTCCCGAAGGCATGCTGGTCACTAAGGCCGCGCCGCTGGTCACTTTGCCGACTGTTACCGTAGGCGGCACCTCCGCCACGGTGGCGTTTGGTGGCCTGGTGGGCGCTGGGCTATACCAGCTCAACGTGACCGTGCCCGCCGGAACCCCTGACGGCGACACCGCCGTGGTGGCGCTCGTGGGCACCGCGACGTCACAGAGCGGCGCCGTCATCACGGTACAGCACTAGCTGCTTTGGGCGCGCGTAGGGGAAATCCCCTTACCCTCAATCGATTAGCCGTAGGACGGACCCCGGCTAGTGCCTTGTCCTACGGGAATAAAACCCGTCCGATCCTGCAACTATCGCATTGCCAGGCGCATCTACTGACTGGTAAGCTACGATATTGCAACTAGATATGAAGTGGTTACGGGTTTTAATCGTCTTCGCGCCGGTGGCGTGTATGCGGGCTGGAACTCTGCCGTCGCCCGCGCCCCAAGAGGTGGTCGACACCTATACGGCGATTTCCCGCGAGCAGGGAGAGCGGCTGCGTGGTGCCTCCATGGAAGTGGAAATCGAAGCCAATTTGCCCAAACTGCAGAAGCAAGGCCGGCTGCATGCCCTCCGGCGCATCTCCCGCCTGGGTCGCATTACTTACGAAGCCCTTCGTTTTGAGGGAGATAAGACCGTAAAGAACAACATAATCGCCCGCTACCTTACGGCCGATACGGAGGCCCAGTCAGCCGACCAATCGTTGTTGGCCGTCATTCCCGCGAATTACAAGTTCAAATTCAAGGGGCATTCCGGCGAGGGCGAGAATCAAATCTATATCTTTCAGTTGACTCCTCGAAAGAAACGCGTAGGCTTGTTCAAGGGAGAGCTTTGGATCGACGCGGCGACGTGCCTGCCGGTACGGGAGTCCGGGCAGCTGGTAAAGACTCCGTCGATCTTCCTGAAGCGGGTCGAGTTTGTCCGGGAGTACTATATCCGGGGTGGTGTGGCCGTTCCGCTCCAGATCGCAAGCACGGTTGAGACCAGGCTGATGGGCCCGGCAGAAGTCACGGTCCATTTTCGCAACGTCGCGCTGGCGGGAGATTCTCCGGTTACCATAGCGGCCGCCTTGGGCCAGTGAGTATTTTTTGAGCAGCACGGGCATTTCCGCCCGTGCGTATTTAACTTGAAATGAACGCACACGCAGGAAGGCCTATTCCACGAGATCATCGATGCGAACACTATTCCTGAACCCTCCTTCGTTCGAAGGTTTTGACGGTGGCGCGGGCTCGCGCTGGCCGGCGGCGCGCGAGATTGAGTCCTATTGGTATCCAGTCTGGCTGTGCTATCCGGCGGGCATGCTACCGGACAGCAAGGTCGTAGACGCGCCGCCGCACAAAGTCTCCATTGAGCAGACCGTGGCCATGGCCAAGGATTTCGAGCTGCTCGTCCTGTTCACCTCCAGCCCCGGTTTTGACGTGGATATCCGGATCGCCGAGATGATGAAGGACTCCAACGCGAAGCTCAAAGTGGCGTTCGTGGGTCCGCCGGTCACCATCGAGCCCGAAAAAGCGCTGGAGCACTCGGTGATCGATTTCGTAGTCCGGCGCGAGTTCGATTACCAGATCGCCGATTACGCCAAGGGCAAGCCGCTCGAAGAGATACCGAGCGTGAGTTTCCGTAAGAACGGAACCGTGGTTCACAACCCGGAGGGCGCGGTCATCGAGAACCTGGATGAGCTCCCGTGGGTGACGAAAGTTTACAAGCGCGATTTGGATGTCACGCGCTACAACGTTCCGTTCCTGCTGAACCCCTTTATCTCGCTTTACACGACACGCGGCTGTCCGGCCATGTGCACGTTCTGCCTCTGGCCGCAGACGCACTCGGGGCACCGCTGGCGCGTGCGCTCGTCCGACGATGTGGCGCGCGAAGCGCGTTTTGCTCTCGAGGCGTTTCCGCAGGTCAAGGAACTCTTTTTCGACGACGATACGTTCAACTATCAGAAGGCGCGCACCATCGAGTTGTGCAGCAAGCTCAAGCCGCTGAAGTTCACGTGGTCCTGCACCTCGCGGGTGACGACGGACTACGACACGCTCAAGGCCATGAAAGAGGCGGGCTGCCGGCTCCTGATTGTGGGCTATGAATCGGGCGATCCGCAGATTCTCAAGAACATCAAAAAGGGCGCGACCGTCGAGATGGCCCAGCGGTTCACAGCGAACTGCAAGAAGCTGGGCCTGGTAATTCATGGCGATTACATCATCGGTCTGCCGGGTGAGACGCGCGAGACCATCCGCCGGACCATCGACTTCGCCAAGCGCATGGACACGGAAACCATTCAGGTTTCGCTGGGGCACGCTTTCCCGGGTACGGAATTTTACGAATACGCCCAAAAGAACGCGCTGGTCTCCATTCAGAACATGGCCGACGAGGGCGGCCATCAGTTACCCAACGTCACCTACACCGCGGGCCTCAGCAAGGGCGAATTGATGGGCGCGGTGGAGGAGTTCTATGATGAGTATTATTTCCGGCCGCGCGTGATCTGGCGTGTGGTTCGCAAGGCCGTGTTCGACACGTCCGAGCGTCGCCGGCTCACCAAAGAAGCGCGCGAATACCTCGCGCTGCGTTCCAAGCGCAAACGTTACGTCAGCGAACAGCGGGAGGCCGCCACCACATCGGCTGGGGCAGGAGACTAGACAGCCGATTCGCCATTACGATTCGCCATTTCAACATGACCTCCCCACTGAAAGCCCTGCATTTCAAGACGCGCATCGTCACAGCCGTCGTGGTGTTATCCAACGTGCTGGGAAATTCGTTTCTGAGCCGTGGCATGCAGGGCGTGGGCGAGCTGATTTCACCCTCTCCCATCCCGTACATACGCGCGCTGTTTAATCCCTGGGTGGCGCTGGGTGTCTCCTTGCTGATTGTCTGGCTGCTTTCGCACATGGCGTTGCTGAGCTGGGCAGACCTGAGCTACGTGCTGCCGGTGACATCCATTGCCTATGTCCTGGTGGCTCTGGTGGGTAGGTTCGCCCTTCATGAGCAGGTGTCTCTGGCGCGCTGGGCTGGAATTGCGCTGATCATGGTCGGTGTCACGATGGTGGGCCACACGGCGCCACGCACGACGTCCCACACGATCAAACTGCGCGATTCCGAGGAGCCGTCATGAAGTGGGTGCTGGTCACCATCATCGTTCTGGCCACCACCGCAGGCGAAGTCTTGCAGGCTATCGGTATGCGGAGGCATGGCGAAATCCATGATTTCCGGCCGGGCGCGCTGGGACGCGTGGTTTCAACACTGGCGCGGTGCCGCTACATTCTCGCCGCGATCGCCGCCATGGCGGTTTCGTTCTTCGCTTTCATGGCTTTGGTCTCGATGGCCGAGCTGAGCTTCGCGGTGCCGGTGACCGCCGCCAGCTGCATTCTCGAGACGATTCTCGCGAAATACTTGCTCAAAGAGCACATCGGGCGCGCGCGGTGGACGGGCGTGCTGCTGGTGGCTGCGGGTGTTGTGTTGCTAGCGCTCTAAGTGAATTATCTTGCCGCGCCTGCGCTGGTGGCGGGTCTCTATCACCTGATTGCGTTGATTGCGGGCTTGGGGCGCGGGCTGAGTGCGCGTTCAGGGGCGAGTGACCAGAATGAAATCCCGTCTTACCCTCCAGTCTCGATTCTGAAGCCCCTGCGTGGGCGCGGGTCGGGGTTTTACGAAGCCATCCGGTCGCACGCGCTGATCGATTATCCCCAATTCGAAATTCTGTTTGGCGTGCACCAGTCGGACGATCCCGCGTGTGAAGATGTCGCGCGGCTGGCGTCCGAATTTCCGGAGCGCGCCATTCGTCTGGTGGTATGCCCGCGCAAGCTGCCGAATGGCAAAGTGGGCGTGCTCGCGGACCTGTCGCGGGCGGCGCGCTACCCGGTGCTCGTGGTCAACGACGGCGACATCGTTGTCAAGCGCGATTATCTCCGCACGGTCGTGCGGCCATTGGATGCCGTGCCGCAAGCGGGTCTCTCGACCTGCTTCTATCGCGCGCGCGGCGCGACATTTCCAGCGCGATGGGAAGCGCTGGGCATCGCGACCGATTTCGCTCCGAGCGTCCTCGTGGCTCGCGCCATCGGAGTCGCTGAATTCGCGCTGGGCTCTACCATGGCGTTGCGGGCCACGGATCTCGCGCGCATCGGCGGGTTCGAAGCGGTGGGCGATTATCTGGCCGACGATTACCAGCTCGGGCGGCGCATCACGGAGCTGGGTTATCACATCGTGCTGGCTCGAGCGGTGGTGGAAACGAGACTATCCGGCGAGACGTGGGGGGATGTCTGGCGTCACCAGCTGCGCTGGGCGCGCACCATCCGCGTGTCGCGCCCCGGCGGCTATTTTGGCTACGTAATCACGAACGCGACTGTGTGGGCGGCGATTGCCGCTGCCGCGGGCGCGTGGCAGATGGCTGTGGCATGCCTCGCAGTCCGCATGCTGGCGGGCGTGGTCACAGGCGTCGCGGTGCTCGGGGACGAGGACGTGCAGCGGCGCTGGTTTCTCATGCCGTTCCGCGATCTGTGGGGCTTTGCAGTGTGGCTGGCGGGGACCGTGGGGTCAACGGTCGAGTGGCAAGGGGAGAAACTGGTACTGGACAAAGAGGGTCGCATCGTCCAGTAGTCAGGCGCAGTAAGTCAGGCGCAGTAAGTCAGGCGCAGTAAGTCAGGCGCGTTACTTAGCGATACGCGAAAAAGCGGATAGCGGCGATTCCATCCGCCGGGTTATCCACGCCACCAATTTGGGATTTGTCTAATCACGCCGTGAAAACGCGCTCTGCTTTCTGGAGAAGGTCTATTAGGTAAACCGAATAATGCCGCCCTTCCCAGGACACCCCCGTCATTCCCAACAGAATGCTTGAGGCTTCGGAAGAATCAGCTAGCACCGCGCCGTGCGGGAGCGTTACAGAGATTTGATCACCCCCACGTTTGTGCAATATGGCTGGAATAGCGGCTCTTAGCCGATAGCTTTGCATGCTGACACCACTCCTCATGGTTAGTGGCCCGGTGTTTGGTTGATTGTATCCGACTGCAAGTACCACCTGAACTAGGAAAACTGCCATGGTGGTCTCTCTTTTCCGAGCAGCAGTGATCTCCCATACAGTTAGAAGAACCGGCTGGCTGCCTCGCAGGGGCACAGTCCAACATGTTACATAGCGTACAACCCTCCAGCGATTGTGAGCAATTTTGAACAGACTACCAAAAACTCATTTGTTATCCTGCTATCCCTTGGCCAAAGGGAAGAACCGAGGAGCCGTAGTATCAGCGAAAATTGCTCCTTGGAGCAGGGCTATTGTTTCCTTCCTTTTGGCCGGGGTTGTTTTGGAGGCGTGCGCGAATTGCTCTTATTGTCTATGCTGTTTTTAACGCGAAAGACTTGAGGGCGTGTGAAATTGTATACACTTCCAACAGCAGCGAGCTACGTTTTGTTCCTGGCAGCGCCTGCCGGTGCAAGTCAAACGGTTGCGTTGACGCTGTCGCCCGTGGAAACCCACGCCGATAACACATTTCGACTAAAACTGTTCCTGAACGCGCCTTCAAACTCAGCGCCAGCTGGTCTTCAATGGATATTCAGGCTTCCGCCTGGTCTGGACATTGTTGGGATTGAGGCGGGCAAGGCCGTCAAGGGAGCAGGGAAGACGCTGGTTTGTAACGGACCCAAGTGCATCGTTTACGGAATGAACCGCAGAACGATTTCCAATGGGCCTGTTGCCGTATTGAAGTTCAAAGTCGATCAAGGCTTGGCTGGAGGAGAACGCTCTCCGCACTTCAACTACGAGGTCCATGGTCGGGCGAGAATGAGAAGTCCGGAAATTCAGATAGGTGATCCCGTGGCTGTTTCCCTGGACGGCAAGGCGATCCCTGTTGTACCGGGCACCGATCTTAATTAGATTAGCGCCACAAGACCCTCCTCCCGCATCGGAGTTCTTTACGTGACGTGATGGTTCAATCGAGGGGTTGGCGTAGCGATAACACCTTCGTCGTTGTCACGCTTAAGTGTCGTTGTCAACCTTAATGAGGCCGTCATGAAAAAGCCGCCGGGCGCGGAGACCAGGTCCAGGAGAATTATCACGATTCTATCCGTCAGCGCGATTCAAGAGGACCACATTGCTCTGGAAAGCACTTTTAGAAATCCTTCACTCTGGACCCCATATACAGATTCCCAATGGAGGCTGAACACAAGCCTCACGCTCGCTTCAGCCATGACCGCGTTGCAAGGGAGCCGAATTCCTGTCGTCCTTTGTGAGCGTGATCTATTACCTGGTACATGGAGAGCGATGCTGGCGCAATTGATGCTTATGACTTGTCCTCCACTCTTGATCGTGACTTCCCGGCTAGCGGACGAATACTTATGGGCGGAAGCCCTGAATCTGGGGGCCTACGATGTGCTGGCGAAGCCTTTTGACAAGGGAGAAGTGGTCCGAGTTGTCAGTTTGGCTTGGCTGCATTGGAAGGATCAGCACGAAATCCCTACTGTGAAACTAACGAAGCCTGCAAGTCTGGCGCAGGCGCGACCTTAGAGCTTGCGATAGCTAGTTTCGGTTGAAAACTCCGCTGTAACTAACTGTCTATTGAAGGATTCCTAATCTTGTTAAGCACATCACCTTTTACCTCCAAAATTTCGACCGTTACTCTCAAGAAAACGAAAGAGTTGTTTTATCATTGACAGTGCCTTCGCGAGGTTCATAATAGTTAGAACTGCCACAATTGAATTGCCGCTCAGCTGGGAAGTACGAAACGCCACAACAATCTGAAGGAAGAGAAGAAGGGAGCGCAATATGGCTGAAGTGGCAAAGACACGATCGGTCGCACCGCAATCGCGGTATAGTTTGCCAGAAGTAGTGTGGGATGAGCTAAACGAGCCTGGCGCTTACGTAGAACGTGGCACAGGCGATCTCTACCGTGTTCCTCAGGAGGCACTGATACCTGGTGGCTCTCCTATCATTCACAAAGAGAGCCAGGGGGCGTCCCGCCTTGTGTGGGTAAGTCCCAACCCGTTTGTAACCACGTTGGAAGCGCGGATCCGTTGCGCGCAACACAACATAGAGCCTAACTTCTGATGACGTTGGCCGGATATTATTCCCCGGCTTTCTCGGTCCTTTCTATAACTAAGGCTAGGCTGACTGAGTTATTCGCCACGACGACTGAAAATCAAATCAAGGAGACTAAAAATGTTTGCTCGTAATATTACCCTCAGAATCAAACCAAATGGCGTTGCGGAGTTTAATAGATCCATGGAGCGAGAAATTCTGCCGCTGCTTCAGAAGCAGAAAGGTTTCCGGGACGAGTTGACCCTGGTCGCGCCAAATGAATCGGACGTTGTGGCGATCAGTTTGTGGGATCGAAAAGAAGACGCGGAAGCGTATAGCCGGACAGCCTATACCGAGGTGCAGAAGCTCTTATCAAAAGTGATTGAGGGAACGCCTCAGGTGCATACCTATGAGGTTGGCGCCTCCACGATCCACAAAGTTGCCGCCCGCGGCGTATAAGGCGGGCCGTCAGCAAGTTCTGTTCAGGGGGCGAAGTAAGCCCCGTTCCCCTTATTGTTGGTAAGTTGCCGAAAATTAAAAAAAGGACTAGGGAGGTAAGGATGTCAACTCGTTCTTCTGCCGCCAAGCAGCTTGGTAGTTTGCTAGTGGCGGGCACAATAGGAGCTGGAGTAGGACTGTTGTTTGCGCCCCACTCGGGACAGAGAACCAGGCGTCTGATTCGTCGCAAGGCAGAGCACTATCTAGACGCTGGTGCTGATGTGGCCGAGAAAACGGAAGACCTGTACCTTTGGGCGGAGGATACAGCACGAAGAGTTCGACGGAAGCTGAGTGTGGCGGCGTAGCGAATCGAAGGGGGCGTCCTAAGAAAGCGCGCTGGATTTCTCTCACCCAAGGGTGTTCAACGCAGAAGCGGCTTCCTCGCGTCATTCGGATGTAAGTCGCTTGAGGTTGATGGTCAAGGGTTGCTACCGTCTACGGTACGGTCCCGTTATCCTGCGCCTTATCCGGTGTCACCACCTTGTTTATTGACGGCGCGCATGAAAATGGTCTTCGCTCCGGCGAAACTATGCGCGACTGTAAGCGTGATCCTGAAGCTTAAGTTGTTTCCGACGTTCACGTCCTGAAGGAGCTCGAGGGGAAACCGCATTGGCTGTTCGCGACTGCGGTGTCGCCGCTGGCGGGACTCCAGGCCGCGGCGTCGCTGGCTGGCGGGAGTTTACTGAAGATCGTGTCACTTCCAAAATGCAGCAACTGCAAAGCCACGCCGACTCAGCGGCATAGCAGATGAGTTCTCTGTCCAAAAGTGTATTACCCATAGTGGTAGGGTACGACGGCATAAATAGAGGCAACTGCCTCCAAAACATGAGCTTCGCCTCTTGTTTCGCGATGTTCTCAGTAAACTCCCGCTAGCCACAACTTGCTGGTGGAATAGTCGGAGTACATCCAGCAGGCGTTCTTTCCGTCTAAGGTGGTTCAAGAGAGCGTTCAGGCCGTTCGGATTGGAAAATCCCTGCGAATCTGTAGCGGGGAACGTGAACGTCTGTGTTGATCCCGATCCCGAGGACGGCTGGCCGCCAGTGTCGGAATGCCGGCGGCCAGCACGATGTGAGTGACCTGGGTAGCGCGACTCAGACTCCCGTTGGTAACGGTTAGCGTGTAGGAGGCGGGAGGCGTCGAGGCGGCTACGCCGAGGTTCACGGTACCGGAGAAGTCGTTAAGATTCCACGAAGCACGCGAAAATAACTTGCTTGTTATTAATGGCTTCTGGGGTTGTTGGCTCTTGGCAAATCGAGCCAACAAGCCGGATTGCGCGGTCGGCGCGGGGAGGCTCGGGGCGACGGCAACGGACGATATCCGCTGCCAGGCGACAGGCGGTGGCTGGTCCATCAAAAAAAGGTTAACACCACAGGGCATCACCCGCTTGACCCTGGTGGCATGGATTGGGTAGCCTGATTCAGGTCGGGTTACAATCCGGGACTGGTAGGGGTCCCCGCGAGGTGTCTGAAAATGCCTGATCCAGCCGTTGGGGAGGGTACTTGATCGTTCTGCTGTTTGGGGCGCCAGGGTCGGGGAAGGGCACGCAATCCCGATTCATTTCTGAGCGCCGCAAGATTCCCACGATTTCGACCGGCGACATGCTCCGCGCGGAATGCCGCGACGAGACCGTCGTGGGCTTGGCGGCGAAGTCTGTCCTAGCCAAGGGCGGACTGGTGGAAGACGAGCTGGTGAACGCCATGGTGGTTCACCGCATCACGGAGCCCGACTGCCGGGGCGGATTCATCCTGGATGGCTATCCGCGCACCGTGCCGCAAGCCGTTTTCCTGTCCGAATTTCTGAAAGACTCCGGGCTCCCCAGCCCCACCGTGATGCACCTGGATGTTCCGATTCCGGTGCTGGTATCGCGGCTCTCTTCGCGGCGTCACTGCCCGGCGTGCGGCCGGATCTACAACCTGGTCTTCAAGCGGCCGGCCAATGACACCCTGTGCGACGTGGATGGCGAGGCGCTGATCCAGCGAAATGACGACAGCGAAGAGGTAGTGCGCGAGCGCCTGGAGGCGTATCAGCGGCTATGCGGGCCGCTCATCGACTATTACCGGGGGCCGAATTACCACCGGATTGACGGTCAGTGCGCGCCGGAGAAAATTTCCGAGCAGATCAAACGCATCATCACCTCGCATTCGCACAAGCCTGAAAAAACTCTCACGAAAGCCGGCGTGGCCCTGCCTTATCGCACGCCCCACACAGAGACGACCTAACCGCGCCCCGAGGCGAGGCCACGGTTTCCGAAACGCAAGCGTCAATCTCTTCGTCTAGGACGGTGCTAGGAGCACAGGCATGAACGCCCATTCGACGCGTGGCTTGGCCGGGTTAGCGTTGTTGTGCGGAGCTCTAGGCGCGCAGCCTAGGCTCAACGAATATGCGCTGATTCTTCAGGACCCTCCAGTGGCGCGGCAGTTGTCGTCAGGCAACGGGCTGAGGACGCGCGCGGCGCTCGATCATGGATCGCGCATTGCCGAGGCACAGAGGCGTGTCACCGATGAGCTGGCGCGGCGTAATATTCGCGTCACAGGCTCGGCCCAAACGCTGGTGAACGCCGTGTTTGTGAGCGCCACGAGCGATCATGTGAAGGAACTGCGCGCCCTTCCCGGCGTGGTGCACCTTCAATATCTGCCGCCGGTGCATCGCAAGCTTGACCGCGCGCCCGATCTGGTGCGCGCTTCAGCGGCGTGGAGCGCTTTGGGCGGCCAGCAGAACGCGGGGAAGGGCGTACGAATCGCGATTCTGGATACGGGAATTGACCAGGACCACGCGGCATTTCAGGATGCCTCGTTACAGCCGCCTTCCGGATTTCCCAAGGGCGAGACGGACTACACGAACAGCAAAGTGATTGTGGCGCGCAGCTATGTGACTATGCTGCCATTTGCGCTGGTGGACGCTTCCGACTCGCGGCCGGATGACGTCACGCCGCGCGACCGCTCGGGGCACGGAACGGCCATCGCCATGATCGCGGCCGGTGAGCATGTTGCGGGTCCGCTCGCGACTATCAGCGGCATCGCGCCCAAGGCGTTTCTCGGGAACTACAAAATTTTCGGATCGCCCGGCGTGAACGACACCACGCGTACACCGGTGATCATTCAGGCGCTCGAAGACGCCATCAGCGACCACATGGACATCGCGGTGCTGCCCGTAGGCGATCCGGCGGTGTACGGCGCGACGCAGGAGGATCCGTCGTGCGCTAGAAATGCGCAACCATTCGGCATTCCCTCGGATGCGTGCGATGTGCGCGCGCAGGCCGTGGAGAATGCCGTACACCTGGGCCTGACGGTGGTGACGCCGGCGGGCAACGAAGGGGACAGCGGGTATTACTTTCCGGCGCTGGCTTCAGTGGATACGCCGGGAACCGCGCCCTCGGCGATGACGGTGGGCGCCACGGCCAACGCACACGTTCTCTACGCGGGAGTGATTCTGCCGGGAGCAGCGCCGATTAATACGCTGTTCGGAGACGGGCCCAAGCTCATGGCGGCATTGAATGCGCCACTGCAGGACGTGTCGCAATTGCAAAACGACGGGCGCGCCTGTACGGCATTCGCGCCAAATGCGCTGGCCGGGTCGATTGCCCTGGTGCAGCGCGGCAATTGCGCGTTTTCCATCAAGGTGACGAACGCCGCCAACGCGGGGGCGCGGGCGGTGGTGATCGTGCAGAGCGCGGGCAACGAGTTTCCATTTTCGCCGACGGGCCTCGGGACCAGCGCCATTCCGGCAGCCATGGTGGGCAACTCCGATGGCGCGTTACTGCAGAATTTTGCGCGGTCGAACGCGGGCCAAAAAGTCACGCTCGATCCGTCGGTGCACGCGGTGGACGAAGCGCCCGATGTGTTGGCGAGCTTTTCGTCGCGCGGTCCGGCCATCTGGACGGCGGCCATCAAACCTGAACTGGTGGCGCCGGGAGCGGATCTCTACACCGCGGCGCAAAGTTACGATCCGAACGGCGATGTTTACAATGCTTCCGGATTCACGGGCGTTTCCGGCACAAGTTTCGCGGCTGGCCTCGTGGCAGGGGCGGCGGCGCTGGTAAAACAGGCACATCCGCAATTCACGCCGGCACAGATCAAATCGGCGTTGGTGAATACGGCATCGAACCAGGTTTTCGACAACGGCGCCAACGCGAACGTCACGGCGGCGGGGGCGGGGAAGCTGGATGCGGGCGCGGCGGTGAATACGACGGCCACCGTCGAGCCGGCGACGGTTTCATTCGGCGAGGTAGGCTCGAACGTGGCGCTACCGGTCGGTGTGCTGCTCACGCTCAGCAACGTGACGAGCGGCTCCATGCGGGTCACGATTCAAGTGGCGCCATCGGTGCACGACGCGTCGGCCACCGTTACCGTTTCTCCGAACTCGGTGACACTCGGCGCGGGTCAGACGCAGCAGTTGAATGTGCAGTTGAAGGGCAGCCACCCCGCTGCGGGTTCGTATGAAGGCTTTCTCCAGATATCCGCGGGCGCAGCGACGCTGCACGTTCCCTATCTCTATGTTGTGGGCGACGGCGTGACCGACAACGTGCTGCCGCTGGGCGGCGCTAGCTTCGCGGGCTCGGTGAACGATCAGGACTTCTTTCTGATTCTCAAGCTGATCGACCGTTATGGAGTGGCGGTGCCCTCGGAAACGGTCGCGTTCAATACGATGACGGGCGACGGTGTGATCACGGCCGTTGATGCTGCTACCGACGTCCTGGGCATTGCGGCGGCAAAAGTGAACCTTGGGTCGCAACTCGGCGAGCAGATTTTCGGCGCGGACGCGGCGGGATTCCACGTGGAATTCGATGGGCGCGCACGGCTGCGGCCCACCGTCAACGCGGGCGGCGTGGTGAACGCAGGCGACCATCTGGTGGGCCAGGGTTTCGCGCCGGGATCGTATGTGGAGATTTACGGTGTGGGGCTGAGCGAAGCGACGCGCATGACGCCGACTCTCTATCTACCGGTCGCGCTCGCGGGAGTGAGCGTCAGCTTCGATGCGCCGGGGCTGAGCGTTCCCGGGCACATCCACTATGTCAATCCGAACCAGGTGAACGTGCAAATCCCGTGGGAACTTCAGGGCCTGAGTGCGGCGCTCATGAAAGTCAGCGTGGGCGAAAGCCAGAGCGCGGTCTACACCGTGCCTCTGGCAAGTGTCTCGCCGGCGGCATTTGAGGTTCCGGACTCATTCGGGAGCCGGCTCGTGATTGCGGCGCTGGACGCCAATAACAAATTGACCTCGACGGCCAATCCGGCGCGGCGCGGGCAGACGATTTCGCTTTACGTGAACGGTCTGGGCGAAGTCGACCATACCCCGGTGAGCGGCGATCCGACGGCGGCGCAACCGCTGGCGTCGACACGTGCGATTCCTCACGTGACCATCGGCGGCGTTGACGCGGCGGTGAGGTTCAGCGGCCTCTCACCCCACAGCGTCAGTTTGTACCAAATCAATGTGACGGTGCCCGCGCAGGCGCCCACGGGCCGTCAGCCGATAAAGATCACTATCAATGGTATAGATTCCAAAGTATCCAGTTTGCCGGTACAGTAGTACTGACGGGGCCTCAAGGAATGAATCGTCATTTTCCGCGCCACCTGTGGGTGTCGCTTCTTTTTTTATCCGCGAGCTGGGGACAAATTGTCCCCGATCGGTACATCGTAGAGCTTTCCAGCGCGCCGGCCGCCCTGCGAATGAGGGCTCAGGGCCGGGGCACCAATAGACCCGAAGTGGAACGGCGCGGCGTCGAGGTGCGCTCCGAGCAGGCCCGGACGAGGCTCGCCATCGAGCAGGAGGGCGGGCGGATACTCGAGAGCGCGGATACCGTCATCAACGCCATCTTCGTGGCGATGCCGGCGGCTGATGCCGCGAGGCTGGCGCGCATCCCCGGCGTCAGGCATGTCCACCCGGTGCGCCAGTTCAAACCGCTGCTCGACCACGCGGTGGTGGTGCACAAGATTGTGGATGCTTGGAACCAGATTGGCCTCGATCATGCGGGCCTAGGGATCAAGATCGCGATGATCGACACCGGTATCGATAATACGCATCCGGCGTTTCAGGATTCGTCGCTGCCCGTTCCCAGCGGGTTTCCCAAGACCAACAACGTCTCCGATCAGCAGTACACCAATCACAAAGTGATTGTGGCGCGCAGCTATGCAAGTCTGCTCGCTACCACCGATCCCGATCCATCGGCGCGCGACCGTCAGGGCCACGGGACGGGAACTTCCATGGCGGCAGCGGGCGTGCAGAACGCCGGGCCGCTGGCCACCATTCGCGGCGTAGCGCCCAAGGCTTACCTGGGAAATTACAAGGTGTTCGGTTCGCCAGGGGTAAACGACACCGCCACCGAAGACGCCATTATCAAAGCCTTTGATGACGCCGCGAAGGATGGCATGGATGTGATTAATCTCAGCCTGGGCGATGCGTTGGCCGCTCCTCTGGCGGACGACCTGGAAGATGCTGCGATTGCGAATGCGGCTTCGCTGGGCGCGATTGTGGTGGCAGCTGCCGGCAACACGGGGCCTGATCTTCACACGATTGGTTCACCTGCGAGCGCACTCGGGGCGATTACAGTGGGCGCGTCGCTGAATGACCGGCGGTTCGCGGCAACGGCGACGGCGGGCGGCACGCGGTACATTGCCACGCCCGGGTCCGGACCAACGCCGGCAGGAGCGCTCACGGCGCGTCTCAAGGACATCACTACGCTGGGAGATAACGGGCTGGCTTGCTCGCCCTTTGCGGCCGGCAGCCTCAAGGGTGAGATCGCGCTGATCCTGCGGGGCACGTGTTTCTTTACCGACAAGATTGCCAATATCGTAGCGGGCGGCGCAGTAGGCGCGCTGGTGTACACCGATCAGGCACGGCCCGATGCCATCATCATGTCTGTTGGCACACAGACGCTGCCGGCGATGATGGTGAGTTACGCGGATGGCATCCGTATCAAGAATCATTTAGCGGCGCACAATGCGGACACGGCCACGCTCGATTTCAGCCGCCAACCGTTCTCGGTCGATCCGGACAAGCTGGCGGATTTCAGCGCCAAGGGACCGAATGTGGACGGGTCCATCAAGCCGGACATGGTGGCGGTGGGCATGTATGTGTACACGGCCGCGCAGAAGTTCGATTCGCAAGGCGATCTGTACGACGCGAGCGGGTACAGCCAGGTGGACGGCACCAGTTTCTCGTCTCCGATCGTGGCCGGAGCCGCGGCGTTGTTGAAGGAGGCGCGGCCGGGGCTTACCGTGACGCAGTACCGATCGCTCTTGGTGAATACCGCGGCACCTGCCTTCCGGCAGCCTGGAGTTCCAGCGCGCGTGCAAGAGGCAGGCGCGGGAATGCTGGACATGAGCGCGGCTCTGCGGGCCAGTGGTGCGGCAACGCCCACGTCGCTGGCTTTCGGCGTCGGAGGCGTGGACGTGCAGGCCTCTCGCAAGCTCACCATCGCCAACGTCAGTGCGGCGAGCGAGACCTTCACAATTTTCGTAACCGGCCGCGATGCGCCGACTGGTCCGGTGCCGCCGGGAAGCCGCACGGCGGAAGTGCTCGCCACTTCGGGAAAGGAACCGGTGGTCACGCTTTCCACCCACAGCCTGACCCTGGACGCCGGGGCGTCAGCCGACGTCACCGTCGGCATGACAGCCTTCGGACTGCCCGCGGGAGCCTTTGAGGGGTTCATTCACGTGCTCGGTACGAACTCCGGAGTGGACGAGCGCGTGCCTTATTGGTACGGAGTGGCATCGCCTATACCGGCGCACATCACCGTGTTGCAGACCGTGAATAACCCCAAGGCCGGAAGCTTCAACCAGGATGCCGTGCTGTTTCGCGTGACGGATGCCAACGGGATGACGGTGGCTGGGGCGCATCCCACCGCGACGGTCATCGATGGCGGCGGTACGGTGGGGGGAATCAGCAACCATGATGCGTTCTTGCCCGGTATTTTCGGCCTCAACGTGACGCTCGGACCGGTAGCAGGCGCGAATGATTTCGAGATCCGGGTGAGCACGCTGAAGCAGACGGTTAGCATTGTCGCCCAATAGGGCGGCATGTACCAACAACCTGGTCTTCGAAAGCCTATAATGTGCGGGTAGGAGCGATTTTCGCTCAATGGCCGATTTCAAGAAGAAATTGCACGACGAGATAATGGCGCTCGAATACGAGCTGCGTAACGAGCTTCCCAAAGAGATCCTGAAGGCCAGAGCCCACGGCGACCTCAGCGAGAATGCCGAATACCACGCCGCCAAAGAGCGGCAGGGGTTCGTCAATGCCCGGCTGAACCAACTGAAGCAGCGCATGGCCGAGATGTCGATGGTGGACTTCTCTAAAATCCCGCACGACCGCGTGGGACTGGGCTCGCGCGTGGTGCTGTTGGACGTGAAAAAGGACGAGGAGATCACGTATAATCTGGTGACGAGCGAGGAGGCGGACGCGAGTAACGGGCGCATTTCGACCAACTCGCCGATCGGACGCGGCCTGCTGGGCAAGGAAGTGGGTGACGTTGTGAAGATCCAGATTCCCGGGGGGTTGAAAGAGTTTGAAATTCTGAAGCTCACCACCATTCATGAGATGACGGAGTCATGACGTACACCCGCGCTATCGGCTGGGTTTCGGGCAAGATCATCGATCGCATCGTGGCCGCGCTTGCGCTATCCCGCATTCATCCCAACGTTCTCACGTTTCTCGGACTGGTCATCAACACCTGGGCTGCGGTCCTGTTTGCGGCGGGCAGCTTCCGCGCGGCGGGCCTGGTAGTCATTCTGGCGGGCCTGTTCGACATGGTGGACGGCCGCGTGGCGCGCGAGACCAACCGGGTAACGCGTTTTGGCGGGTTCTTCGATTCGGTGTTGGATCGCTACTCCGATCTGGCGCTGTTCATGGGATTGCTGGTCTACTATGCGACGATCAACCGGTTTTTC
>Ga0066709_100001073_pt1 | contig 17126 bp, 15 predicted proteins | sample GraSoiAngelo_158_FD_79665 | JGI IMG/M metagenome (GOLD analysis project Ga0066709, IMG submission 79665) | Grasslands soil microbial communities from the Angelo Coastal Reserve, California, USA - 14_1009_16_30cm | ecosystem: Environmental > Terrestrial > Soil > Grasslands | place: USA...
ACCCGAAACCGGCGTTCGCCGCCCCAACATGGCTGGCTGGCAGCCCCAACGGTGTGTGGCGTCAGGACATAGGAAACAGCTGTCGCGAGACATAGGAAACACCTGCGCTCTACGACGGTGGCGGCGCTGGTCTTCGACCCTGGGGATGTTGCGGAACCCGCTCGGCAAGGCGTCGGCATCGAACCGCGAGACGCCAACGTGGTCATCGCTGCCCACGACCTCGACGTACGCGTCGCCCAGACGATCGCCGGCCGGCTCGCCGGAACGATCACCTTCGACGCATCCATGGACGAACCACGCCCTCGGCACCGTGCCGGGCCCAGATGCCGCCGATCGAGACGAGGGTTCAGGGTGTTTCCGATGTCTCGCGACATCACACAGGCAGGCAGCCCCAACGGGATTCGAACCCGTGTTTCAACCTTGAGAGGGTCGTGTCCTAGGCCGCTAGACGATGGGGCCGAGCTGCGAGCCGGGGCCTGGAGCCAGTGCTCCCTCACGCTCGGGTGGGAGCGTACCGCAGGGCACGCGACATCGCGACGGGTCCAGACCCTCCTGTGACGCATGATCGGTGACGCATGAAGGCGCTCGTATGGGGCTGAGCTCAGAGGTCCGGCGGGTCGTCACCGCTCGGGGGCTCCGCGGCTTCGCCGACGGCTTCGTGAGCGTGCTGCTCGTCGGCTATCTCGGCTCGCTCGGGTTCTCCCCTTTCCAGATCGGCACGATCGTCACCGGCACCCTGCTCGGCTCCGCGGCTCTCACCATCGCCGTGGGCCTGATCGGGCACCGCGCCCGAGTCCGGACCCTGCTGCTCGGGGCGAGCGTGCTGATGTTCGCCACGGGGGTCGGCTTCGCCTCGGTGAGCGCCTTCCTCCCCATGCTCGTGGTCGCGGTCATCGGGACGCTCAACCCGTCGGCGGGCGACGTCAGCGTGTTCCTGCCCACCGAGCAGGCCTACCTGGCCGGCCACGCGGGCGGGCCCGAGCGCCCTCGCCTCTACGCGCTCTACAACCTCGCGGGCGCGATGGCAGGCGCGTTCGGTGCCCTTCTGTCGGCCGGCCCTGCAGTGCTCGCACGGACGTTCGACCGCTCGCTCGAGTCGCTCCAGCGCGGGGGCTTCCTGCTCTACGCCACCGTCGCGTGCGTCATCGCGCTCGTCTATCGGCGACTGCCCCGGGAGCGCGCCGACGCCGCGGGCGCCCTCGCGGGACGGCCGCTCGGCCCGTCGCGCCGCATCGTCCTGCAGCTCGCCGGCCTGTTCAGCCTCGACGCGGCCGCGGGCGGTCTCGTGGTGCAGTCGCTTCTCGTGCTGTGGCTCCACCTTCGCTTCGGCCTCTCGGCTGCGACGACCGGAAGCGTCTTCTTCGCCGTGGGCCTGCTGAGCGCGCTCTCACAGCTGCTGTCCGCCCGGCTGTCGGCGCGCTTCGGGTTGATCCGGACCATGGTGTTCACCCACCTGCCGGCCAACCTCATGTTGATCCTCGCCGCGTTCGCGCCGAAGGCCTGGCTCGCGGTCGGCCTGCTCCTCGTGCGCTCGCTCTTCTCGCAGATGGACGTGCCCGCACGACAAGCGTTCGTGATGGGCGTAGTCACCCCCGAAGAGCGCGCCGCCGCGGCGAGCGTGACGAACGTGCCGCGGAGCCTCGCGTCGGCGACCACCCCTGCGCTCGCCGGGCTCATGCTGACGCACAGCAACATCGGCTGGCCCCTCGTGATCGCAGGTGTGGGCAAGGCGAGCTACGACCTCCTGCTGCTCGCGTTGTTCCGTTCGGTCGTACCAGAGGACGAAGAGCTCCCGCGCGCGGGGAGGCGGTAAGAATCGAGCGACTCGAAGCGTCACCGTTCGCTGATGCGAATCGGAACGGACGCGGTCCCCTGGCTGGCATAGGGGTTCGGGGGGCACGTCCCGCTGACGATCTCGGGGCTCGCTGCATACGCGTCGAGGGTGAGGTCGGCGGCTCTGCTGTAGGTGTGCCGGAACGTCTTGACGACGTCGTCCGGCGTTGCTCCGGGCAGCGACCAAGGTCCGGTCGCGGCTCCAACGCAGTTGACGATCGACTGGGGCGGAATCATCGCCGCTGCCTCGTCACCGAACGCCATCGTGACGTCGCCGATCAGCGCGTCGGCGTCGCTGACGTGGACTGTGACGGTGACCTGTTCTCCAACCCGTGGGGAGCTGGGGCTGTAGGTGATGACGATCTCGACCGGTGCGTTCGGGCCCGGCGCGGGATCCCAGCGGAACGGGCCGCAATCCGGATCGCGGCTGTTCCGGCATGCGTCGCCGGGACCTGTGTTCGCCAGTTCGACGACCTGCTTTCGATCCTCGCGCGTACGCCCTTTCGAGTCGGAGCCCCGGAAGTCCACGATGGTGAGCGCGGCGAGCACCGGGATCGCGATCAGCGAAACCAGACACACCGCATCGAGCACCGGGACGATACGCGTCAGACGCAGCCTCTTGCTGGCCGCGGCCCGGCCTGGTCGCGTCACCAGCGCGATCGCAATCGCGATCGTCAGTGCGAGAAGGAGGATCATGTCCGAACTCCACTTCAGCGCGAGAGGGTGGATGCGCTACCGGGGTTCGGAGCAACGCGGCAGAGAACGATTCACCGTCAAGGGTACCGGCAATCCGGAGACGGTCAGCGACGGCGGAGCACGCCCTGCTCGCGGGCCATCGACACCGCCTGGAGCTTGGAGTGCGCGCCGAGCTTCTTCAGGATCGACTGCACGTGGGTCCGGACGGTGTTCAAGCTCACCGTGAGCTCCGCGGCGATGGCCTTGTTCGACGCACCGCTCTCGACGCGCGTGAGGATGTCGCGTTCTCTCTTGGTGAGGATCCCGCCCACATCGCCGCGAGCGAGAAGACCGCCGAGCTTGGCCTGCGGCAACACGGCCTCTCCCGCGTGCACCGCGCGCACCGCCGACGTGAGCGAGGCGGCGGCGTTCGTCTTCTCGACGTAACCGACACAACCTGCATCGAGGGCCGCGGCGACCACCTCCGCACTGCTATTACCGGTGAGTAGGAGCACCTTCATACGGGGCAGCTCGTGGCGAATGATGGTCGTGGCGGAAACGCCGTCTCCGTCCGGCAGGCCGTAGTCCATGACCATGACGTCGGGCTGACACATCCGCGCCGCCTCTATCGCGCCCGCGACGTTCACGGCCAGCGCCACGACCTGCATGTCGTGCTCGGCCTCGAGAAGCCGCTTCAGGCTCTCAGCCACCATCGCATGGTCGTCGACGATCACGACCCGGATCGGGCCCATCAGAACACCTTCTTCATCGAGCAGCCCCCCTGCAGTGTGACACCTGGGGCCGGCCCGCATGACAACCGCGCCTCACGCGAAGGCATGACGCGCGTTTCCACGCCAAGGGATGAGGCGCGCTTCGTCGATCGTCTGATCTTCGACGCCCGTTCGGGGGCACGGCTCACCTGTGTCACGACCGTCACCGAGGCCCGTCACATGACACAAGCCCCCAGCGCCGGTCCGATCCACGACCTCCTCGACGCTCGCATCCGCCGAATCGCGATCGTCGCATCCTCACTGTTGATCGCCGTCCTGGTGCTCGTCAGCGGCGCAGGACGCGCCGTGGCCCGCCCCGCCGCCCCCATCGGACAGGCTTCGCGCCCGACGGCAGCGCTGGTGCGTGGTCAGGAAGCCACGGTGGAGATCCCGAGCATCGGGATCTCGTTGCCGGTCGTGACCGGCGCGCAGGACGTCATCGACCGCGGGGTGGCGGCCCACTACAACGGCGCGCAGTGGCGGCATCCGACCGACCCCGGCCGGGCCGGCACCTACTGGCTGGCCGCCCACAACGCCACGCACGGCTCGCCGTTCGAGAACCTCCACGCCATCGCGAAGGGCGCGGAGGTACGGATCACCCGGCTGGACGGCAGGGTCTTCACCTACGTGGTCACGGGACGCGACGTCGTCGGCACCTCGACGACGCTCGAGAGCGTCTACGGCCACGACACGACCACCCCCCGGATCCTCCTCCAGACGTGCGAGGGAGCATCCGAGCGCTTGCTGGTGCACGGGGTTCTCACGTCGGTGACACCCGGCTGAGGATGGTCGGGCTGCGCCTCGTTCTCACCTCGCGTCCTCCCGCCGAAGCGCACCGCGGGACCCGCTCGGGCAAGACGTGCTAATGGAACCGCCGATCGCTGCCGATTCGCCCCTTGGAGCACACGGGAGGGCGAGTCCCAACATGCACCTATCCTCCGCAGGTAGAAGAGCAGCCGTCGACGAGCAGCCAACCCAGGCCGCCAGAGAGGCGCGGCTGGCCGGCATACGCGACCGCTCGACGCTCTCGCTGCAAACCGTCGAGCGCCGCCGCCGCCAACTGTGGGGGATCGCATTCGTGGTCATGGCCAGCCTGGCGATCGGCATCACGTTGCTCGGCGCCGCTCCCGGCGCTACAGGCGGGCTGACCCGGCTCCCCGGCATCAGGTACGGGCAGCCGCTGATGATCGTCGGGCTCTTCGCCTATCTGGTGGAGAAGGAGGCTCATCTCCGGCGCTTGAGCCTGCTGCTCTTCGCCGAACGAGTTGTCGTCGAGCGGGAGCAGGCGCGCCTGGCGGAGCTGCTCGAGGTGGACCGCATCAACACCGGGCTGGCCAGCGACGTGGAGTACGAGGTGGCACGCTCGCTCAGCGCCGTCATCGAACGCCTGCGGACGGTCCGGGAACGCCACACGATGGCTTCGCCACTGGACGCAACCCTGGCGAGCGTCGAGACCGAGCTCGAGACGACCTCGCAGACGGTCGAAGAGATCGTGGCTCACCACCGCGCCGCGCTGGATCAGCTGCTGCGCAGGGAGCACGACGGTCCGCCACGCGACGTCCCCGAGCTGGAGTCGTCCGCGGTCTGAGCAGCTGGTCGGGCGACATCGCTTCAGGCCTGGCCCCGCCTGACCGACACCATCCCAGGAGCACGTGCGCGCCAGGCTCCCGGAGGCGGTGTGCATGGCCGAACCAGGCGAGGCCGAGTTCCGAGGGCTTCGGGCCGCGGAAGCACAGGCGTGGCTCGCGTCGATCGTCCAGTCCTCACACGATGCGATCGTCGGCAAGAGCCTCGACGGCTTGATCACGAGTTGGAACCCGGGGGCCGAGCAGCTCTACGGCTACACGGCAGAGGAGATGATCGGCCGTTCGCTGGACGTGGTGATACCGTCGGACAGCAGGGCCGAGGAAGCCGCGATGTTGGTGCGGGTGATGCGGGCTGAGGGCGTCGAGGAGTACGAGTCCCGGCGCGTTCACAAGGATGGTCGCCTCATCGACGTCTCGGTCACGTTGTCGGCGGTCGCCGACCCCGACGACGTCGTCGTCGGTGTGGCATCGATCGTGCGAGACATCACCGACCGACACCGGGCCGACGTGAAGCTCCGCGCCATGCTCGACGCGGCACCCGACGCCGTGCTCGGCGTCGGTGCCGACGGGCGAATCGTCTTGGTGAACGCGCAAGTCGAGCGCCTCTTCGGGTATCGCCGCGACGAGCTCATCGGCCGGCCCGTGGAGATCCTCGTGCCCGCCCAGAAGGGCGACGTACATCCGGGTCATTGGGCGCGCTACTTCGCCCAACCCGACCCTCGCCCGATGAGGGCGGGGATGCAGGTCGCGGCGCGTCGTAAGAACGGCACGGAGTTCCCGGCAGAGATCAGCATGAGTGCGCTCGAGACGCAGGAGGGACTGTTGGTGTCCGCCGCCGTCCGCGACGTCTCGGAGCGCATCGAGGCGCAAGCCGAGCGCGAGCGGCTGAAGGCACAAGCGGAGCGTGGGCGCCTCGAGCGCCGGCTGCACCAGTCACAGCGGCTGGAGAGCCTCGGCCAGCTGGCGGGGGGAGTGGCGCACGACTTCAACAACCTCCTGGCGGTCATCCTCAACTACGCCGCCTTCATCGCCGAGGACCTCGCAACGCCGACGAACGGCGACGACGGCGAGCGTCGCGAAGCCGTGCGACGCGACGTCGAGCAGGTGCAACGGGCCGCGGAGCGCGCCGCCCGACTGACCCACCAGCTCCTCGCGTTCGCCCGTCGTGAGGTCGTGAGACCCGAGCTTCTCTCCCTGAACGACGTCATTGCCGAGATGGAACAGCTCCTACGGCAAACGATCGGTGAGCACGTCGAGCTCGTCACCTCGCTCAGCCCTGGCCTGTCGGGAGTCATGGCCGACCCCGGACAGATCGAGCAGGTGCTCGTCAACCTGGCGGTCAACGCGCGCGACGCCATGCCGTCGGGCGGCAGGCTGGAGATCGAGACCGAGGACCTCTGGATCGACGAGGACTACGCGGCGCGGCGCCCGGGCACAGAGGTCGGCCCGTACGTTCGCTTGCGAATGAGCGACACCGGCACGGGCATGGAACCAGAGGTCGCGGCGCACGCCTTCGAGCCCTTCTTCAGCAAGAAGGCGAAGGGCGAGGGAACCGGCCTCGGGCTCGCGACCGTGTACGGCATCGTCACCCAGGCCGGCGGCGACGCCGAGCTGACGTCCGAGCCGGGAACGGGTACCACGTTCATCGCCGTCTTCCCCGTCGCGCACGACAGTGCTCCTCGCGCGGAGGAACCTGCCGACGCGCCGTCCGCGGGCCGGGGAGAGACGGTTCTCATCGTCGAGGACGAAGAGGCCATTCGGGAGGTCACGCGGCGAATCCTCACGCGCAACGGCTATACGGTCCTGACCGCCGAGAGCGGCGCCGAGGGGCTCGCGCTCGCTGCGGAGCACGCCGGCGACATCCATCTGCTACTGACCGACGTCGTCATGCCTCAGATGTTGGGCAAGGAGGTGGCCGAGCGCGTGGTCTCGCTGCGGCCCGACATCCGGGTGCTCTTCATGTCGGGCTACGCGCGACCGGTGCTCGCCTCGAAAGGCACCCTCGACCCCGGCGTCACGCTGCTCGAGAAGCCGTTCACGGAGGCAGGTCTGCTGGCGAAGGCCCGCGAGGTCCTCGAGGAGGAGCCGGCTACCGCGGGCAGATCGGGCTGACGATGGTCGGGGCGCTGTCTCTTACGCGCACGGCTGCCGCAGTAACGTCACGACCTCGTCGGGTGCGGCGACGACCCAACCCAGTCCCGGTTCGTCTGTTCGCCCGTTCACGACAAGGACCGGTCGAGTGAACCCGCCGGCGAGTGGAGCGGCGAAGACCATGCGAGTCGCCAACCTGAGGTAGTCGTCCGACTGTTCGGGGATGAGACGTTCGGGGCTCCCACTGCCGATCAAGACACGAACCCGGACCGAGGGTGTGTCCACCAGCGGCTGGTAGAGCTGAAGCTCCCCGGGTTCCGAGATCACCCACCTGTACGTGATGGATGACGCGAGCGCCCAGACGTCGGCATCGAGCACCCGCGCTCCCCCTTCGCAGTGGAGCTCGAACGCCGCTCGCGCGAATCGCCACGGTAGCGAAGCCGCCCGAGAGCCGCTCACCGAAGACACGTCGAGCGCGACGAACGCTCGCGTTCTCGAGGGCCCGACGGCATTGCCGACGCGGCTCGGCGCCCGCGCACCCCTCATCGGAATGGCGCCGGTTTCGACGCCGGCGATCACCAGCGACATCCCGAGCCCCACCACGAGGCCGGCTCGCGACGCGCGAGCCAATGCGCTCCGGTCGCGATGAGAGCGGCGACGCGGCGCGTGCGTGGCGCCTGGTTCTCCGACCGGCAGGACCTCCAGCAGCTCCGACTCGCGTCCGGCTCTCACGGGGCACCTCCCGGGTCAGTAGACGATCGGGATCGCCAAGAGGTTCGCAGGAGATCGAAGCTTCAGTCGTCGTGATCGTCGGAGTGACGGCGAGAGTCGTCGTGACCGGAGTGATGGGACGAGTCGTCGTCATCGTCGGGATGACGGGTGGATTGCACGAAGTCCCGGAGCTGGATCGATGTGAAGTTCGTGGACGAGGCCCAGTTCGGGACGTTCAGGTTCTCGACCGTGCCGCCGCCGCCCCGAGGGGTGGCCGCGATCTGGATGGTGCGATCGGGCGGGTCGGAGGCCGGCAGCGAGACGTCCGCACCCGAGATGAAGGGCAGAGCTGCGAACACCGGTATCGGTGCGCTCAGGTCGGTGACTCCGTCGAGCTTGTGATCGAAGGCGAACAGGGCGTTGAGCCGCTTGGCGCGCGGGGCGATCGCCGGGGTGAGGACATTCTGGCCGTTGATGGTGAGCGCGTCGTTCTGCGCTCCCTGGTCGCCCCACAGCTCCTTGTACCGAATGAAGATCAGAGCGGACGTCGTGGCGCTCTTCTCCCTGAGCGCATCCAGCCCGGTGCCCGGCCGTTGGGTGAGGAGGCGGATGAGGTTGTCGCTGCGTACGAACGGCTCGAAGTAGAAGTGATGGGTCGAGCCGGGGAACAGGATGGCGAGCTCGTAGTGCTCGTCGCTGCTTCCGCGGAACGGTCCCCACGCGCCGTCCGCACCGATCCGGAATGTGGCCTCGGGCCTGTCGTGCTCGCGGAGCCCGGTGCGGGGTGCGACCTCCCAGATCTGCAGTGTCGTGCCCGCAGCCCCCGCGTTGGTCGGGAACAGGTCGGCTCGCCCCGACAGCACCACGTGGCGCTGGGCGACGATGTTCGTAGTCCCGGGGGCGTGGCCGGTGAAGAACCGGTACATCGCACCGAACGTCTCGGCCGAGGTGGCCACCTGCACATGGCTGTGGTCGGGCTGGTACACGTTGGTGGCACCGACGATCTGCAGGGCGGAGTGCCCCTCGCCCCAGACAGCCAATGTGGGTACGCCCCCCGGGGGCGACGAGGCCGGCGCGCCGTCGAGGTTCACGTAGTGGGCGACCCTTGCCGCCCGAGCGAGCGAGCTCGTCAGGTAGCCCTGCGAGATCGCGGTGCCGAGCGAATGCCCGACGAGCTCGACCTTGTCCGCCCCGCTCCGGGTGAGCATCCGGGTGACGAGCCCGTCGAGCTCGTCCCAGACCTTCGACATCGTGGTCGTGGCGAAGCTGGAGTCGTACTCTTCGACGCCGATTCGGTCGGCCGGGTAGCCGTTGCTCGTGAAGCGCATGGCCTGGGTCTCGAACTGGGCACCCGAGCCGACGAACCCGTGCACGAAGATCACCGGCCTCCGCGGCGACCGGGACTCATGGGCCGCGGCCGCCGGCGCGCCTGCGATGGTTGCAGGCAACAGCGTGACGATTGCGAAGATCGCGCCCAAGAGCTTGCGCATCATGGTCCTGTCCCCCCTGTTGTCGACTTCTCCGAGGCGGCGGCGATGCTCCCGCCAGCGATGCTTGTATATCAAGAGCCTTGATGACCGACTCTGGTCGCGACGACCGTTCCTGTCAAGGCTCGCGAGCTTCGACAAGAGCCCACTCGCTGTCCGGTCGGGGAAGTACCGTGGCTCGCGTGGTCGAGACACCTCAGACCCGTTATGCGAAGAGCGGCGACGTTCACATCGCGTTCCAAGTGTGGGGGGACGGGCCATCAGACCTGATCTTCTTCTCCGGGTTCGAATCGCACGTCGAACAGGCGTGGGAAGAGCCGAGCGTCGCCCGGTTCCTCGACCGGCTCGGATCGTTCGCGCGCGTGATCGCCTTCTACAAGCGGGGCACCGGGCTCTCCGACCGGGTCGACATCACCGCGCTCGAGCGCCGGATGGACGACGTGCGCGCGGTGATGGACTCGGCCGGATCCGAACGTGCGACCTTGTTGGGGGTCTCGGAAGGCGGCGCGCTCGCCACCGTGTTCGCGGCCACCTTTCCCGAGCACACATCCGCGCTCGTGCTCTACGGCTCCTTCGCCCGTCTCCTGGAGGACGACGACTATCCGTTCGGTCTCTCGGAGCAGCGGCTCAACTCGTTCGCGGACCACCTCGAGGCGCACTGGGGAACGGGTGTGTCCCTCGGCGCGTGGGCGCCCAGCGCGCGCGACGATGTCCGCCTCCGACACTGGTGGGCCGAGTTCCAGCGGCTGGCCGCCAGCCCGGGCGCGGCGGTGGCTTTCATTCGCACCTTCGGTGGGGTCGACGCGCGCGACGTGTTGTCCGCGATCAGTGTGCCCACGCTCGTCATACACCGCACCGGCGACCGGATGGTCACCATCCCACACGCCCGGTATCTGGCCGAGCACATCCCGGGCGCGCGGTTGGTCGAGCTACCCGGCGAGGACCACCTCTACTTCGTGGGTGACCAGGACGCCATCCTCGACGCAATCGAGGAGTTCGTCACCGGGAGCCGCGCCACCATCAAGCCCGATCGCGCGCTGGCGACGGTGCTGTTCACCGACATCGTGGCCTCGACGGCGCGCGCGGCCGACCTCGGCGACCGCAAGTGGCGCGATCTCCTCGAGGCCTGGCAAGCGAGGGTGCGCAGGTTGCTCGAGCGCTATCGGGGCCGTGAGGTCAACACGACGGGTGACGGCTTCCTCGCCACATTCGACGGCCCCGAGCGCGCCATCCACTGCGCGACGGCGATCACACGCGAGTCACCACCGATCGGGATCGACGTGCGCGCCGGTCTGCACACCGGTCTCTGCGAGATCATGGATGAGGATGTCGGTGGCATCGCCGTGCACCTCGCAGCTCGCATCGTGGCCGAGGCAGAGCCCGGCGAAGTTCTCGTCTCCAGCACCGTCAAGGACCTCGTGGCCGGATCGGGCATCGCATTCGTGGACCGCGGGCTCCACGCGCTCAAAGGTGTGCCCGACGAGTGGCGGTTGTACGGGTTGACCACCGCCTGACTGCTTCTACGCGCGCGGGGTCGGCACTTCGTTCACTCCGCCACATCGCCCTCTAAGAACAACTCCGAGAAAGGCTCCGGGTCGCCGACGCTGGTCGCGGAGGTGCCACGCCGAACGAACTCACGCCGACTGGGCCAGCGGGTGACGAACTGATCGTTGGTGGACGAGTCCCAGCGGATGAAGGTCACGTCGTGCACGTCGATGCGGAACAGGTGGAAACGACCGGGTTGCGGCTCCCACCCGGCTGCGGCGTGGATGGCTCGGGCGTAACCCTGCTGCACGGCCGGATCGAGCTCAGCGATGGCGTGACCTCGGACCTTGTATTCGCCCTCAGTGCCCTCCCTGCTCGTCACGATGCTGTGAACGAGGATCCTCGCGTCGCGCTGCAAGTCCGCAGCCTTGCGAGACCCCCAACCCATCGACAACCACAGATTCCCGTCCCAGAACAACGGCTCGACAGGACTCAGCCGCGGCGACCCGTCTCTCCGGATCGTGCCGACGAGGACGACGCCGGGGTCGCCGAGGCGGTGTCTGCCGAGCTCCGCGAGGGTCGTCTGCTCCAGTTCGAACTCACCCCAGCGCATGCGAACCTCCTCATGAAAGAGATGGCCGCGTCTTCACATCAGCGTGACCGCGTCGCCCTCTCGGATCGTGCCTGCGGCTTCCACGGTGGCGTAGACGCCGGCACAGGGGTACATCCCTCCGGCGACGTCGATGCGGTTCTGCCGGACGAGCGTGCGGAGAACCTCGGTGTCCTTCGGAAGCTCGTCCTGGGCCAACGTCGTCATCACGCAGCGCGGATCGGGGATGGCGACACCGATGCGCGCCTCGCCACCGATCTGGAGCCCGCGGCCGGTCCATCCGTTCTCGAGAAACCCGCCTTCCTGCGTACCGACGATGAGGTTCATCCGAAAACGACGCTCGTCGAACCGACTTTCGGGCCGGAGCTCGTTCAGCCGGTCGAGGGTAGACGTCGTCATGACAGATACAGGGAAGAGATCGAAGAACGCACCGACGGGCACCGCCGAAGGGAGACCGGCTGCGGCGAAGAACGCCGAGCCCAGCTTCGACTCGGTCACGGTGTCGCGGTGTCCCTCGGGGTCCAGGTCCTCGACATCCGGGTGGTACTGGTCGATGGTGAAGTCCTCAGGCGCGGCGCGCTCCAGCTTCACGGGGCGTCCGAAGAAGCCGGAAAGGGTGGCGTCGAGATCGGGAGTATCGCTCCCGATCGAGGTGCCGTCCGGGAGCGTGATCAGTACCGGCGGTTGCTCGTCGCCCGCCTCCGGGGCCTCGAGGAACGCGGCCCGGCACCCGAGCAGGTGCGGTCCGAGCCGTGGACTCTTGCCGCTCATCACCTTGCCGGTCGCGGTGTCGACGAGCGCGTAGGCGCGGTCACCGACGAAACCCCTTTCCGTCAGGTCAGATGCCCCGACCTTCTCACCTCGCATCGACTTGACGGGATATCTCCACAGCGACTTGACGGCACCGACAACCTCACTCATCGCAGGTCCCCTCGGTTCGAAACGACGTCCCATCCTTGCCCTGCGACCCGTGTCGGGCAAGGGTGTCGGACCCGTTGTGGGCCGGGTCTGCACGGTGTCCTCTAGCGTCGGGTGATCGCCACCGTTCTGATCCCCGTGCCCGACCGGGACTTCGACGTCACGGAGGTGGCGGTGCCGTGGCGGCTGCTGACGCGCGCCGGCCATTGCGTACGGTTCGCCACCGAGCGCGGCGGCACCGCACCGGCGGCCGACCCGCGGCTGCTCGACGGCGTGATCTTCGGGCAGCTCGGCGCGGCCGCCGAACCAAAGGCCTTCTACGCGGAGATGCAGCGCAGCGAGGAGTTCCGCGCGCCGCTTGCGTGGGCGGACATCGAACCCGACGAGCTCGATGGTTTGATCCTGCCGGGAGGACATGCGCCCGGCATGCGCCAGTACCTGGGAAACGAGTTGCTCCGCGGCAAGGTCGCCGAGTACTGGGCGCTCGGCCGACCGACCGGCGCCATCTGTCACGGCGTGCTGGTCCTCGCCCGCACGTGCGACCCGACGACAGGGCGCAGCCTCCTGTACGGGCGCCGGACCACCTGTCTGCCCAAGTACATGGAGCGGTCCGCGTACCTCGCCACCGCATGGCGACTCGGGCGCTACTACCGCACCTATCCCGCGTACGTCGAGGACGAGGTCCGAGGCGCGCTGCGAGACCCCGGCGACTTCGTGCGAGGCCCACGTGTGCTGTCCAGGCGCGGCACCGAAATCGACGACGGCCCTTCGTTCTTCGTCCGAGACGACAATTACGTCTCGGCGCGATGGCCGGGCGATGCCTACCTGTTCGCGAAACGATTCGCCGACCTGACTCAGAGGCTGACCTCCTCCGGCCGGCACTAAAGGTGGATCCGCGGGACTCCGACACATGGATGAGCCGCCTCCACATGTTCACACCCCGACGGACCACGCCACCCCTCGATCGGTCTGCGCACCGAGAGCGACGGAGCTCACGGCTGCCCAGGTGACCCAGGACGTGAAGCCCTCGCGGCGGATGTCGGCGACACCGTCCGCGCCGGCCGGCGTCGGTCGACGTGCCCGGTTCCGTCCGGAGATCGCGGCGGCCGCCGTCCTCTCGGCTGCGTTCCTCGGCATGTCTCTCCTCGCGGCCGGCGACACGGGTTTCTGGAACGCGGTGGACGACATCGCACAGGTGATCGCGCCGGCCACGGCTTCACTCTCGTGCCTGTCGGCGGCGCGTCGGCGCGACGGACCGGTGCGTGTCGTGTTGCTGGTCCTCGCAGCCGGGACGGCGCTCTGGTGTGCCGGCCAGGTCCACTGGTCGTGGTGGGAGATCCGCAAGGGCGACCCGCCGCCCACCCCTTCGATCGAAGACGTGGCGTTCCTGGGCGCGGCGGTGTTGTTCGTCGTGGCGGTGGCCCTGCTGCTGAACAGCGCGGCGCGGCACCGCTCGCGGCTGCGAGCCGTGATCGAGGGTCTGATGATCGCGGGCAGCGTCCTCTGTGTCAGCTGGTCGCTGGTGCTGCGGACGGTGTTCACCGAGTCGGACAGCTCCCTGGTCGCGCATCTGGTGTTGCTCGCGTATCCGGTGCTCGACGTCATCGTTCTGGCGATGCTCCTCTTCGCCCTGACCCGCGTCCAAGGCGCGGCGCGGGTGATGATCAAGCCGCTCGCGCTCGGCATCGGCGCGATTGCCGTGGCCGACAGCGTCTTCACCGGCCTCACCGCCCTGGACCGCTACAACGGCGTGCAGCCCAACGATGCCGGGTGGTTCATCGGCTTCCTCGTCATCGCCGTGGCCGCGCGGCACTCGACGAGACCCGAAACTCCCGAGCCGGCCGGCGCCCGCGGCCAGCGCCTCCTTCTCACCCTTCCCAGCCTCTCGCTCATCGGCGTCGTGCTGACCGTCGGCGTACGCCAGGCGGGCGGGGAGGCCATCGATGGCACCTTGGTCTGGCTCGCCCTCGGGCTGCTCGCCGTCAGCGTCATCTATCACCTGTCGGTGATCTTCGAGAACCAGGCTCTTGGCGCGCACCTGGCCGCCGCCCGCGACGAGGCGCTTGCGGCATCGGAGATGAAGTCGCAATTCCTCGCCAACATGAGCCACGAGATCCGTACGCCGATGAACGGCGTCATCGGCCTCACCGCCTTGCTGCTGGACTCCGAGCTCGACGACGAGCAGCAAGAGCTCGCGGAGGGCGTGGCCACCTCGGCCGAGAGCCTGCTCGGGGTCATCAACGACATCCTCGACTTCTCCAAGATCGAGGCGGGCAAGCTCACGCTCGAGGAGATCGAGTTCGACCTCGAGGATCTGCTCGACGACGTCACCACCATCGTCGCCGACGGCGCACGACGGAAAGGACTCGAGCTCGTGGCGTACAGCGAGCCCGGGCTCTGGACCAAACGGCGCGGCGATCCCGTGCGCCTCCGCCAGATCCTGCTCAACCTCGCATCGAACGCGGTCAAGTTCACGAGCGCGGGCCACGTCATCATTCGTGCGGTGGCTCCCCCCTCGAGTGTCGACAGTCGGGAGGTCCGCTTCGAGGTGGTCGACTCCGGGATCGGGATCGCCCCTGCCGATCAGGAGCACCTGTTCGATCCCTTCTCCCAGGTGGACGCGTCGACGACGCGGAGGTTCGGCGGTACCGGACTCGGCTTGGCCATCGTCAAGCAGCTCACCGAGCTGCAGGGTGGGAGCATCACGGTCGAAAGCCAGGAGGGCGGCGGAACCACCTTCGGGGTCACGGTGCCGCTGCCCGTCGAGAATTCGACGGCCACCACGGAGACATTGCTCGACGTTCTCGTCGGCCTTCGCGCGTTGGTCGTCGACGACAACACGGTCAACCGGATGATTCTGGCCCACACGCTGAGGTCGTGGGGCGTCGTCGTCGAAGACGCAGCGGAAGCCGAAGCCGCCCTCGCAGCCGTTCGGCGACACCGGGGCGCCGAGAGCTTCGGGCTGTACCTACTGGATCACAACATGCCGGGGATGGACGGAGTCGACCTGTCCCGGACCATCCGCGACGAGGACCCGGACACCCATCGGGTGACGCTGCTGCTCAGCTCCGGTGGGGGCGTCGACCGAGACGATGCCCGTGACGCAGGCGTCGACTCCGTCATGGTCAAACCCGTGCGCAACAGGGATCTGTTGCAGCGGGTCATCAGCGGTGTCGTCAAAGAGTCACTTCTCGGAGCCCGATCGGGCCACTAGCAAGGAACGCCCACATGAAGCGCATTCTTCTCGTCGAAGACAACAAGATGAACCAGCTCGTCGCGGTCAAGACTCTGCAGAAGCTGGGCTACGTGGTCAGGGTCGCGAACGATGGCTCAGAAGCGCTCGACAACTACAGCGGCGGCGAGTTCGACGCCATCCTGATGGACTGCCAGATGCCGGGCATCGACGGCTTCGAGACGACGTTGAGGTTCCGCGAACGTCAGGCTGCGACCGGTGCGCCTCCCACACCCATCATCGGTCTGAGCGCACGGGCGATGGACACCGATCGCCGCGACGCCCTCGCCGTCGGCATGGACGACTACCTCACGAAGCCGTTGCGGGTCGACGAGCTGAGGACGGTGCTCGGCCGGTGGATACGCACCGACGACGAGAGCCCGGACGATGCGGTGTCGACGGTGGACGCCGACAAGATCCTCTGATCCAAGCCGCCGTCTCGCGCCGAATCAAGTGCGTTCGGCGAGTTCGGTGCTCGCGGAACAGGAGGATCCGTCATGTCACTCGTCCGTCTCCTTCCTGCTTGGTTCCATGCCATCGCCGACTATGCCGTCGGCCTCTCGCTGATCGTCGTCGCGGTGGCGGTGGGCGGCTCGGCCGGGGCGGTGGCCACCGGTGTCGTCGTGGGCGCCACGGTCCTCGTCGTCAGCATGCTGACGAAGTACCCGCTCGGCGTGGCGAAGGTGCTCCCGTTCACCGTTCACTCTGCCGGCGACTACCTCGCGGCGGCGCTGTTGCTCGGCGCGCCGTGGGCCTTGAACTTCGCCGACGGCGATGGTGGCCTGGCCGCGTTCTACGTCGTCGCGGGCGTCGCGGTGCTCGCGGTGAGCCTCATCACCAACTACCAGTACAGCCCGAAGCGGGAATGGGGCACGGCGAAGGCTGCTGCGAGCCCTGCCTGAGCAGCACCGGGCAACGGTGAAGTGCCACTGGGTTGGACGGCGACTCGTCCAACCCAGTGGAGCGGTCAGGGCGACGACGCGTCGAGGTTCGCGTCGTGGACGTGAGCTCGGGGGGGAGGACTCGAACCCCCAATAACAGGGCCAGAACCTGCCGTGTTGCCGATTACACCACCCCCGAATGGGCGGAAGCGGTCAGGTTAGCCGCTCGTCTTGCGTTGCCGCACACGGGTGACGACCTGGTCGACGCCGCTCACCTCGCGGAACCCGAAGATCCGCCCGAGCCCCACGGCAACGGCCTCGCGCGCGATGAACTTCGCCTCGGTCGCTCCGTGAATCGGGCTCGTGCGTGTCGGCGAGGCCCACCCCACGAGGTTCAGCTCGCCGGCCATCGACGTGAGCCGCAGCGAGTGGAAGGGATCGGACACGAGCAGCACGCGGTCGATCCCGTCCGCGTGCAGGAACGAGGCGGCCGCGGCGAGCGACTGCCAGGAGGAGCGCCCGGTGACCTCGCGGCGGATGGCGTCGTCGGGGACCCCCTGAGTGTGCAGGTAGTCCGCCGATGCCGTCGCCTCCGTGAAGCGATCCCCCGGCTGGCGGCCGCCGGTCACGACGATGACGGGTGCCAGCCTGCGCCGGTAGAGCTCGACGGCGTGATCGAGACGGGCGCGGAGCACCTCGGACGGCCGGCCGTCGTACTGCGCGGCGCCGAGCACCACGATGGCTTGCGCAGGACGGGCCTGGTCACGCCGCGACGTCATCCAGACCTGCACGAAGGTCACGCCGAAGTACACGACGACGACTGCGAACAGGCCCAGCAGGATCCGCA
>Ga0066709_100001077_pt1 | contig 17111 bp, 11 predicted proteins | sample GraSoiAngelo_158_FD_79665 | JGI IMG/M metagenome (GOLD analysis project Ga0066709, IMG submission 79665) | Grasslands soil microbial communities from the Angelo Coastal Reserve, California, USA - 14_1009_16_30cm | ecosystem: Environmental > Terrestrial > Soil > Grasslands | place: USA...
AGGCTGAAGAAAATGATGATGAGGCCAAAGCCGGTCAGGCCGCCGCCGGTGATGGTGCCCAGTTCGGCCTGCGTGAATCCAAAGTCGCGTCCCCAATCATCGAGAATTCCCCCGCGAATCGAAAAACCGATGCCGGCGGCGATCAGCGTGATGAAACTGGCCAAAAACAACCGCCGCTGACCGGCCGCCGCGCTCTTCGCCGGGCTTTGCACGGGTTATGAAGCGGATTTTGCTTCCTGTGCCGCGCCGGCGATATGGACGACCTTGTAGCCGCCGATGGCTTTGAAATACAAGAGAAGCATCAGGTAAATGCACGCCATCGCGGCCGGAATCAGCGAGTCGGCGACCAGCGTCTTGCGGTCGCCCGTGATGCTCGCGTCGAGGACGGTTCGCTCTTCGGGCGAGAGTTTTGCCAGCGCGGCTTGCGGATCGGTTACGCCGGTTTTGGCCAATTCCTCCCGGGTATTTCCCAGTTTGTGCTGAACATCGCCGAGTTTCTTTCCGTCGATGGCGTAAACTTTGCCGAAGAACAGCCACCCTTTCGGCTCGGTCACCTTGTATTGGGTGTAAACAGCGGAATTGGTACTCTCCAACTCGGCGCTGGCGAACCGGTCTTTGGCATAGCCCAGACCGGGCGAGCCGACCAGGCCGGCGGACATCATCCCCAGGCCGCCCATGATACTGATGGCCACTGCGCCCGTGCGCGGAAAACGGTCGCTGGCCACCGCGAGCATGGTCGGCCAGAAGAAGGTTTTGCCCACCGCATAGACCGCCAGGGCGCCCATGGCCCCGCCAAAGGCGGCCAAGCCACTCGTCAAGTTCAACCCGATACAGGCCAGGGTGGCGCAGGTGACCAGGATGCCGACCGGTGAGAGGCCGATCTTCTTCTCGATAAAATCGGCGCAGAACCGCAGGCTGAACATGATCGCCGACGTGAAGACGAACAGAATGTTGCCCTGGAGCGGCGTGAGAATATTGCCGGTGATGCTCTGGATCCAGCCATCGGTGCCCAACTCGACCGCGCCAACCAACACATGCGTGATGAACAACACAAACAGCAGCCACGCGCCCATGGCCCAATGACTCAAATTGCTCAACGATAGCCAGACGGCGGCTCCCACCAGGATCGAGAAGTACATCCAGGCGTTGCTGCCGAAAAACTCGCTGCCGGTCAGACCGTTGAGCAGCGGTCCGAGCCCGTCTTTGACGAACAACCCGACAAAGAAACCGACCACGGCCGAACCGACGACTCCCACATCGTTCAACATCTCGCCGAGCTTGAGGCCTTTCTGCGACGCTTCCGACTTCGGGAAGTGCTGGCCCAGGAACATCAGGCCGTAGATCGCAGTCGGAACGAGAAACAGCGCCAACTGCGCCTTCCAGCCCCATTTGAGGGTCTGGCCCAGAAAGGCGTTGGCGGCACCACCCAGCACCAACCCCGCGGGCCAACTGGCGTGGAGAATGTTCAGGAAATGTGTTCGATTGTGGGGAAACAGCGTCGCCACGAGTGGGTTGGCCACCGCTTCCAGAGTGCCGTTGGCCAGCGCGAAGAGGAATGTCCCCGACCACAAATACACGAAGGCAGTCCGCGTCGCCATCCCTTCGGTCGCGCCGAAGGTCACGAAAGCCGATAGAAGGTGCAAGGCAAAGGCGACAATCACCAGTTTGCCATAACCAATCCTGTCCGCAATCAGGCCGCCAATTATGATGCCGAAGCAAAACCCGGTAAACCCGGCGCCGTTGATCAGCCCGGTCTCCAGTCCTGTAAACCCGAACTCGGCGGACCAGATGTTCAGAATATTGCCGCGAATGGCGAAACCCACGCCGGCAGCCAGAATGGCCGCGAATCCCGCCCAGAGGAGGCGGTTGGCATTCGGCGCGATCGCTTCGTTGCTGACTTGAACGTTGCTCATATTTGCTTTCGGGTTGTGGTTGTCTTCCGACTGAAATCAAATCGTGAACGCCGGCAGTTTCACAATCGCCCCGCCCTGCATCGCCGACTCATGCGCGCACAGGCCGACGCAGGTCCAGTTGGCCGATTGCTTCGCGTTCGGGAACGGGTCGCGGTTCTCCGCCAGCGCCATCACGAATTCATTCACCAGGTGCGGATGCGATCCGCCATGACCCGCGCCCTGAGTGAAGCTCAAATGGGTCTGCTTCGCCAGGTCATACACACCCTTGGTCGTGAACCGCCGGATGGGAGCCGGCAACAGCTTCGCATAATCCGGTACCTTGGTCTTTTTCGGTATCTTCGGCTCCGGCCGTTTCGCCGTGTGCAGCACGTGCGGTTCATGCTCGACCAGCGTCCACTCGAACGACTTTTTCGAGCCGTAAACATCGATGCTCTCCCGATACTGCCGCGCGGTGTCGAACAGCGACCGGATGATGCGCGCGCTCAGGTCGGAGTCTTTCAACTTGATGTGCGCCGTCTCGACGGCAAAGGGCGAGCCGTAGCATTTGATCAGTTCCTTGCGGATGGTGCCGGAGCCGAAGCAGGAGACATATTCGGCGGTCCCTTTGGTCAGCGCCAGCATCGGGCCGACGCAATGCGTCGCATACCACATCGGCGGCAGGCCCGGCCAGTAGTTGGGCCAGCCGTCCATGTCCTGCTGATGGCTCGCCTGCAGGAACTGGAGTTTTCCCAACTCGCCCTTCTGGTACAGCTCCTTGAGGTAAAGAAACTCTCGGGCATACACCACCGTTTCCATCATCATGTATTTCTTTTTCGTTTGCCGGACCAGGTCCACGATCTTATTGCAGTCCTCGATGCTGGTGGCCATCGGCACGGTGCAGGCCACGTGTTTGCCCGCCTGCAACGCCGCGATGGACTGCCAGGCATGATCCGGTATGGGCGAATTGATATGGACGGCGTCGAGGTCGGGATCTTCCAGCAACCGGTTGAAATCGTCGTATCGCCTCTCCACTCCGAACGCGTCCCCAATCGCATCGAGCTTCCTGCGGGTGCGCTGGCAAATGGCGTACATGTTGGCCTGGGGATGGCGCTGGTAGATGGGGATGAACTCGGCGCCAAAGCCCAGACCGACAATGGCGACGTTGGTCTTTCGCTTGCTCATGCGTGACTGATTCATGTCCCGCGCACCGGGCTGCAAAAACTCCTCCGGCGTGGGGAGCAAATGGATTCGGCAATGCGCTGAATGACACAATTCCCGCGGCAAACTGTCAACGGCAAAGTTCCACGAAGCCCCGGTTTTGCGTGATTTCATAGCTCGTGCGCTGTCGATAAAGAGGCATAATTTCAGGTCATGGCCGCGCGCAAAAAGTTGTTCCTCAGCGCATTCATCGCAGGCTGATGAGCGTCTTAATGCAGCCGCCTGGCTCGTGCGAATTGCTCCCGGCGAACCTCATGGCCTGGATGTGCTAACCGAATTTATCCAACAACCCACGGCGGGAACGGTGTACCGTGCGTTCGCGATTGACACGCTGGCCGCAGCGGGCGCGGGAGCCAGGGCTGCAAGGCCTGCGCTCAAGCGGGCATTGAAAGATAATGACAAGGCTGTACGAGAACACGCCGCCGAGGCGATAAAGCGAATCCAATCCGCACCGGCCCAATGATCGTAGTGACGCAGACTACGTCCAGTTTCATCAACGGTGATGCCTCGAAATGAATGGAGCCTCCCGTGGGGGAAGAATGAAACCGGCAGGATGCCGGTTCTACTTTGGAGTCGGGTTCGGCCCGTGCGCCAACAGGAACGCCATCAGATCGTTGAAATCCGGCGCTGAAATGATTTCGCCGAAATTCTCCGGCATCAGCGACGTGTCCGAGGCGCGCCGCTCGACGACGTCCTTTTTCGGAAGGGAAACTTCCTTGCCGGTGCCGTCGGCCAGCACAATCGCTTCGCCTTCCTCGCGGCGGAACAGGCCCGACACCACGTCCCCCTCGCGCAAGGTGACGATGGTGCTGTGAAAGGCGGGGTCCACATTGCGGTTCGGGTCCAGCACATCTTCCAGCAACCGCTCGAGGCCGCGTCCGCCCACGCCGTCGAGTTGCGGGCCGACGACATTGCCAACACCGTCCACCTGATGGCAGGACCGGCAGTTCAGCGTGAAGATTTTTTCACCCCGGGCCGCCGAGGCCGAGGCGGGATCGAAATTCGAGCGGCGCTGATCGATCACTTTTTGAATTTCGCCGCTCGCCGGGACGGCGTCTTTGGTCAAGCGTGCGAGCCGTTCCTCCAGATTTGCCGGCTTGGCCGCGAGCAACTTGTCTTTGACCGCGCGTTCGAGCAGCACCGCCGCGGGCGCTTGCCCCTCCGCCACCAGTTCGAGCAAATGCTCCGCGCCCGTCGCGTTGCCGGCCAGCGCCGCCGCGAATTTGACCTGCAGCCGCCGCGGCAACGCGCGGAACGCCTCTTTCAACATGGCCGCCGCGCCGGACGCATCGCTTTCGGCAATCGACCGGGCGATCTGCTGGCGGAAGGCGGGAGCTACCGCGGGATCGCTTAGCAGCGGCGGGAGCACCGCCAGATTGTCGTCCGGATGCAAGGCGACCAGGGTTTGCGCGATGGCGCCGGCCGCTCCCGGTTCGGTCGCGGGATTTACCAGCGCCTGGGCGAGCTGCGGCTCGAGTTTCCTCAGCGAAAATGTGCGGACAAGTTCCGCGGCGCCCTGTTGTCGCTGGACGATTGCGTTCGGGCTGGTCCCGGGCACGGCGACGACCGGCGGATCAAACCGGCCGATCGCCAGCCAGGCATAAGCGTTGCCGTTGTCGCCGTCGGTGATTTCGAGGTAACCCTGCCGGCCGGCGAACCGGCTCAGGTCCCAAGTTACCGCCTGCGCCATGTCGTTGCGCGGCGGAAAGGTTTCGGCGACAAGATCGTCTTCGGCCGGGATAGCGATGCCCTTGCTTCCGGCGTCGCTCGCCGCCTCCTTCTCCGATGTCGCTTTAATAAGCCCGCGCCCCTGAAGCAAACGCAGGCGGACGACGTTTTTCCTCTGCGCCGGCCGGTCCGGATAACCGTCGTGACCGGCGAGGAAGAAATTTAGCTTCGCCGGAATGCTTAACGGTTTGGAACGCAGAATGCCGGTCAGCGATTCGCCGCCGGGCGGCAGGCTACACAAAAACCACGACGCGTTATCGCCGTCGGCCGAGGCGCGCTTTTGCACGAACCACGGATTCGTTGTGTTCGCCATGCCCTCGACCGGCGTGTTGCGCCAATTGAGCGAACGCTGGTCGGCGGAAGCCAACAACCGGTCCGCCAGCTCCGTGCCCCAATCCCGGACGCCTCCAGCCGCGGCGGCGCCGCGCTGTTCGGTGCCTTGCTGGATGGACTTGAAGAGGGCGAGTTGAAAATCGAGGTCATCGGCAAATTTCGCGCGCGTGAACGCGGCGAGCGCATCCATCTCCTTCTCGGGCGCGTAACGAGCCGCGTGGCGCAGATAGCTCGCCAGCGTCTCCTTGACTTCGGAATATTTCCGGACATATCGCAACAGGAACTCGCCTGCTTCGGCCGTGGGCACGGCGACGGCAACATCGGCAATCGCTCGCGCGTCCTGTTCGCTGAGGGTCTCGCGCATCAGCCGCGCGAGCACGCCGTCGGCCTTGAGTTGATCGCGCAGCGCCTTGCGGACGACGTAAACCAGGTGGGTGTCCGCCTCCGGGGCGCGATGCCGCAGCGCCAGCAGAGGTTTGACATTGTCGAAAGAGGGACTGGCGCCGAGCGCCTCGGCGGCGCAGCGTTGGACCAGGGCCTCGGTGTCGTGCAGCGCCGCGAGCACCGACTTCCGGAGCGAAGGCTTAAGCCCGCTCCCGGCCGCTTTCGCATCCGGAACGGCGGCGGCGCGAAGGCCGCGTTCGGTGAGGATGCGCAAGGCGTGGACTCGACCAATCGCAAGCGGCCACTCCAATGTGTCCTTGAGGTTTCGGTCATTGAGAGCACCCAACCGCTCGAGCGCCCAGAGGCCGTGCGCCTGGCTCCATCCCGGAACCGACTCCACCAGCTTGGCGGGGATAGAAGTCGGCCTGAAAGCCAGCAAGCCTGCGCTTTGGATCCGCGACGGCGCCTCTTTCGGGAACCGGTCGCAGATTTCATTCATCGCCAGCATTCTGCGGGTGAGATTCGGCGAGCCGAGTTCGCCGATGAGACCGTCGAGATCGTCCGGCAACTTCGGATTTCGGATTTCGGATTTCGGATTTCCGCTCGGATTTCCACCGGTGTAAACAATCCGCCAGATGCGTCCGCGCTCGCGGTCGCGGCCGGGATGAGTCAGCGGCACTTCGTAATGGCCGATGATGCGATTGTAAAAATCAGCCATGTAGAGAGCGCCGTCCGGGCCCAGTTGCAGGTTCACCGGACGGAACCAGGGATCGTCCGTGACCACGAAATCGGGCCGCTCGTTCGCCAGCGGTGTCGAACCGGTAAACGTCACGGCGTCGCGGTTGACCCGGCTGGTCATGACGTTGCCCGTAAAAACATTGTGGCGATATTCCTCCGGCCAGAGATCGTCCTGGTAATAAACAATCCCCGAAATCGCCGTCGAGCCATGCCCGTGAAAAATCATCGACGGCGCGAAGCCGAGGCCGTCGTGGGGCTTGCCGAAACTCGGATAGTAACCGCCGCGCAGGAGTTGATAGACCGGTTCGCTGTGGCAGTCGGCGGAATAGAGGTTGCCGAGGGCGTCGAAGCAGAGGCCGAACGGATTCACCTGGCCCCAGGTGTTTTGCTCGATGCGCCGGCCGTCGGGGATAAAGCGATAGGTGTTGCCCGAATTCATTTTAACTTCATGACCGTCCGTCCCGCGCACGTCGGTGTTGTTGTTGTACCCGTGCGTGGCGTAGAGCCAGCCGTCGAAACCGCGTGTGAACGACGAGTCGTCGCCGTGGGTATCGCGTTCCCAGCCCATCGGCCCGTAGAGCTTTTCTTTTCTGTCGGCCTTGCCGTCGCCGTCGGTGTCCTCGAACAGCCAAATGTTGGGAATGGACCAGGCGACGCATTTCCACGTCTCGCCAGGCAGCCCGCGCGGTCTCGAGGCCAATTCATTTGTTCGCTCAACCAGCGACCCACCCCCAACCCCTCCAAGGGAGGGGAGCTTCGCTCGACGCCCAGTGACGCCGTTCCCCTCCTGGGAGGGGTTGGGGGTGGGTTGGTCGTCGCGGGGCCCGACCGAGCCGCGCGGGATTTTTCCGCCGCCGGCGGCTGCGGATGAAGCAGAGCGGAAGGGATAAAGACCGATGGGGATGTTCAGACCTTCGGCAAAGGCGGTGACCTTTCGGGCACGGCCGTCGGGGCCGAAGTCCTCGAAAATCATGATGCGATCGCGGGCGGGTTTGTCCAATGGCGCCGGAAACGGATACTCGCGGCTGGTGCTCACCCAGAGCCGCCCAGTCGCGTCAAAGGCCAGGTTCATCGGCTTGTTGATGGCCGGTTCGGCGGCGACCAGTTGGATTGCGAAACCGGGCGGGAGGTGAAATGATTTTTGTTCCTGCTCGGGCGTGAGCGCTTCGGTGGGCCGGACGTTCTCCGCGAAGGGATCGGCGCCGCAAACGCGGGCACAGAAGAAAAACAATCCGCAACACCGGAGAGAAAACCGCATCCGGACCGCGACAAAGGGCCGCTCCGGCCGAACTCGCGTGGTGCTCATGATGCGCTCACTTATTGCGTAAATCGGACGCGTTCAAAAGGAAAAGTTTTGCATTATCCACTCACGCGGCTTTTAATGACGTGTGGCAATTGCTTGGTCAGACCCGGCGATCCCTCCGGGCCACGCCGGTCGGAAACCGCGCCAACCCGCGCCATGAAACTGAAATGGTTGACGCTTCAGCAGCTCAAATCCAAAAGGCCTCAAACCCGCAGGCAGGCGGTGGAACGACTGGCGGCTGAGGCAGGTGGCCCAGCGGTCGATCATCTTCTGCCGTTCGCAGCCGATCCCGACTCCGACGTCCGCAAGGCAGTCATCCGGGCGCTAGGCCAAATTAAGGGCGATCAGGTCTTGAGTCCCTTGATGAATGCGTTGCGCGACCCCGACGGCGAAGTTCGGGAGGCCGCCGTGGTGTCGTTGACGGCCTTGAATGACCCCCGCGCCGTGGAACCGCTCACCCGCGCCCTGGTCGACCCGCGCCACGAAGTCCGTTGGCGCGCCGCCAAGGCGCTCGACGGGTTGGGTTGGCAACCGCCCACAGACGAACTAATCGTCTTGCGCGCCATCGCGGCCGGCGAATTCGTCAAGGCGGCCCATGTGGGCGCGGTCGCCGTCGATCGCCTGGTGGCGGCGCTGCGGGACGAGCGCAATCCCAAGCGCCGCGCCATCGTCGAGGCGCTCGGCCGGGTGGGCGATGCCCGCGCCGTGAAAGCGCTGGTGGCGGCCGTAAAGGACGCGGACCCGACGGTGCGGGTTTACGCAATTGACGCCTTGAGCGACGTTCGCGATGGCGAGACGACGCGGAACCTGTTGCTGGCGCTCAAAGACAAGGACCAGCATGTGCGCGCGACGGCGGCGGGTGTTCTCGGCAAAATCGGCGACCCCAGCGCGGTCGAACCACTCCTCGCTCTGGTCAAGGACGCCTACTGGGCGGTGCGCAAAGCGGTCGCAGAATCCTTGGGCCGGATTAAAGACCGGCGGGCCACCGAGACGCTGACGACGTTGCTCAAAGACTCGGACCACGACGTGCGCGAAGCTGCGGCTGTCAGTTTGGGCGAAATGGGCGATGCGCAGGCGGTGGAATCCCTGGTTGTGGCGCTGGCGGACTCCCAATTGGCCGTCCGCCATTTGGCTTCCGTCGCCCTGCGCAAGCTCGATTACCAATGGGAAAAATCCGAGGCCGCCAAGCGGGCCGTCCCGAGATTGAAGATTGCGCTCCAGGACAACGATTATTGGGTCCGTCAGTCCGCCGCAGAGACGCTCACCAAACTGGACAAGACCCGTGCCAGCGCAGCGCATGGGGGCGCCATGGACACTGCCATCCGCCTGCGCCACCAGGTCGCCGTTGACGCGCTGGTAAAGGCGCTGAGCGATTATGACCCCGATCTCCGTCTGGCCGCGGCCGAGGCACTGGGCCGCATCGGCGACACGCGCATGACTCGAACCTTGGTGGACGCCCTCGGCGACGCCGACCCGTGGGTGCGCCAGTCGGTCGCGCGGGCGTTGCAAAGAATGGGCTGGACACCGGCGGACGACTCCGAACACGCGCAACACCAGGCTGCGCTACAGGCGCAAATCTGCCGGGCGTGACTGCCGACGGCCGGCGGGCGCAGCCGGACATTTTTCCTTTTTTCTTTGTGCCAAATGGTCTAGCTCTACACAATGACGCCGCTTGAGCCCCCAAACGTGTCAGGGTAGTGTCTTGCTCGTCGGTCGCGGCCCATCATGCCACCCAAACGCACAACAGTCTTGTTCGTCGATGACGACGCCGGCTTTCTGGATGTGGTCCAGAAGCTGATGCAGGCCTTCTCGGAAGGGTCGTGGGATGTGCTCACCGCGCCGGCCGCGGCCCACGCGCTGGCGCTGTTGCGCGACCGGAAAATCGACCTGCTGGTGATCGACGTCCACATGCCGGTCATAGACGGCCTTCAGTTCCTGGGATTGCTTCACCGCAAGTACCCCAATGTTGTCAAGGTGGTCCTGACCGGCGACGCGACCGAGCAATATCGCGCCGCCTGCTTGAGCAACGGCGCGGAGTTGTTCCTCGAGAAGCCGGTCAGCCAGAAGGGCTGGCAGGACCTGTTTAACGCGCTCGACGAACTGCTCAAATTCCAGCCGGAGGAGGGTTTTCGCGGCGTGTTGCGGCGGGTCGGATTGCAGGACGTGCTGCAAATGGAATGTCTGGCGCGCAGTTCCTCGGTATTGGAGATCGTGACCGAGGAATTCCGGGGAAGCGTCTTCGTGCAAGACGGTCAAATCATTCACGCGGAGGTGGGCGAACAGAGCGGAGAAGCCGCCTTCAATCAATTGCTCTCGCTCAGTGGTGGAGAATTCAACCACAAGCCGTTCTCCGAACCGCCAGCACGGACGATCAGCGGTTCCTGGGAGTTTCTGCTCATGGAGGCGGCGCGCAAACGCGACGAGGCCAAAGACCCGGTGTTGGACCAGACCGGCGCGGACTCGGGCGTTTCCACCGCCGCGCAGGTCGAAGCCGATCAGGGCGACAGTCCGTTCGCCCCTCCTCCGCCGTCGCCCGGGGTGGCGGCCGCGAGCGCGGCCGAGCTCGAGGCCGTGTCGGAACCGGAACTCGTTCCCGCGCTCGAAGCAGCACCCCCGCAACGGCCGGTCCAAACACGGCGGCCGAAAATTGACGAGGTATTGATCTGTTCGACGCAGGGAGACGTGCTTTACGAATGGCAGTGCGCCGACGCCAACGCGCGCATTCGCTTTTTGCAGTTTCTCTCGCAGAAATCGTGGCAGTTGCGCCAGGGCCTCCCCATCGGCCAGTTTCAACGCCTGGAGATCGAGGGCGCGCTCAATCGCGTGGTCACCCAACTCGATCCCGACCGCGCCCTGTTTGTGCGCGTGAGCCGAACCCCGGTGGAAACCTCGAGTTGACACTCGGCGGATGAAAGAATTCCTCCAGCAATGGGTCAGTGGGCGCGCGCGATTGCCGGGCGTGCTCGCTTGCGGCGTGCGTTTTTCGGACAAGACCTCATTCACACAGAGTTGGTCGCCGGATTTTTCCGTCCAAAACCTGGACCATGCCTGGCGTTGCGCCAGCGACGCTTTTCAGGTGCTTAAAATCAATTTCTTCCCCAGCGAATACGTACGCTGGGTTTACGAAAAGGCCTTCCTTTATTGCGCCCGGCGCGAGGACGGCGTCTGCTTCGGCCTGTTCACGGCCAATGACCCCCAATCCTACGACCGGGCGGCGATCGAACGTCTGCTGGCCGAGTTTCGCGCCCTCGGCGGTGGAGCTTGACTTGCCAGCCTTTTTGAACAGGCGATGAACAGGGCGGGCGGTTGCGCCAGCGGCCTGGCCCGGCCAATGACTTCCAGATAATCGAAAACATCGCCGTCGTTGGCCATCAGCGCGGCGGTGGCTTTGCCGGCGTCGATGGCGCTCCCGCCGCCGAAGCCGATCACCACCGGCGCTCATCTTGCCGAGGCGCTCGTTTTCATTTCGGCGAAGCACCACAGTTGTTTGTGAGTGCGGAGAAAAAATTCACCGTTGGAGGGAACGAGCGAGGCGTTGGTCATCTCATTGCCGATCGAGTTGACCGCCACCACTTCAAATTTCGGGCTCGCTTTCAACACGATGACGTCGCCCGATTGGTTGACCGCGTAGATTCTATCGCCCACGAGCAGCGTGGAGGACCAGGATTCGCCTTTCGACCCCTGTCTGGGCAGCCGTTCCTCCCAGAGCTGCCGGCCGGTTTTCAAGTCGATGCACTCAACGAATCCTTCCATGTTCACCACGTAAATGCGGCCGCGGGCGACGACGCCGGAGCCGCAGCGGTTTTTCTTCGCGCGCTCCTCGCGCCAGACCCGAGCGGTGCCGGTCACGTCGCCGTTGCCACCGGGGTTTACGGCGATGGCGCTGCCGAAAAAGCCCCCCATCGCCACTACCAACCCGTCCGAGTAAAGGGGCGAGGTGTAGATCAGCGGGTTCAGACCGTCGCAGGTCCAGAGCACCGTGCCGGTCCTGGGCGCCAGCGCTACCAGATGGTCGGGAAAACTCATGACCAATTCCTCGCGGCCCCCGGCCTTGATCACGATGGGCGTGCTCCAGGTGCCTACGTAACCCGGTTCGCGTCCCTTGAAACCGTCGATTCGCCCCTCTGTCTTCGCGGGCGGTTCGTCGAATTTCCAGGTTGTCTTGCCCGTTTTCTTGTCGAGTGCGACCAGGTGCGCTCCGGGACCCGGACCATGATAGACAAAACAGAGGTCACCATGAATCACCGGCGAGGAGGCATAACCCCACTCGTGCTGTTGTTTGCCCAGGTCACGGTGCCAAAGTTCCCCGCCCTCGAAATCATAGCAGTGGACCCCGGCCGAGCCGAACGTGGCGATCACCCGCTCGCCATCCGTGGCGGGCGAGGCGGCACAATAGGGATTTGCCTCGTGCGTTTGCTCTTTCTCAGTCCAGGTTACCCCTGATTGCCAGAGCAGTTTGCCGTCGCTGCGCTCAAAACACATCACCGTGCGGCGGTTGTCTCTCGCCACCGCCTGACTGATGAAGATTCGGTCGCCCCAGACGACCGGCGTGGAATTGCCCCCATCGGGCAGGGCCACGCTCCAGCGGACATTTTTCGTGGCGCTCCATTCGACCGGCAGGTTTTTCTCTTTCGTGACACCCGCGCCCTCGACGCCACCCCGCCACGACGGCCAGTGGGCGGCGCCGGCGGCGGCGGCAAACCAAACGAGGGACGGCAAAATCAGGGCTGTTTTCATGGCGGCCCTTTTAGCACAGGACCTGAAGATTGGGAGCAATTTCTTTCACTCGGGCCGGCCCTTTCGCCTTGCCGGCCTGCCCCGACTGTGGAAAGTTTGGCTGTCCTATGAAAAGAACCTTCGCGCTCTGCATCTCGACTTCGATTCTGTTTTTAGCAGCTTGCGAATCGCAGGCCCAATCGGCCCGGCAACTAACGCGCCGAATCGTTCCGCCGCCGAACAACCCGCCCCCGGCGGCCGGAGCGCCCGCATCCAGACCTGGGCCCGCGCCGCCCCGCGCGGTTCCCGCGACCAACAACGCCGCGGTGCCGGCGCCACCCGCGCCGGCGGATGCCGAAAAAGCCAAACAAGAGAACTTGCGCAAAACGATCGAGTTTCAAAAGAAACGCGCGGCGGAGGGATCGCCCTCGGCCCAGTACGAGTTGGGGCTGCGTTACCTCCGGGGTGATGGAGTGGACAAGGACGAAACCGCCGCTATGAAGTTGCTCGAGCAATCGGCCAGGCAGGATTACACACTGGCGAAGAAGAAACTCGAGGAACTCCAGGAGAAAAGGAAGAAGTGACGGCGCTCGCCAGGAACAGCTCGCCAGCAGATTGAGGGGTAGAAACACCAATTCCCAAACTCCAGCGAATTCCCAAACACCAAAATCCCAACTGGCGCTGTGATTTGCCCCGCCCGAAGTTTGGGATTTGGAGCTTCTCTGATGTTTGGAGCTTTTCCCATGAGTCGCATTCGCAAAGTCTATGAAGGGCGGTTCCGGGCGTTGCTGCGGCAGTTGAACGCGCGCCGCGCGGAACAGGGAACCCGTTGGCTGGTGACGCGGGCCATGCAGTTGAGCGAACGGATTTCTCCCACCCGTTCACTGGCCCAGGTCCACCACCGGCTCAGCCAGCAGGTCGAGGCGTTTGCCGCGCGCCTGACTCGTTCGCAGCCGGCCGGCAGTTCGGTCTATTCGACAATTGCGGGCTCGCTCGACGCGTCGGGGCCGTCGCGGCAGTTTTTGTGCGACGCGGGGTTGGGCGGACTGGCGCGTTGGTTGCGAGCCGCCGGTTACGATACCGTCTGGATTCCTGACATTGACGACGCGGAACTGGTGCGCCAGGCGCAGCGGCGCCGCGCGATTATCCTGACCACGGACAGTCTGTTGATGGAGCGCGGAGTGCTGCGCGACGGTTTCATTTCGGCGTTCTGGCTGCCTCCCACGCTGACGATGGAGGAACAGCTCGCGCTGGTGTTTCGCGAGTTCCACCTCGTTGTCCGCAACTCCCGCTGCACCAAATGCGGCGGCGAACTGCGGCGCGTGGATAAAGAATCCGTGCGTGACCGGATACCGCCGCGAACCGCGCGCTGGCTGGACGAATACTTCGTCTGCGCCCGGTGCGAGCACTTGTTCTGGCGCGGAACGCATTGGCGGAAGATCAGCTCGCAGTTGCAAAAGCTTTCGGAAGGCAACGCTCCCGGCAGCCGCCCGGAAGTGGCATCTCACACCGCCTGAAGTATAATGAGTCGGTCAACGGCTCGTTCGGTCGAACAACAAGATTCGTATGCTGGCCACACTGATCATTCCATCCTCGGAAGGAGTTTCGCAGACTTACCGCCTCCGGCTCGAATTCCACCAGGGCAAACCGGTGCTCTTTTCCTCCCACGGCCATACGATCAACGGGCCCTATTTCCAACTGTTGCGGGATCGCATGGGGGCAAGGATTGAAACCGACGACGTCCCGGTCGTCGCCGGCGTGCTCGGTCTTCCGCACAATGAACCCGGGCTGACAGGCTGCTGAAAACTTTGTTCCGCCACAGTTGGGCGCGGGAACGGCGCAGCGCGCCGGCCCGGTTAAAGCGCCCCGCCGCCGCTCGAGTCCGCTTCCGAGCGCTCGACCATCGCCTGCACCGTGACCGCCTTGGCTACCCGATGCTGTGCCTGCTGGATTTCCTCGAACGCGCCCCGCACCAACTCCCGCATCGGTTCCTCGCGCGTCGCCGGTTCATGACCGTGGCCCGCGCGCAAGCCCTGAATAATGTCTTCGTAAGAAATCCGGTCCAGCGGCCGGGCGGGACAATAGGCGGTCTCCGGCGTGGCGACTTCCACCAGCAATTGTCGTTGCAGCAAGGGCTGGATGATTTGGCTGACCAACCGGCTCGACACCGCGAGCAGTTCCGAAAGCTCCGTCGCCGTGGGCGCTTTTTCGCCCCGGTGAAACCTCTGGCCCACCAATGTCATCACCCGCAAGGCGATGAATTCCCGACCGCGCTGGTTGACGCTTTCGGCCTGTTTTTCCTGAACGTAAGCGCGCCGGTTCTCAAATGCGTAAGCCACCTGCGCGCCGAACAGCAGGATCGTCCAGGAAAGATAAAGGCCGAACAGGAAGATCGGGATGGCACTCAGGGAGCCGTAAATTTTGCTCGCCGACACGACTTTCGAAGCGAAGAGCGCGTTGAATTTCCCATTGGCAATCCAGAGGACGGCGGCCACCAGCCCGCCAATCAACGCCGCTTTCCAATGGACTTTTGTGTTCGGCATGAGTTGATACAGCAGCAGGAAGGCGCCGCACAAAACAAAGAACGGAATCATCTTGAATACCAAACCGCCTATGACCGGTGTCTCCTCGATGAAGTCCTGGGCCACCTGGAACTGCGAGCCGACCGCCAATCCCATCACCAGCACGACGACCAACGGTCCCAGCGTAATGGCCGCCCAATAATGAATCACCCGCATGAACCAGTTGCGTCCATGTGGCACGCCCCAGATGTCGTTAAACGTCGCTTCGATCGTGCTGAGCAATCCTATCGCCACGAAGACCAGTGCCACCGTCCCGGTCAGGCCCAGCGCGCCGCTGTGAACGTTGGCGATGAAGGATTGAATGGTCTCGACGACTTTGCGGCTCGTTTCATCCTGGCCGCGACTCGACCGCAGTGTCCAGGTGGTCAAATCATCCACCACCTTGCCGGTCAGCTTGGCCCGCCGCTGCTCGTCGCCTTTGGCCAGGCGCGGTATGATCTTCAGAATTTGCCCGGCAACTTTTTGGCGGTACTCGTCATTTTCGTCCTTTCCCGGCGTCGCCGACTCTTTCTTTGGCACCAACTCGGCCGCCAATCGGTTCACCTGCTCGGCTCGTCGGGCGGCGTTGCTTTGTAACAGGGCAGGCAGAGCCTTTTCAATTTTCTCGGCCACGCCGCGGCGCACCTCGGTCTTCTCTTCGTCCGAGACGGGAACCAATCCCAGTTGGGGCGCCAGTTCATCCACCAACGTCTGTATCAATTCCTCTTTCTGTTTGTCGCTGCTTTGAAGGAGTTTGGAGGAAACCCCCAGCCCCACTGCCAGCAGCGGAATCAGCGCCAGCAACGTCGTGTAGGCCAGCGCCGAGGCGCGCACCGGACAACGGTTGCGCACGAAACTAGTCCACACCAGAACCCAGAAATGAATGAATTTCCTTAACGGATGCAGTTGCGCATCGTCCACAGCGCCCATCCCGTGTTCGTCCAGCAATACGTGCGCTTCGGCCCGAAGTTTCTTGATCTGCGAAACCGAATGTTTTTCCATGCGTCGCCAGTCTAGAGGTCCAGCTCTTGCCTTCAAAGTTCAATTTTGTTCGTCGTCAGTGGTCCGTGGTCCGTGGTCCGTTGCGAACGAGCCACCAAGTCGCCGTCGGCCAACCACTGACAACCGACGACTGACAACGGACCACCGACAAACCACTTGTTGAACTTTCAATCGCGCGGTCTTAGTCTGATCGCATGGCTCGCAAAGCATCGCCCGACGAAGTCCACGCGCGCGGATTCGGCGACATCCTCGGCATCGTGCTGATCAGCAGCGCGGTTCTGACCCTGGTCGCGCTGTTTTCCTATCATCGCAACGACCTCCCGGTCAACACCACCAACACCAACCGGGCCATTCAGAACTGGATCGGGCCGGTCGGCGCCTGGCTCGGTTATGCCGCGTTCTTTGTGTTCGGCGCCGGCGCATATCTCCTGCCGATCCTGCTGGTCTGTTTCGGCCTGAGCTATCTCTTCCAGCTCATGGCCTATTTCCATCGCCGCTGGGTCTGGGCCGCGGTCTTGTTGCTCTGCTGCATTGGCCTCCTCGATTTGAACACAAATCAGGACGCGCTCGACAAACTCAGAACTCCCTCCCATGCCCCGGGCTCGGCTGCCAAGTCCGAGGCTGTCAAGGCCGGTTTTCTGGATCGAATCGCTTCCAACCTCAACGCGCCCAGTGCCGGCGGATGGACCGGCCTCATAATGAACCAATACCTCTTCAACCATTTCGGTCACGTGGGCGCGACCATCATCTTCGCCACCCTCTATCTCATCAGCCTGCTGTTCCTGACCAATTTTCAGCTCGGCCAATGGCTGCGCGCCTGGTTGAAACCCCAGCCCATCGAATCGGAAAAGGACCTCGCCCTCGAGGAAAAAGCCCTCGAACGACGCGCCCGCGAGCTCGAGCGCCAGGCTAAAAAATTGCAGGAACAGGTCGTCAAGGCCGGACTGGGCGCCGACCTGCAACCGGTTCCCGAACCGACCGTGCGCGACCTCAGCGTGCCCCAAGCCAAGGCCCCGTTCCGTTCCAGCGTCCGCCCCAGGACCAAAACCGCCGAGTCCGACTCCCAGCCCCCTCCCGGCGCCGAAGGCGAAGTGATCTCGGCCACGGAAATTGCCGCCGCCACCACCGGCGAAATTCTCGGCAAGCCGAAAGAAAAAGCCCGCGAGCCGAAAGCGGACGACTCTGACGCTGAAACTGCCAAAGTCATCGACGCAGCTTCGGGCAAAGAAAAGTCTG
>Ga0066709_100001078_pt1 | contig 17106 bp, 20 predicted proteins | sample GraSoiAngelo_158_FD_79665 | JGI IMG/M metagenome (GOLD analysis project Ga0066709, IMG submission 79665) | Grasslands soil microbial communities from the Angelo Coastal Reserve, California, USA - 14_1009_16_30cm | ecosystem: Environmental > Terrestrial > Soil > Grasslands | place: USA...
CTCAGGCGCGTCTTCGTGTTCTCCCCCGACGAGGACGTGGTCGCGGTGCTCGTCAATCCCGAGCTCGTCCGCAAGAGCGAAGAAGTGGACGTGGACGACGAAGGCTGTCTGTCCATGCAGGGAATTGCGATCCCGGTGGAACGGCCGGTCTCGGTCCGGATCGAGGGCCACGACGAGCGCGGGAAGGACGTGGCCTTCGACCTGGAAGGCCTCGCAGCGCGGATCGCACAGCACGAGCTCGACCACCTCGACGGCACGCTGATCCTCGACCGGACAACCCCGGAGGGGCGCCGGGAAGCTCTCGCCGCGCTCCGCCCCCGGCTCCTCATCCGCTAATGCAGCTCGCCGTCGCAGCGACGGCGCCGTTCGGAGCGGACGTCCTCGAGCGCCTCGCGGCGAGGCACGACATCACGGCCCTGCTCACCAGGCCGGACGCACCGCGTGGCCGCGGCCGGAAGACCGGAGCGCCTCCGGCAAAAGAGACCGCAGAGCGGTTCGGGATCCGTGTGCTGCAACCTGCGCGGCCGGAGCCCGGGCTCGACCTCGGCGCGGACACGGTCGTCGTTGCCGCCTACGGTCTGCTCATCCCCGACGACGCGCTCGAGGAGCATCTGTGGCTGAACGTCCACCCGTCGCTGCTGCCGCGCTGGCGCGGCGCCGCCCCGGTCGAACGCATGCTCATGGCAGGCGACGTGGAAACGGGCGTCACGATTCATCGCACGGTCAAGGAGCTGGACGCCGGCCCGATCGCGGCGCAACGGGCGTTCCCGGTCGGCGTGCAGGACGACGCAGGTGCCGTGTACGAACGGTCGGCGGCGCTCGCCCTCGAGCTGCTCGACGCCGTGCTCCCCGAGCCGGAGTTCACGCCGCAGGAGGAAGCGGGCGCAACGTACGCCGACAAGATCACTGCCGCGGACCGCGAGCTCGACTGGGCCCGTCCCGCCGACGAGCTGCTCAACCGTATCCGTGCTCTGTCGCCGCACATCGGTGCCCGCGCGGAGCTACATGGGCGACCGGTGACGGTCTGGAAGGCACGCGTCGTCGGCAACCGGCTCGAGCCGCTGGAGGTGCAGCCAGACGGCAAGCGGCGCATGACGTACGACGAATTTCTGCGCGGACTGCGGTGACAGCGCGGCGGGCCGCGTACGAAGTCGTGCTCCGCGTGTTCGAGGAGGACGCGTACGCCGACCGTGTGCTGCGAAGCGTTGCAGCCGACCTCGAGGGCCGCGACCGCGCGCTCGCACAGCGGCTGGCGTTCGGCACCGTCCAGCGAGTGCGCACCCTGGACCACGCGATCGACGAGCTCGGGCGTCGCCCCACCCGCAAGCTCGACCCGCCCGTTCGCGCGGCGCTCCGAGTCGGTGCGTACCAGCTGGGATTCACGGACGTTGCGACACACGCCGCAGTGAACGAAACGGTCGAGCTCGTGCGCACGGCGCGACTCGAGCGCGCGGTGCCGTTCACGAATGCGGTGATGCGACGGTTGTCGGAGGGAATGTCCGCGCTCCTGGCTGGCCTGCCTGAGGACACGCCCGCCGCGGCCGCGCTCAAGCACTCCTATCCGGACTGGGTCGCCGAGGTCTGGTGGGAGACCCTCGGCCCCGAGCAGGCGCTCGCACTGATGCGCGCGCAGAACGAGCCGCCAGAGCGGGTCGTGCGTGTCAACCGGCGCAAAGGCGGATCGGTGGAGGGACGTCCTGATCCCGACCTGCCCGACGCGCTGCACGTCGAGCGCGTCGACGAGGAGGCTCTCGCTGCGGGTCTGATCTGGCCGCAAAGCCGCGGCTCGCAGCTGGCGGGCCTCGCGGTGGGCGCGCAACCGGGAGACCGTACGCTCGACCTGTGCGCCGCCCCCGGCGGCAAGGCCACGCAACTCGCCGGTGAGGTCGTCGCGGTCGAGCTCCATGCAGGCCGCGCGCGCGAGCTCGAAGAGAACTGTCGCCGACTGGGCGCGGACAACGTCACCGTGATCAATGCGGACGCCACGCGGCTTCCCGCCGAGCTGACGGGATTCGACCGCGTGCTGGTCGACGCACCGTGCTCAGGGCTGGGCGTGCTGGCCGCGCGTCCGGACCTGCGTTGGCGCGCTCAACCCTTGCCCGACCTGCAGCGGACGTTGCTGCGCGTCGCGGCCGAACGTGTCAAGCCGGGCGGCAGAATCGTGTACTCCGTCTGCACGATCAACCCGGAGGAGACCGAGGAGATAGTCGATGCATCCGGGCTCCCGGTCGAGCCACTCGGCGATGAGTGGCCGCGGTTTCGACATCCCACCCGACCGGAGTTCCTGCAGACGTTGCCGCACGTCCACGGGACCGCGGGCTTCTTCATCGCTCGCCTGGCGACTTAGACTCGCGTCGTGGGTTGGAACGACTGGATCAGAACGGCCGAAGTCGAGCCGTCGATCTATGCAGCTGACTTCTCGCGACTGGGGGAACAGCTCGAGGTGCTCGTCCGTGCGGGCGTGCGCATCTTTCACTACGACATCGGCGACGGGCACTTCGTCGAGCCGATCACGATCGGGCCGATCGTGCTGCAGTCGATCTCCAAACTGATCCACGACGGCGGCGCCTTCGTCGACTGCCACCTGATGACGGAAACGCCGCAAAAGCACTTCGCGGCGGTCGCCGAAGCCGGAGGCGACAGCGTCACGGTGCATTACGAAGCTTGTTCGGATCTCGCGTCGGTGGTAGCGGCAGCGCGGGAACATCAGCTGCAGATCGGACTGGCTTTCAAGCCGGCGACGAGTGCGGCGGAGGTTGCGGGCGCCGCCTTAAAGGCAAAGGTCGACCTCGTCCTCTGCATGAGCATCGAGCCCGGCTACTCGGGACAGAAGTTCATGCCGGAAGCGCTTGATCGCATCCGAACGCTTCGTTCCGTTCTTCCGCCGAACGTGCCGGTGCAGGTCGACGGGGGCATCGGCCCCGAGAACGTGCGCGCCGTTTATGACGCCGGAGCGAGGCTCTTCGTCGCGGGCACGTCGATCTTCGGCCGCGAGGATCTGCCGCGCGCGTATCGGCGGCTCGTGCAAGAGCTGTCGTGATCGAGCGGGCGCTCGAGCTCGCCGAGGGGGGGCGCGGCACGACGGTTCCGAATCCCGTCGTGGGCGCCGTCGTTGTCCGCAACGGCGAGATAGTGGGCGAGGGCTGGCACGAGCGGAAGGGCGGGCCGCATGCGGAAGTTGTGGCGCTCGAGGCGGCCGGCCGGCTGGCGCGCGGCTCGACCCTCTACGTGACCATGGAGCCGTGCGCGCACCACGGCTCGACGCCGCCGTGTACGGAAGCCGTGTTGGAGTCGGGAGTGGCAAAGGTCGTGGCCGGGTCTCTCGACCCGAACCCGGACGCCGGCGGCGGGCTCGAGCTGCTGCGCGAGGCGGGCGTCGAAGTCGAGCACGCAGATTCCTTCGCGGCGCGCGAGCAGAACGCGGCATGGCGGGTGTGGATCGCCGAGAGACGGCCGTTCGTGATCCTCAAGCTCGCCGTCACGGTCGACGGGCGCGTTGCCGTTCCCGGCGGTTCGCGTTGGATCTCCGGCGAGGAGTCGCGGCGACGAGTTCACGAGCTCCGCGCACAGGTCGACGCCGTCGGTGTCGGGATGGGAACGGTGCACGCGGACGACCCTGAGCTGACCGCGCGCGACGTCGGCGCGACACGTCAGCCGCGCCGGCTCGCCTTCGGCCGCGGTCCGCTTCCGGACCACTCCGAGCTCGAGCTCCGCGACGGCGTGCTCGTCGAAGAGCTTCGGGCATTGGGCGCAGACGGCGTTCAGTCTCTTCTGCTGGAGGGCGGACCACGCCTTGCGCATTCCTTCCTTCAGGCCGACCTGGTCGACAAGATCCTGCTGTTCGTCGCGTCGTGGCTCGGCGGTGCCGGGCCCCTCTTCGCACCCGAGCTGGTCGCGCCCGTCGAGCTCCGGCGACTGACCGCAGAGCCGGTCGGTGACGACGTCTTGCTCAGCGCCTATGTCCATGAACCCTGAGGCGAGGCTCGGTCAGCTGCGCGGTGCGAGTCGTAACGTCCGCGTCGAGTGCCGGCTCAGCTCGTCCAGCCGAGGCGTTTCGGGCCGGCCGAGAGCGAGGACGAGCGCGGCCATCTCGGGCAGCTCTCCGGCGACGAACTCGAGCAGGAGGATCGAGCTCTCGTCCGCCGCCTGGAGATCATCGAGGACGAGGAGCAGCGGCTGCTCGGCCGCCGCCTGGCGAATGGCCTCGGTGACCTCCTCGAAGAAACGGAAGCGCTCGGTCGCATCGTCCTCGTCCGGTGTCGGCACTGCGCGGTCCGCGTCGCGCAGGGCCTGGCTCCACGGCCAGTAGGCGGGAGCGCCCCCGCCGTCCCAGCCACGTCCCCAGAGGATGCGGCCGCCGCGCTGCTTCGCGGCACTACCGACCTCGTCCGCCAGCCGTGTCTTCCCGCTGCCCGCTTCACCGACGACGACGAACAGGCGCCCACGACCGGCGATGGCGTCGTCGAGGCCCGCTTCCAGGAGAGCGAGCTCTTCGGCCCGGTCGACGAGCGGGGAGGCAGCCAGCCGGCCCGGCCGGACACCGCCGTGCCCGCCGTGCGCGGCCGGACGCTGGACCGGGCCATCTAGCGCTGGGTCCTGGGCAAGGATCGCGCGTTCCAGATCCTGCAGGGCGCGGCCCGGTTCGATACCGAGCTCGGCGAGCATCGTGCGTCGGGCGGCGCGGTAGGCCTCGAGCGCCTCCGCCTGCCGGCCGGCCCGATAGAGCGCGAGCATGAGCTGCCAGCGCAGGCGCTCCCGCATCGTATGCCTCGTCACCAGCGCCTCCAGCTCGGGTGCGAGCTCGTCGTGCCGGCCGAGTGCCAGTTCCGCCTCGATTCGATCCTCGAGCGCGGCCACGTGGAGCTCCTCGAGCCGGGTGATCTCCTCGTGCGCGAAGGGCTCGTAGGCGAAGTCCGAGAGCGGTGCCCCGCGCCAAAGGCCGAGTGCCTGTTTCAAGAGCTCGGCCGCGTCCGCGTACTCCTCCGCAGACAGGGCCGCCCGGCCCTCGGCGACGAGCCGCTCGAAACGGTCGCGATCGAGCTCGTCGGGCCCGAGCGCCAGGCAATAGGCGCCGCTGACCGTCCGCAGAGTGTCCGCCCCGCCTGGGAGCTCCTTGCGCAGAGCCGAGACGCAATTCTGCAGGACTTTTGCCGCCGTGGCGGGTGGCTCGTCGCCCCAGAGCTGGTCAACGATCATGTCGCGGCTGAGCGCTTTGTTTCCGTGGAGGAGGAGCAACGCCAGGACCGACCGCAGTCTTGCGCCCCCGAGCGGGAGCCGTCGCTCGCCGTCGAGCGCCTCCAGCGGCCCGAGGATGCGGTAGTCCATCGTCGCCTCCGCCCGAAACTACACCGTTTTCGGACCCAGTTACCGCGCGGTGGGCGCCGGTGGGTCCCCCATGACGGCCCCGTTACCGCCTCGCGCGATCCTCCGCTCAGTCGAGGGAGGAAAGGAGCAAGACAATGATCCGCAAGCACTTCAGGCGCAAGAGATTGATTCTCGGCCTCGCAGTCGCAGCCCTGGCAGCGCCCGTCAGCGCACAGGCAATGGTCGTCATCGATGGCCCGACCGGCGGCGAGCAGGCTTACGTGATCCCGAAGTCCCACGGGATCGTCGTCCAGTCACCTGCGCAGGCTGCGGCCTACCAGCTCAAGGTCGACGCAATGCGCGGCCAGGCGCTGAACCAGAGCGCGGCAAGCTATTCGACGAGCACAACGGTTTCGAAGCTCGGGCCACTCGATGCGTGGGCCATCGGGGCCATCAGTGCACACGAGCCCGTGCCGACGGTTGTGACCAGCACTCGCACGAGCGACGGCTTCAACTGGAGCGACGCCGGCATCGGCTCCGCGGTCACGTTCGGTGTCGTGCTCTTCCTCCTCGCGGCCGTGGGCTTCAGCCGGAGGCACCAGCGCTCCGGTCTGGCCCGCGCGTAGCTGCTGCATCCAACCCAGCGAGAAACGGGCCCGATTCGGGCCCGTTTCTTTGTTGCCGGCAGTAGCCTTGTCTGCGTGTTCACCGGGATCGTGAGCGAACGCGCGCGGGTCGCGTCCTTCGACGGCGGCCGGCTCGTCGTCGAGACCGCGATCCCCGCCGAGATCGGAGACTCGGTCTCCGTCGACGGCGTTTGCCTCACCGTGACCGGTGCGCAGGATGGGCAACTCGCCTTCGACGTGATGGTCGAGACCTTGCGCCGTGCCAAGCCCTTCGGGCCCGAAGTGAACCTCGAGGGCGCGCTACGGGCGGGCGAGCCGCTGGGTGGCCACTACGTCCAGGGTCACGTCGACGCGACCGGAGCAGTGCGCTCCATCGAGGCCGAAGGCGACGGCAAGCTCGTGTGGTTCGAGGCGCCGGAGGACGTGCTCCGCTACGTCGTCGAGAAGGGCTCGATCACCGTGGACGGCGTTTCTCTGACGGTTGCGGCGCTCGACGACGGAGGCTTCGCCGTGGCGCTCGTGCAGCACACCCTCGAGGTGACGACTCTGGGTGGGCTCGAGCCCGGGGACGCCGTCAACCTCGAGGTGGACGTGCTCGCGAAGTACGTCGAACGGCTCCTCCCAGGACTACGATTCTCCCGATGAAGGTCGAGCAGGAGAGCGCTTTCGCCACGATCGAAGAGGCGATCGAGGACATCCGGCAGGGCAAGTTCGTCGTGGTCGTGGATGCGGCCGACCGCGAGAACGAGGGCGACCTGACCATCGCCGCGCAGTTCGCGACGCCGGAGGCGGTCAACTTCATGACGAAGCAGGCGCGCGGGCTGATCTGCCTCTGCCTGACCGAGGATCGCTGCGACGAGCTTGCGCTCCGGCAGATGACCGACCGCAACGAGACTCCGTACGGCACCGCCTTCACCATCTCGGTCGAGGCACGCGAAGGCGTGACGACCGGAATCTCTGCCCCCGACCGTTCCCGCACGATCCAGGTGGCAATCGATCCGGATGCGAGGCCCGAGGATCTCGTCCAGCCCGGACACGTGTTCCCGCTTCGTGCCCGCGCCGGAGGGGTGCTCACCCGCGCCGGCCAGACGGAGGCCGCAGTCGATCTGGCGCGCCTGGCCGGGCTGATCCCGGCGGGCGTCGTCTGCGAGATCATGAACGAGGACGGGACGATGGCCCGAGTCCCCGACTTGATCCCGTACTGCGAGGGCCACGGTTTGAAGCTCGTCACCGTCGCCGACTTGATCGAGTACCGGCGGCGCCACGAACGGCTTGTCGAGCGGATGACGACCGTGTCGATGCCGACTGCATACGGCGACTTCACCGCCGTCGCGTTTCGGGAGCGCCTGACCGGCAAGCACCACGTTGCCCTCGTCAAGGGCGACGTCGACGGCGCGGAGAACGTGCTCGTGCGGGTCCACTCCGAGTGTCTGACCGGTGACGTCTTCCACTCGCTGCGCTGCGATTGCGGCGAGCAGCTCGAGCAGGCGCTGAGCAGGATCGCGTCCGAGGAGCGCGGCGTGCTGCTCTACATGGCCCAGGAAGGACGTGGCATCGGCCTCCTGAACAAGTTGCGCGCCTACGAGCTGCAGGAGAACGGCATGGACACGGTCGAGGCCAATCTCGAGCTCGGCTTCCAGCCGGACATGCGCGACTACGGCATCGGGAACCAGATTCTCGCCGAGCTGGGGCTGACGACGATCCGGATCCTCACGAACAATCCGAAGAAGATCACCGGAATCGAGGGGTTCGGGCTCGACGTCGTCGAGCAGGTGCCGATCGAGACGGCGCCGACGCCGCAGAACGCTCGCTATCTGGCCACCAAACGTGACAAGCTCGGCCACAAGCTTCACCACCAGGACCTGAAGTACGAGCCCTTGGAGGGCGAGGAATGAGCGAACGTTGGCCGAGCGAACCTGCGAAGTTGGACGAGTTGGAAGAAGACGAGGAGGAGGAAGAGGAGCTCGAGGAGCTCCCGGCGGCCGAGGAAGAGGAAAGCGAGCTGCCTCAGCTGCGGACGGCCGAGGACGAGCAGCACGCGTACGGGGATCTCGACATCCCGGACGACGTCAACGTGCTGGAAGGCTCTCCGGACGGCGCGCGGCGAGGCGTTGCCATCGTCGCCTCGCGCTTCAACGGCGAGATCACGAACAAGCTGCTGGAGGCGGCGCTGGCCGAGCTGGACGAGTCAGGCGTCGCGCGCAACGCGATCACGGTCATGCCTGTTCCCGGCGCGTTCGAGCTTCCCCTGGCGGCGATGGCCCTGGCGAAGACGCGCCGCTACGCGTGCGTCATCGCCCTCGGCTGTGTAGTCCGCGGCGAGACGCCGCACTTCGACTTCATCGCCTCGGAGGCGGCCAGCGGTCTGCAGCTGGCGGCGCTCGAGACGGGCGTGCCGGTCGCCTTCGGCGTCCTGACGGTAGATGTGGTGGAACAGGCAGAGGCGCGAGTCGCGAAGGGCGCCGAGGCTGTGCGGACGGCGCTCGAGATGGCAGACGCGTTCGCGCAGCTCCGCGCTTCCGCCGCTCGCTGACGTTTTCAGGCAGCTCCGAGGACTGTCCCTGGAACGTGTCAGGTTCCGTCCGGTCCGAGGGACTGTCCCTGGAACGTGTCGGGTTCCGTCGGGTCCGAGGGACTGTCCCCAGGACCTGGCCTTCGGGGGCGCGGCCCGCTTGTTGGCTCTCGGTACACTCTCCGGCCGATGTCCAAGGTCTGCGCAGTCTGCGGGAAGAAGCCGGGCTTCGGTCACAACCGGAGCCACTCGATGGTCGCCACCAAGCGCCGGTTCAACCCGAACCTGCAGCGCGTCCGGGTCATGCTGAAGGGCAAGGCGACCCGGGCATACGTTTGCACCCGCTGCCTCAAGGGCGGCAAGGTGCAGAAAGCCGTCTGAGCAGCAACTTCCAGCCTCCGACCGTGGTCTAATCCGGGCGTGGAGGCAGCTCCTTCGCTGTCGTCTTCGCTGGGGCGGATCTCGATCTCCCACGAAGCGGTGGCTCACATCGTGGGACGGGTCGCGGCCGAGGCGTACGGGGTCGTCGCCATGGCGCCGCGGAACCCGCGCGAGAAGCTGCTGAGCCGCGACCGGCTCCGCCAGGGGATCACGGTCGGCGGCACCGCCGAGGAAGGCGTGACGATCGAGCTCAGCGTCGTGGTCGAGTACGGCCTCAATCTCGCGGAGGTCGCATCGACCCTGCGCAACCGCGTCCGGTACGAGGTCGAGAGGCTGACCGGTCTGAAGGTCGCCGAGGTCGAGGTGCGCATCCAGGACGTCAAGCGGTCCGCCTAACGTGAGCGTCGCTCGCCTTCGGCTCGCTCCCGTGAGGGAAACCATGTTTCCCTCACGAGCTCCCTTCTTTAGGGATCGCCTCGACGCACGCGCCGCTGAGATCGCCGCGTGTGCCGAGGAGAGAGTGGGGGGAAACCTCCCGGTTTCCCCCCTTGCCCCTTCCCCAGCTCACCGACCGGAGAGCGGTCGGTGAGCGACCTCACACGCGTCCGGGAACTCGCGCACGGTGCGCTCACCTCCCTCGAGCGCAACCGGCAGCGGATCGACGACCTGAACGTGTACCCGGTTCCGGACGGAGACACGGGCACGAACCTGACGATGACCGCGCGGGCGGTCGTCGACGAGCTCGACACATCGACCACCGAGGATCGAGCTGCGCTCGTCAAGGAAGTGACGCGCGCCGCATTGATGGGCGCGCGCGGGAACTCCGGCGTCATCCTCTCGCAGATCATCCGGGGAGCGGCGGAAGTGCTGGGGAGCGAGGCAACGATCGACGGCCAGGTTGTCGCGCAGGCATTTCAGGCGGCGCGCGATGCGGCTTATCGCGCGGTGCGCGAGCCGGTCGAGGGAACGATGCTCTCCGTGATCCGCGAGTTGGCCGAGGAGAGCGAGCATGGCGCGCAGGACGTTTCGGAACTCCTCGAACAGCTTGTCCGACGAGGCGAAGAAGCAGTTGCGCGCACGCCCGAGCAACTCGCCGTGCTTCGCGAGGCCGGAGTCGTCGACGCAGGCGGCGCGGGTTTGCTGGAGATCGTGCGCGGTCTCGCCGCCACGGTCGCCGGCGAGCCACTTCCGGAGGCTCCCGCTGAACGTGAGGAGCTGAGCGCCGACGCCGTCCACCAGGAGCTCTCGAAGTACCGGTACTGCACGACCTTCGTGATCGAGGGAGACGAGCTCGACGGCGAGACGATCGAAGACGAACTGCTGCAGCTTGGTGACTCGCTGCTCGTCGTCGGAGATCCGGAGGCGCTGAAGGTTCACGTGCACACCGATCATCCCGGCCGCGCGCTCGAGATCGGCACGCGCGTGGGAGTGATCGACAGAATCGAGATCGCCAACATGCACGAGCAGACGGTGCAGCGCGAAGAGCGTCTCCTCGAGGCGGTCCCCGACGCCCCGCCGGCCGCCAGCGGCGTCGTGGCCGTCGTCGCAGGCGACGGAAACCGCAAGCTCTTCGAGAGCCTCGGCGCGACGCAGATCGTCGAGGGAGGTCAGACGATGAATCCGTCCACGGCGGATCTCGTCGCCGCGATCGAGGCGATAGACGCGGACGCGGTCATCCTGCTCCCCAACAACTCAAACGTCATCCTTTCCGCCGAGCAGGCGGCGAGCCTCGTCGCGAAACCGGTCGAGGTGATCCAGACCGAGTCGATTCCGGCCGGTCTGGCTGCGATGGTCGCTTTCGGGGCGGAGCGCCCGGCGAGCGAGAACGCTGCGGAGATGAGAGAGCTCCTCGGCGGCGTGACGACGGGCGAGGTGACGATTGCCTCGCGTGATGCCGAGTTGAACGGAGTCACCGTTCGCCAAGGCGAGTGGCTCGGTCTCGCGGATGGAAAGGCGCTTGTCCGCGGCACGGACTTCGAGGAGGTGGCCTCCGCCGTCGCCGAACGCCTCCTCGCCGAGCCGCGCGGCGTCCTGACCCTGTTGACCGGAGCGGAGGAACCCGAGCTCGACGGCCTCGTCGAGCAGATCGCGGAGCGCCACCCCGACGTGGAGGTCGACATCCAGGTGGGCGGACAGCCCCACTATCCGTTGCTCCTCTCGGCCGAATAGTCTGCGGCGATGGCCGGGCCGATCCGCCTCGTCCTCGTCGAGGACAACCAGGTGTTCCGAGAGGCCCTCGAGCTTCTCCTCGGACTGCAATCGGACATCGAGGTCGTCGCCTCCGTGGGCGAGGGCTCGTCGGCCGCGGCGGCCGTGCGCGCGCACAAACCCGACGTCGTCCTGATGGATTACCGGCTGCCCGGGCTGGACGGCGTACAGGCGACGCGCGCCGTGCGCGAGGCCTCGCCTGACGTCGCAGTCGTCTGTCTGACCGCGTCCGCCAACCTGCGTGAGGTCGACGCGCTTTACGAAGCGGGTGCGGTTGCCTGCCTGTCGAAGGACCAGGAGCTCGACGAGATCGTCGCAGCGATCCGGGACGCGGCGTGAACCTCACCGCGCAGAACACCGCGATCGTCCTCGACTCGACCGCGGACTTCCCGGAAGCGCCCGAGCGCTTTCCGAACTGGCGGCTCGTTCCGCTCTACGTCCTGTTCGGGGACGAGAGCTATCGCGACTACGTGGAGCTCTCGCCGCAAGCGTTCTACGCGCGGTTGCGCACCGCTGACGAGTTGCCGACGACGTCGCAGCCGACACCCGGGGACTTCCTCGCGACCTACGAGGCGCTCTCCACATACGAGTGCGTCTACTCGCTGCACCTCTCCTCTGCGCTCTCCGGCACGTATCAGAGCGCGCGCACGGCTGCCGCCGAGCTAGGGGAGAAGGTGCGCGTCGTCGACTCGGAGAGCGCCTCGGCCGCGATCGCGATGCTCGGTCTCGCGATCCAGCGCCGACTCGACCACGGCACGACGGACGAGGAGATCGATGCGCTGATCACCCGCTTCAAGGAGAACGCCGGCTTGATCTTCACGGTCGACACGCTCGAGTTCCTGCGCCGTGGCGGCCGTATCGGACGTGCGAGCGCCTGGGCAGGGGAACTCCTGCACGTGAAGCCGATCCTCACGATCAAACGCGAGGTCGTCCCGATCAAGCGTGTGCGCGGCAACCGCAAGGCCGTGCAGGAGTTCGTCTCGGCGTTCACGTCGACGACCGGGGACGCGCCCTCGCTGAAGGTCGGCATCGCGCACGCCGATGCGCCCGAGCGCGCGGAGCAGCTGCGAAAGATGGTGCGCGGCGAGCGTCCGCAGGCCGAGATCGAGCTCGTCACGACGCTCGGGGCCGTCGTCGGGACCCACGCCGGGCCCGGGACCGTCGGCCTCTTCTGGTTCGACGATAAGGAGAGCTAACCGGAGCCGATCACGAGCTCGAGCTGCTCGCGGAAGTCGGCGAAGCAGGCGTCGCACACCCAGTGATAGTCCGGCTCTCCAGCCGGGCCGGCGGCCGTCCAGCCTGCCGGCTCGTCGTCTGGAAACCTCCTCCAGCAAAACTCGCAGTGGTCGTGATCCCACCCCTCGCGTGACGCGTACCAGGGCTTGCGGTCGAACCGTCCACCGCGCAGCCGTTCGTGCCCCGGAGTGAGGCGCCAGTCGTTCACCTTGGTGTTCGTATCGGCACCGGCCAGCCCTGGACCTATACTCGTTCGGGGTCTGTCTGCACTGCTGACATCGCGTCTGCCAACGGCGTTCGCCGAAAGCGAGCCGCCGGACGGCTGGGCGCTGCCGCGGACCTTTCCGCGTCCCGAGGCGCTCGAGCGGGCAGTCGACGTCCTGCCCGGCGTCGGCCCCGCGGTGAAGCAGAAGCTCGCACGCCTGGGTCTCCGCACGGTTGGCGATCTGCTCGCGCACCGGCCGTTCCGCTACGAGGAGCCGGTACCGGAGAGACGCATGGCCGATCTGCGTGCCGACGAGGAGGTTGCGATCGCCGGCGAGGTCCTGTCGGTGTCGAAGCGGCGACGCGGCCGTCTGCAGATGTTGACCGCGCGGGTAACCGACGGCAGCGCCACCGTCTCGGCGACGTGGTTCAACCAGCCGTGGCTCGAGCGTCAGCTGCAAACGGGAACGCCCGTGCGGCTTCGGGGCAGACAGGGTCGCTACGGGTTCGATGTTCGAAGCTTCGACATCGGCGCCGGCGAGGCCACGGCGGATTTCGCGCCGGTGTATCCGGCGAGCGAGGAGATCACGGCGAAGAAGCTCCGCGAGCTCGTCGGCGCTGCGCTCCCGCGCGCATTCGCCGATCCGCTCCCTGCGGAGCTGAAGGAACGCGAACGTCTGCCCCAGCGCGCAGACGCGCTTTGGGCCCTGCATCGTCCGCGCTCGCTTCAAGAGGCGGAGACAGGCCGCAGGCGGCTCGCGTTCGACGAATTGCTCTTCCTGCAGATCGGGATCGCGCGCCGCCGGCGCGAACGTGAGGGAGAGATCGCCCCGGCGCTCGGGGAGCCGGGCGAGGTCCTGACCCGTTACCGCGAGGTCCTTCCGTTCCGTCTCACCATCCACCAGGAGCGCGCCATCGGGGAGATCGACCACGATCTCGCGCGCACCGTGCCGATGCAACGGCTGCTGCAGGGAGACGTGGGCTCCGGGAAGACGGTCGTTGCGCTCTACGCGCTTCTGCGCGCGGTGGAAGCAGGCCGCCAGGGTGCGCTGATGGCGCCGACCGAGACGCTGGCGGAGCAGCACTTCCTGACACTCGAGGAGCCGTGCCGCGCACTCGGCGTAACCTGCGCGCTTCTGACGAGCTCATCCCCCAAGCGCGAGCGGGACCTCGCTCCGACGGCTGACGTCGTCGTCGGCACCCACGCGCTCATCCAGGAGGGTGTGCAGCTGCGCGATCTCGCCGTAGCCGTGGTCGACGAACAGCACCGCTTCGGCGTGGAACAGCGCAAGGCGCTGGCGGAGGGACGCGCGCCGCACGTCCTGCACATGACCGCGACGCCGATCCCCCGTACGCTCGCGCTCACGGTCTACGGCGACCTGGCCGTGTCCGAGATCGCCAAGCCCCCGGCGAATCGCAAGCTGATCAAGACCGCCTGGGTGGCCGAGAATCGCATGGGGGAGGCGTACTCGCGGCTCCGCAAGCACCTCGACGCAGGTTGGCAGGCGTACGTCGTCTGCCCGCTGATCGAGGAGTCCGAGACGAGCCAGGCACGTGCGGCCGAGGTCGAGGCGGAACGATTGCAGCATGCGGAGCTGAAGGGATACCGCGTCGGGCTGCTGCACGGGCGACTGCCACCCGCGGAGCGGCGTGAGCTGATGGCGCGCTTCAAGGCGCACGATCTCGACGTGCTCGTTGCGACGACCGTGATCGAGGTCGGCGTCGACGTCCCGAACGCGACGATCATGATCGTCCAGGAGGCGGATCGCTTCGGCCTTGCGCAGCTGCACCAGCTGCGTGGCCGTGTCGGACGCGGCGCCGAGCAGTCGTACTGCCTCTTGATCTCGCGCGCGCGCGAGGACCTGACGGAGTCCGCGGTCGCGCGACTCGAAGCTCTCGTTCGCACGACGGACGGGTTCGAGCTGGCCGAGGTGGATCTCGACATTCGCGGCGGCGGACAGCTCCTCGGCACGCGCCAATCCGGTCTGACCGATCTGCGCTTCGCCCGGCTGCGCGAGGATCGCGACCTGCTCGAGCGCGCGCGCAACGTCGCGGAGGAAGTCGTGGAGACGCCCGGTCCGCTCGCCGACGAGGTGGAGCGAATCACGCTGGCTGCCTTGACCGCCTGAGGGTCTTGACATGTGACCATTAGGTCACCTATTATCCCGGCTATGACAGACGACGACCGCGTGTTCAAGGCGCTCGCCGACCCGACACGGCGCTTCCTCCTCGACCGGCTCTTCGCGCGTGACGGCCGCACGCTGACCGAGCTCGAGTCCGAGTTGGACATGACCCGCTTCGGAGTCATGAAGCACCTGCGCCTGCTCGAGGACGCCGGGCTCGTCGTGACGCGGAGGTCCGGGAGGGAAAAGCTCCACTTCTTGAACCCGGTGCCGATCCGCCTGATCCACGACCGGTGGATCGACAAGTACACGGAGCGTCAGGTCTCGGCGCTCGCGAATCTCAAGCACGAACTGGAGGAAACCGCATGACGACGATGACCGAGATCCAGACGACGCAGGTGTACCAGGTGTTCATCCTGGCCAGCCCGGAGCAGATCTGGGAGGCGATCACGAATCCGGACTTCACCCAGCAGTACTTCTACGCCGCCCGGGTCGAGCTGAAGAACGGCCGGCGCATGGCCTATGGCCCCGGGGGTGAGATCTGGGGCGACGAGGCAATCCTCGAGTCGGACCCGCCGCGCAAGCTCGTTCACCAGTGGCGGGGGCAGTACGACCCGGACCTCGCGGCGGAGGAACCGAGCCGGGTGACCTGGGAGATCGAGCCGCATGAGGGCGGCGTGACGAAGCTGACCGTCGTCCACGACCAGCTCGAAGGCGCGCCGAAGACGGCCGAGAGCGTCGCAGGCGGTTGGATGTACATCATCAGCGGCCTGAAGACGCTGCTGGAGACGGGCAAACCGCTGAAGAGCTGAGCCCGCCTACACTCGCCCCGTGCGGATCATCGCGGGCGAGCGGCGGGGCCACACGATCTTCGCGCCACGCGGTCGGGAGACTCGTCCGACTTCCGACCGCGTGCGCGAGAACGTCTTCAACATCGTCGCGCCATGGGTTGAAGGCGCACGTGTGCTCGATCTGTATGCCGGCTCGGGAGCGATGGGGCTCGAAGCGCTCTCGCGCGGCGCGGCAAGCGCGGTGTTCGTCGAGTCGGACCCCGAGGCTCTGCGCGTCATCGCGCGCAACCTCGACAAGCTCCGTCTCACGGGTGCGCGTGTCGTACAACTCGACTCGACGACCGCGCTGACGCAGGAGTCCGGTGCAGGCAGAAAGTACGATCTCGTCCTTGTCGACCCCCCGTACGACATGACGAACTACGACTCCCTTGCCCGCTACCTCCCGAACGTGCTCGCCGACGACGGCTTGCTGGTCTTCGAGACGGCCGCGAAGGTGGAGCCGGCACTTGCCGGCCTGGCCGTGCGCACGACCCGGAAGTACGGGTCGACGCGCGTGACGGTGTTCGAGCACGAATGATCACCGCGATCGCACCAGGTTCGTACGACCCGGTGACCAACGGCCACATCGACGTGATCGGCCGCGCCGCCGGCATCTTCGACCGGGTTGTCGTCGGAGTCGTGGGCAACCCGACGCACAAGACGCCGATGTTCTCGCTCGACGAACGCGTCGGCTTCCTGCGCGATGCGCTCACCGACCTCCCCAACGTGGAGGTCGACGTCTTCTCGGAGCTCGTCGTCGATTTCGCGCGCAAGTGGAAAGCGAAGGCGATCGTCAAAGGTCTGCGCGTCATCTCGGACTTCGAGTGGGAGTTCCAGATGAACCAGCTGAACCGCACGCTCGCGCCGGACGTGGAGACGGTCTACGTCATGGCGAGCCCTGCCGTCAGCTTCGTCTCGTCGAGTGGCGTCAAGGAGATCGCCGCCTTCGGCGGGAACGTGGACGAACTCGTCCCGGCGGCGGTCGCACGTAGATTTCAAGAGCTTTTCCCCGATGGTCGCCCGGGAACCCCGGAAAATCCGCAAGAATAGGAGCCCATGGACGTACTCGTACTCATCGACAAGCTCGACGACCTGGTGCACAACGCCAAGGCCGTGCCGCTCACCGACCAGGTCCGGATCGACCGCGAGGAGATCTACGACATCCTCGACCAGATGAGGGCCACAATCCCCGAGGAGATCAAGCAGGCGCGATGGATCGTCAAGGAGCGGCAAGAAATGCTCGCCGAGGCCAAGCGTGAGACCGACAGGCTGCTCGGGGAGGCGCGCGAGCAGGCCGTCCGCGAGGCGTCGCAGACCGAGATCGTCAAGATCGCGGAGCGCCAGGCCCAGGACATCGTCGACGATGCCCGTCGCCAGGCGCGAGAGACCAGGCTCGAGATGGAGGACTGGGCCGACTCGATCCTCTCGACGCTCGAGGTGAACCTCGAGAAGTTCCTCACCGCCGTGAAGCGAGGGCGCGAGCGGCTGCACGAGCGCTCGCAGGAGTCCGTGGTCGCCGGCGTCGCCGCAGGCGTCTCGGACGACTCTCAGCCCTACGCGTAGCTAGGCCGCAACCGGCTGGAGCTCGAGTTCGAGCTCGGCGCAGACTTCCTGCGCCGTTTCGGCGAACGCCTGGGCAGCGGGTGCTCGATAGCGGTCGCGATGCCACGCGATGGAGATTC
>Ga0066709_100001079_pt1 | contig 17100 bp, 9 predicted proteins | sample GraSoiAngelo_158_FD_79665 | JGI IMG/M metagenome (GOLD analysis project Ga0066709, IMG submission 79665) | Grasslands soil microbial communities from the Angelo Coastal Reserve, California, USA - 14_1009_16_30cm | ecosystem: Environmental > Terrestrial > Soil > Grasslands | place: USA...
ACGCTGGTCGCCCACGGCGAGCGTAACGCCAAGGACAGCACACCACTAAGCGCGGTGACGATCGCATTCGATGGACAGACGCCAGACACACTTGTCACCGGCAGGGTACTGGGGGCGAAAGCGGACTACCTGGACACGGAAATCATCCAGATCATGGATCACGCGATCGGGGCGCATAAGTTTCATGTCAATGGCGGCAGGAGCCGGGATCTGCCCGACCTTGAATCAACGGTTTGGGTCTCGGATGGCGGTCTTCTGCTTGCCCTCGACTGGATCGGAGAGCGTTGGGAACTCACGCGTTTTTTGCAGCGCGAAAGGCTGATCCCCGAACTCCCAGTGGAGGACGACGAGTCGGTCGCGGTTCGCAACTCCGGCCGATTTGAACGGCAGGAGTCCGTACGCGTGCAACGCGCGGTTTGGGTTGAAATCGGTGGTCGCGAAGAATCAATGTATCAGGCCTTGCATGACGCGGAACTGGTCGAAATCGAGGAGGACAAGGCGGGAATTTCCGAGGGCAAACGATTCCTACACGTACAAATCACGGATGCCGGCAAAGCGGTGGCTACGCATTGGCAAGAAGGTGCATTCGCCTGGGATTTCCCGATCGCCCGCGAAAAGATCATAGACATTCGACCAAGCCACCGATCAGAGAAATACCACTCTGCGCTCTATATCGTGGCATACCGCTGGGAGCTGAATGAGCTGGGCAAGCGGCTCAAGGACAATCTTCCGCAGCAGTGGCTGACCTCATCGGAACTGCTCTCCGCGCATGTCGCTCTGCGGTACAACAAGAATGAATGGAAAGTGGACACGGTCCAGCGACCAACTGAGGAAGCCCTGAGAAGACATTAAGAGGTCCGAACTGCGCGTCTTCCATCCCGGCCAGCCAGCCGCACCTTCAGTGAGAAGGCATTCGCAGACGAAGCCTTATGCCAGTCGATCACGTAATTGCCAGGACCGAGCGTCAAGCGGAAATTTCAAAGAAACTGCTGTGGCATATTCCCAGCAGGCTGCTGGACTTTTGCTGGACTCTGAGCTGCGAACACTTTGATGTAACGCTCCTTGGTCAAGTGCGGTTTGGCGTGGCGCAATACACCCTGCACGACTTTGTCGTCGGCGCCCAATGCTTACAGGTTCGAAGCAACACCTCGCGATCACGAAGAGGAACAGGATAGCCGGCGGGTCCTTACACTATTACAGTGACCGCAACGTCGGGCTAGCTGACACACGAGACGGTCGTCAGGTGAGCAGATCTAGTTGACGCGCGATGCCACATGATTCTTTTCCTTGTGTGGCCGGGCTTGGTGTGCGAGACTACGCGCAATGAGATCCAGTTACTCAGGCCGAGATCCTCGATCGCTTATTTCAATAACGGTCTATCTGCGGCTGACGAGAATGGATGTCTGCTGCGGCCCGCCTCCCTCGCTGTAATCCGTTTCAACGGTAGCGCACCCAACGTCACAACAGGAGAAGTGTAAATGGAAGAGAATTCCGTTCTCTGGGAGGAGACCATTCAGCCGGGAGCGGCATGGTCGCACGTGTTGAAGCGCGGAACGGCGTTACGCCTTATGGATCTGGAAGGCGGAGCAAATGTTGGCGCGATCTTCTATAACTTCGAGTGTCCGGTGGAAAGATACAACATGCCGGATACGCTGAAGGCGCAGCATATCGCGCGGCTCACAAAGGGATTCGTGCTGTATTCCGACATGGGACGCATTCTATGTTCCATTGTTGAAGACCAGGTTGGCTGGCACGATCCGATCGGCGGGACGTCCCGCGCCAAGAACGTGGAAGAAAAGTACGGGCCTTCGCGCTATCAGGAACAGCGTAATGATTGTTACAAGAACGGGCGCGACAGTTTCCTGATTGAGATGGCCAAATGGGGGCTCGATCCTCGCGACCTCGCCGCAAATGTGAATTTCTTCAGCCGTGTTGATGTTGCAGAGGATGGCAGCATGAGCTTTGCTGTGGGCAACTCCAAAGCTGGCGATTTTGTTGAGACTCGCGCGGAGATGAACGTCCTAGTGATACTGAACACCTGCCAACATCCGCTCGATCCAAATCCGCGATATGCGCCTAAATCTGTGAAAGCGTCGATTAGGAGAGTTCCGGCGCCGAGTGCGGACGATCCTTGCCGGATTTCGCGGGCAGAAAACGGACGAGGCTTCACGCTGACGGAGCGATATTTCCTATGAGGAATCAAGAACTATGAGCGGAATCAATTTAGTTGAAAGCAAGCTTGATCCGGCAAAGACCATCTATAGCCGTGAGATTCTGGCTGGAGAACCTTGGATCCATCCAGTGAAGAAGGGGCAGTATTTCCGCATCGTTGATCTGCACGGCAACCAAGCGGTGGATACTCTGTTTTACAACGAACATGATTATTCCGACCGCTACAGCGCGCAAGACACAATCCAGCAGCAATGCAACATCTATCTGACGACCGGGACGAAATTGATTTCGACCGCCGGCACGGTGCTGTTGACGATCGTGGCGGACACGTGCGGCCGGCACGACACACTAGGTGGGGCATGTGCCACAGAAAGCAACATGGTCCGATACGCCCTCGAAAAACGGCACATGCACGCCTGCCGCAACAGCTTTATGAAGGCGGTGATCGAGTGGGACCACGGCATGAGCAAGCGCGATATCGCCAACAACATCAATTTCTTCATGAACGTGCCAGTGACGAAGGAGGGCAAGCTTACGTTTGAAGATGGCATTTCCGATCCCGGGAAGTACGTCGAGATGCGTGCGGAAACCGATGTCCTCGTTTTGATCAGCAATTGTCCGCAGTTGAACAATCCTTGCAATGCCTACAACCCGACTCCCATCCAGGTCCTGATCTGGGATGGGACCGAGGCGTGATGTTTGAAAAAGTTCTGATTGCCAATCGCGGCGCGATTGCATGCCGCATCATTCGAACACTTCGCAAGATGGGTGTGCGCTCGGTTGCCGTGTATTCAGAAGCGGACCGCCATTCGATGCATGTGGAGCAGGCGGACGAAGCGGTGTACATCGGTCCGCCATCCCCTGCGCACAGCTATCTCTCTATACCCACCCTGCTGGAGGCGTCGCGGAAAACGCGGGCAGAGGCTATTCATCCGGGTTACGGTTTCCTCAGTGAGAATGCGGGCTTCGCAGAAGCTTGTGCAGCGGATGGAGTTGTGTTTATCGGACCGACTCCCCAGCAAATGAAGGATTTTGGATTGAAACATGTAGCGCGCAGGATTGCCGCGGAGAACAGTGTGCCGCTCCTGCCGGGTAGCGAACTGCTCGAAGACCTACGAGCCGCGATCAAAGCCGCTGAACGCATCGGTTATCCGGTGATGCTGAAGAGTACTGCCGGCGGCGGCGGGATCGGCATTCGGTTGTGCGGGTCAGCAGAAGAATTACGCGAGGCGTTTGAGGCGGTCGCGCGGTTGAGCCAAGCGAATTTTGGAAGCGGCGGAGTATACCTGGAAAAATTCGTCTCGCAAGCTCGACACATTGAGGTGCAAATTTTCGGGGACGGCCGCGGCTCGGTGGCTGCACTTGGAGAGCGCGATTGCTCCGTGCAGCGGCGAAACCAAAAGGTTATCGAGGAGACGCCGGCACCTGGTTTTGGGAGCGCCGTCAGGGAACAACTCATCGGCGCGGCAATCCGATTGGGCAAAGCGGTGAAATACCAGTCTGTGGGAACGGTGGAGTTTATCTACGATAACGCGAGCGGCGACTTCTACTTCCTTGAAGTCAACACACGTCTGCAAGTCGAACATGGCGTCACCGAGGAAGTGACTGGGGTCGACCTCGTTGAATGGATGGTTCAGCAGGCCGCGGGCGAAGATCTCGCGCTTGAGAAATTCACCGTTTGCCGCGAAGGATGTTCCATCGAGGCGCGAGTGTACGCGGAAGACGCGGCAAAGAATTTCCAACCGAGTGTCGGGAGACTCTCACACGTCAAGTGGCCCGAGAAAGTACGCGTGGAAACCTGGGTGGAAGCCGGAACTGAGGTAACGCCGTATTACGATCCCATGCTGGCAAAAATAATTGTGCACGCGCCAAGCCGGGAGGCCGCCTTCCACAAGCTCCGCGTTGTCTTGCGTCAATCTGAGCTGTCGGGGTTGGAGACAAACCTACCGTACTTGCGGCAGATCTGCGAAGCTCCGGCTCTGAATCGAGGAGGTGTCACTACTTCGTTCCTGCGCGATCTCGCTTACCTCCCACTAAATATTGATGTGATTGAGCCGGGCACGCAAACGACCATTCAGGATTTTCCGGGTCGCATGGGGTACTGGCGTGTTGGCGTGCCTCCTTCGGGCCCGATGGATTCGCTGGCATTTCGCTTCGCGAACCGTCTCGTGGGCAATGCCAGCGATGCCGCCGGACTTGAGATGACACTTACTGGACCGACCTTGCGTTTTTCATGCGACGCGACGGTTGCGCTGACGGGGGCGGATTTCGGCGCGCAGCTAGACGGTCAACCGATTCCCCTATGGCAGGCCGCACTCGTTCGCAGAGGCGCAGTGCTTGAGTTGGGAGCCGCGCAAACACCGGGGACACGCGCTTATTTTGCGGTTGCTGGAGGGATTGAAGCTCCGCCGTATCTGGGCAGCCGCTCGACTTTCATTCTTGGAAAATTCGGCGGTCAAGCTGGCCGCACACTTCGCGCGGGAGACGTTCTACACATAGGCGCCTCTGAAAGAGGTTCACGAGAAGCCGTTAAATTGCCGGAACCATTGATCCCGCGATATGGAAACGAGTGGAAAATCGGGGTCCTTTACGGCCCGCATGGCGCGCCGGATTTCTTTACTCCAGAAGACATCGAAATATTTTTCACCACAGCGTGGAAGGTTCATTACAACTCTGACCGCACGGGTGTGCGACTCATCGGTCCAAAGCCGCGATGGGCACGTAGGGATGGGGGAGAAGCAGGCCTGCATCCTTCTAACATTCACGACAACGCTTACGCGGTCGGGACCATCGACTTCACCGGCGATATGCCTGTGATTCTGGGACCTGACGGCCCGAGTCTGGGCGGCTTCGTGTGTCCGGCGACCATCGTCGACGCCGAGCTTTGGAAGATCGGGCAACTGAAGGCTGGCGACATCGTACGGTTTCGCGCACTGTCATTGGAGCGGGCGTTGGAGTTAAGCCGCGGGCAAGAAATGAACATAGAAACGCTCTCTGGAGAGACGGCATCACTGCCGGAGACCCCTTTCCGTGAAGATGCGGTCCTGCGGCGATTCGAATCGGACGGCGCACCGGCGGTGGTCTGCCGCGCGGATGGCGATAGGTACTTGCTCGTGGAATACGGACCGAACGCGCTCGACCTGAATCTGCGCTTTCGCGTGCATAGATTGGAACAACAATTACGTGAACTGAAACTTCCTGGGATCATCGATATCACTCCAGGAGTGCGCTCACTGCAGGTGCACCACGATTCCCGCCTGCATCGTGAGGGTCTGCTCGAGGCCGTGGCGTTTTGCGAGCGCCGCATCTCGGATTTGGACAACATTTCCGTGAATTCACGCGTGGTTCATCTGCCGCTGTCCTGGGACGATCCGGCTACTCAGCTGGCCATCCGAAAGTACATGCAGGGCGTGCGGCCGGACGCGCCCTGGTGTCCCAGCAATATCGAGTTTATTCGCCGCATCAACGGCCTCACTTCCGTCGATGAGGTACACCGCATCGTGTATGGTGCCAGTTACCTGGTCCTGGGGCTGGGCGACGTTTACCTGGGAGCGCCGGTAGCCACACCGGTTGATCCGCGCCATCGCCTGGTCACTACGAAATACAATCCGGCGCGAACCTGGACGCCCGAAAATGCCGTGGGAATTGGCGGCGCATACCTCTGTGTGTACGGCATGGAAGGCCCAGGCGGCTATCAATTCGTTGGCCGCACCGTGCAGATGTGGAATACCTTTCGATCCACGGCCGAGTTTGCGCCAGGGACGCCATGGTTGCTGCGCTTCTTCGACCAAATTCGGTTTTTCCCGGTAAGCGCGAACGAACTTCTGGACATCCGCGACGCTTTTCCGCGCGGACGGTATTCGCTGCGCATCGAGGAATCGGAATTCCGCCTGCGTGAGTATCACGCGTTTGTGAAATCGATCCAGGCCGAGGCGGCCGGAATCAAAGCGAGGCAGCAACAGGCTTTTGATGCCGAGCGTGAACGATGGACCGCCGCTGGCCAGGCTGACTTCGCCGAGCCTCCGGAAACGCTCGGGACATCTCGAAACGAATTGGAAACTCCTAAGGGATGTAAGCCGGTGCGCTCTCCGATTGGTGCAAGTGTCTGGACGATTGGCGTGGAAATGGGGCAAAGAGTGGAAGCCGGACAGAAATTACTGGTGCTCGAAGCAATGAAAACGGAGATCGCGGTAGTGGCGCCGAGCGCGGGTACTGTTGAGAGATTGCATTGTGCGCCGGGATCGCTGGTTTCCTCCGGCAGAATACTACGGGCGTTTCGTACGGACGCGGACCCATGAAGATTTCGGAAAAGGTCGCGGCAATTTATGACCGTTTGGATGGAGAGCCGCTTAACCCGGTTTGGATTTCCCTTGTGCCACGAGCGAATGCGCTGGCGCGAGCACACGAAATCGAAAACTCGCCAATGTCCGTTCTCGCTGGAATGACTTTCGCGGTGAAGGACAACATTGATGTCGCGGGGATGCCGACGACCGCGGGTTGTCCGGCTTATGCCTACACCCTGGCGTCCAGCGCGACGGTGGTGCAGCGACTGGTGAACGCGGGAGCGATTCCGATCGGCAAAACCAACATGGACCAATTCGCCACCGGATTGGTAGGGACGCGCTCGCCGTTCGGAGCCTGCTCGAGTGTGTACAACGAACGATATATTTCCGGTGGATCAAGCTCCGGTTCGGCTCTCGCCGTGGCGAAAGGTCTTGTCACATTTGCGCTTGGCACGGATACGGCAGGTTCAGGCCGCGTGCCGGCGGCCTTCAATAATTTGATCGGCCTAAAACCGACCCGGGGACTGCTGAGCACTTCAGGGGTGGTTCCAGCCTGCCGCACGCTCGATTGCGTCTCCATCCTGGCATCGAATTGTCTCGACGCTCACAAAGTCTGGAGCGCCGTCAAAGGCTTTGATCCACTCGATCCATTCTCGCGCGAGCCTCGCGTCGGTGAAGATGCCGCGCCCTGGTTGAATGCCCCTTTTCACTTTGGCGTGCCCCGAACTGAGCAACTCGAGTTCTTTGGCGACGAAGAAGCAAAAGCGCTGTATGCCAAAGCGGTGAGCAGAATTGAGCAAATCGGCGGCCAAAAAGTGGAGATCGATTTTTCGGTCTTTCGCAGTGCTGCCGAATTACTTTACGAAGGACCGTGGGTGGCTGAACGTCTCGCAGCCATCCATTCCTTTGTGCAGAATCATTCCACTGAGATGAACCCGGTCGTGCGCGGCATTATTGCCGGGGGGAATCGATTCACTGCTGTCGATGCGTTCCAGGCCGAGTATCGCTTGCTGGATTTGCGCCGTGACGCCGCAAAACAGTGGTCCACAATGGATGTTCTTGTCTTGCCCACCACGGGAACTATTTACACCCACGAGCAAGTGGCCGCAGACCCCGTCAAGATGAATGCAAATCTTGGCTACTACACGAATTTTGTGAACCTGATGGACCTTTCGGCTGTCGCAGCTCCGGCGGGATTTCGTTCGAATGGCCTGCCCTTTGGAATTTCTTTCATAGGACCGGCTTTTTCGGACGAAGCTCTTCTGGCGCTCGCGCATCGCTACTTGGGCGAACGGGCTCCACTGCTTGAAAGAACGCCCGGGTGTGCGAATTTGGCCGTTGTTGGGGCACATCTCAGTGGTCAACCACTGAATTCGCAACTAACCCGGCGCGGCGCGCGGCTGAAAAAGACCTGCCGAACCGCACCGGGTTACCGGCTTTATGCGCTGGCAGGTAGCAAGCCAGCCAAGCCCGGCTTGGCGCGCGATGACGAATTCCAAGGACCGGGGATTGAAGTGGAAGTTTGGACAATACCGGAGGACCAGTTCGGCAGTTTCACGGCGGAAGTCCCCAAGCCTCTCGGCATCGGAAACGTCACGCTAGATTCCGGCGAGTCTGTCAAAAGCTTTATCTGTGAGCCTTACGCGCTAGCCAGCTCCACTGAAATTACACAGTTCGGAGGGTGGCGCGCCTACCTGGCATCATCCAAAAAGTGAATCCTAGAGATAGAAATAATGACTGGGGGTGTGGCCGCGCGGCGGGGCTAAAATTTCTCAGCCTATGACGAACTCCAGTCCCTGCCTGGAATACATGCTGTGGACGATTGAATGATAGCGCGTATTCTTTGTCTCTTCTTGTTGCTTACGACTTCCGCGGCCGCTCAGAAACCGACGTTTACGGTTGGGTGGTCCATCTACGCAGGATGGACGCCGTACCACTACTTGGTAAAGTCCGGCATCCTCAAGAAATGGGCGGACAAATACGGCGTCACCATTAAAGTGCAGCGGTTCGACTATGCGCCGTCGCTGGACGCCTTCGTCTCTCGCAACATTGATGCCTGCGCCATGACCAACATGGAAGCATTGGATATGCCCGCCGCTTCCGGCGTCCCCACCACGGTGCTGATCATCGGAGATTATTCGAATGGGAACGACGCCCTGCTGGTAAGAAATGGCCTGCAGATCAAAGACCTGGCCGGTAAAAAGCTGCTGCTGGTGGAGAAGACGGTCTCGGAGTACCTGTTAGACCGCGCCTTTACTCTGAGCGGAAAGACCGGCGAGATCAAGCAGGTACGGAAAATCAACACTTCGGATTCGGACATTCAGTCGGCATTCATCAGCGATTCCAGCGCTTCTGCCGTGGTCACGTGGAAACCGATGCTTTCGCAGTTGTTGAAGCAGAGGGGCGTGACCTCCTTGTTTAATTCTTCGCAAATACCGGGCGAAATTCTGGACCTCACGGTAGTGCGCACGGACGTGCTGGAACGTGCAGACGGCTCCGGACAGAAATTTGCGAAAGCGCTAGCAGGCGCCTGGTACGAAATGATGGGACTCATGTCGCCGCAAGGCACCGGGGCAGACAAGGTGCTGACGGCCGTCGCTGAAGGATCGGCCGATTCCCTGGCCTCGTACAAGGAGCAGCTCAGCACAACGCGGATGTTCTATGAGCCCCAGTCCGCGGCGGAATTCGGCAGTTCGCCGGTGCTCAAGCAGAAAATGGCTCTGGTAAGGCAATTCTGTTTTGACCACGGCCTGCTGGGCGAGAAGAGCGGCACGGCAGATGACGTAGCGATTCGCTACCCGGACGGTTCGATACAGGGAAAGCCAGATCACGTCCGTTTGCGATTCGAGAACCAATTCATGGAGATGGCGGCGCAAGGCAAACTCTAAAAAACATGCGCCGTGGATTCCAACTCGTCCATGCGAAACCCAGCCGCTCGGCGACGGCGCTGCTCTCGTGGTTCTTGTTCGTGCTGGGAATCGGGCTCTACGTTAACGCCGCCCAGAAGCGCCATCAGGAAAATGCCGAGGACCGCGTGGTGCCCACCATTCCGCACATGCTTCACAGCACCTACGACGCGGCGTTCAAACCGGCGGAAGACGACGAATCGACCATCGGGGATAATGCAAACCTGTCGCAGCGCTTTCTTGCGAGCATGCTTTGGAAGGACACCAAGGCCAGTGCGCGGCGCTTTTTGTATAGTTTGCTCTTGCTGATTCCGGCCGTCTTTCTCGGCTTGCATATGGGACTGTTTCCTTACGTGGGACTGTTTTTCTCCCGGTTCGTGCTCTTCTTCGACAAGATCATTGCACTTTCTCTCTTACCGATTCTGTTCATCGCCTTTGGCATCGATGAGCTGTCCAAAATCATGCTGATCGTCATCGGCGTGACCCCGACCATCATCCTGGATACCTTTAACCTGACGCGCAGCGTGCCGCAAGAGCAGATCGTGAAGGCTTTCACGCTGGGGGCGGGAGATTTCGACGTAGCCTACCGCGTCATCCATCGGCAGATTGCGCCGCGTGTGCTGAATAGTATTCGGCTGAACCTGAAGGCCGTCATGCTGTTCCTCTTTGCGGGGGAAATGATCGCTTCCACCGACGGGCTGGCCTATCGCATTGCTTTGCTGCGCCGCCACATGGGAATGGACGTGATTATCCCTTACGTGCTGTGGGTGGCGTTGCTGCTTTTCCTGGTGGACGTAGCGATGCGACTCATCAACCGCAAGCTTCACCCCTGGTTCCGAGAGGCATAGCAAATATGGCGATGATTCAATTCGAAAATGTTTCCGTGAACTATGGTGCGCCGTCGCACCCGGTGTTGAGCAACATCGATCTGAAAATCGAAGAGGGCGAGTTTGTTTGCCTGCTGGGCCAGACGGGTTGCGGAAAATCAACCTTACTGCGGCTCGTGCTCGGTTCGGAACGACCTGTCGCGGGCCGCGTCCTGATTGCCGGCATCGAACACAACCAGCCGGACCCAACCTGTGGCTACGTGCCACAAAAATATTCTCTCTTTCCGGACAAGACCGTGATGGGCAACATCACTTTTGGGCCGGAGGTCAGTGAATTCAACCTGTTCACGCGCCTGACCCCGCGCTATTTCCGCCAGCGACGGGAGTTTCGCCAGCAGGCCATGCAGTATATCCGCCGGATCGGTTTACAAGACGCGGATGCCCGCAAATACCCCGACCAACTTTCGGGCGGCATGCAGCAGCGGGTCGCCATTGCGCAGGCCCTGGTCAATCGCCCCAGGATCTTGCTCTTAGATGAAGCCTTCAGCGCGCTTGACCCCGGGACGCGCAGGGACATGCAAGTTTTGATTCGCCAATTGTGGCGCGGAACTGGCGTAACACTGCTGTTTGTAACTCACAATACACACGAAGCTGTTCAGATGGGAACAAGAGTTATTGTACTGGCTCGGGAAACGCCGAATCACGGTTCGCGTGTTGCCATGGACCTTGCGATTCCCAGTTCTTGCCCTGCGGATGAGGTCTCCCGGCTAGCGGCACGGCTGGACAGCGCTGCCGGAAGCACGCGCGAACCCGAGGAGTTCACGTCGGGCATCGGCGATTCCGGCGCGCACGACCTAGCTGCGGCCCGAAATCTACTGCCGAACGAGATCTAACTACGAGTGCTGTCTTAGAACCAATAATTTCTGACTTTCCAGTAAGCAGGCTGTCTAGACTTTGAAGCAAAGTGCTGGGGGATCTCCCCGCCAGCACTCGTGCCACCGGCCGAATCGGGCAGGTTGCCACGATATGATCAGAATTCGTACCGAAGTGCGAACTGCATTACCCGCGGCTCCATCACGCCCTGAAATTCTCCAAAAGTACCTGGCGAGGTTAGGCTGAGGCTCGAGTTTGTGAAATTGACATTATTAAAGACGTTGAAGGCCTCGGCACGGAATTGAATTCGCTGGCTTTCCCAAGGCAGCTTGAACAGTTTGGTCACTCCCATATCTGTGTTGAAAAACGAAGGAAGGCGAACAGCGGCGCGCTTGCCGGTGTGGCCCGGCAGCTCGTCGGCGAAGGAGTTCGAAGTGCTGGTATTCGCGAAGAGGCTGGGGTTGCCGTTCTGATTGATGTGCACGCCCGCCTTGACGGGCCCGGTGACGATTGCCAGAGAACTCAGCCAATAGTTGGCGTTGTACTCTAGCCCTCCCGCCACAGTTGTTGGCAAACCGGTGCGGAAGCGGGTCAAGCCGGAGGCCTGCCAGCCGCCAACGATCATGTCTAACCAACGCGGGACATCCTGGAGAAGCGGTTTGCCGCGACCGAGCGGCAGCTCAAACAGCGCATTGCCGGAGATATTGTGCCGCATGTCGAAATCCGAGGAGCCGCGGAATTCTTTGGTGTTGTAAATGTTTTGTATGGCGGCCCCTTGCTCGCCGGCTCCTGATTCGGCGGCCGAGCCGTCATCAACCGAGTGCGACCACGAGTAGTTGAAGTCAAAAGAGAGTCCGCCGCTGAATCTCCTCCGTAATGAGACGGTGAGGCCGTGATAGGCCGCAGTGCCGGAATTCATCCACGTGGGCAGTGAGCTACCCTGGATTGGAAAGAAGGTATAACATCCGGTGACCGTGAGACATTGCCCCGGATTGTAAGAACTTGTCACGTTGCGATCGAGTGCGTGAAGACAGTCAAGATAGCTGCCGCCGTAATCGTTATACACGCACATGAAGTAGTTGGCTGAGGCACTTCCCGGAACGTCGACATTCGCGAGCGTGGGCCACATGTCCTCGACGAACGGAAGCGTCGGCACCAAGCTGGGATTTGCTTTGACCTGGGCCGGCGTCAGACCCGAATCAAACAAAGCCCGCACCTTAGCTGCGTTTTGTTCCCAAGTGATTCCCGACTTCGGATCCTTGAAATACTCCAGGGGCGTATAGACATCGCCTTCCATGAGCAGGCGGTGAGAGAGGCGCCCGGCATAGCCGATCTCCAAAGTCATCTTGCCGGGAATTTCGCGAGCGAAGCTAGCGGTGAAAACGTAGGCGTACGGGGGCTTCAGGTTCGGTGAAATACCCTCGAAGTCGCCGATGATGGCGGCAATGTCTGGAGGTTGATAAGGGAAGGTTTCCTGCGGAGGAGCAGGCAGTGTGGGAGAAGAACCCAGGTACCGCGGGCTTGTGCTGAAACTATAGGAATCCGGGAAATTCGCTTTGTAGGCGAGGCCGATCGAGCCGAATTGATCGTACTGCGTGATGAGGTCACTGCCGAATCGATCATAGACCATGCTAGCACCGACTCGGAACGCTCCACCCGTCCCGAACATCTTTCCGAGCCAGCCGCCGTGGCCCGAGGGAGAATAGGCAAGTCCAAAACGCGGTGCAAAATTTAGATTGGAAGGTTTCCACCACGTCGGTTTGCCATTGACAGGGCCATCCAAGGTCCACTTCAGTCTGGCGTTCGGCAAAGCATTCTGCGGCACACCTTGCGTTTGCCCCGCATTGCGTTCCGCAAAATACTGATTCAGCGGGACGGTGGGCATCACCTGGTATCCGTTTGCTTCGTATGGAGGCCTGAAGTTCTCCCACCGCAAACCAAAGCTCAGGGTCAACTCGCGCGAGACGCGGTACGTATCACCAGCATAAAGCCCATAATCTTGCTCGATAAACCTGCGGGCTTGCACCGTACCTTGCGGCAAGGGAGTTCCATTCTTCGAAAACAGATCGGTATGAAAATCGTCGTTCACCAAACCGAGTATCGCGCCCATGCCATTGGTAACGGAAACGGGATCTGCCAGCCCGACGTTTGGCCCGAAACGCACCGGATCTGTGGACATGAAATTTGTGAGCGCATTGTCAATATCCGCTCCGAGGCCGATTAGCTCCGTGGCGCCGTACCCATAGCGGGCGAACGAATTGGCGAACGAGCGGGTGTTGTTGTGAATGAAGCGGGCGGAAAATCCTGCTGTGATGGTGTGCGGTCCTTTGGTCCAGGCGATATCCTCATTTGGATTCAAGGTTGGCAGGCGCTGCGAGAGGGGACGCGCGTAAGGATTTTGCAGAGGGTCGAGACTCGTCTGGAAGAGAGCAGGGCCCGTCACACCAGACAAAGCTTGACCAAATCGCGTGTAACTGAGATTCAGGACGCTGACGAGATTGGGCCGCAAAATTGCCGTATATTGCGCCGCAAAACCCTTGCTGTTGTCGCGAAGAGTGGAGGCCGGCGCCTGACCCGGGAACTGGGCGAGAATCTGGTCGTCGGTATTGTCAGCAAGGGTGCCACGAAAACTGACAGTATGCTTGCCCGCGCGGTCTAGATGAAGATCAATCTTTCCGACAATGGCGTGATCGCTGCGATGACTCGGAGCATTAAATCGGAAACCACTGAAGTTTAGCCCGCCATCCTCACCGAAAGAGGGGGCATTGCCACTAGGATATTTGTTCAAGATAGGGAGCATGCTCCTATCGACTCCCTTGCCGAGGGGATCCACCGCTTGAATGTCGCTCGCGGAGATAGATTGCACAAAAATCTTGTCGTTTACTGGATCACAGGTACCACCGGGACCGGTTGGGCTATTGCACATCCTGTATTTGAAGATTCCCTGGCGCAGAGAGTCGGATGGCACCGCGCGAACTTGGGCGACGCCGCTGGCATCTTGGCGTTGCTCATAGTTGAAGAAGAAAAATGCCCGGTCCTTAATTATTTTGCCTCCTGCGGACGCACCGAACTGGTTGCGCACCAGCGGCTGCCTGGGAACACCAGCCTGATTGTTGAACCAGGTATTCGCGGCGGTAGCCGAATTCCTGTTATATTCGTACACCGACCCGTGAAGGTTGTTCGTTCCGCTTTTGGTCACGAGTGCGACTTGCCCTCCGGAGGACCGCCCCATGTTCGCGCCCTGGCCAGCCACGGTGACACGGAATTCCTCCACGGAATCCAGTGGAATCGGGAGCACGGCATTAAACCCGGAATTGATATTTGCCCCATTAGCGTTTGATCCCTGATATCCGCCCAGACCAGTGGTGGTGTTTTGCGCGATCAATCCGGAGTTCTGGTTGTTATTCACGTCGGCACCGTCGAGGGTGACGTTGTTTTGGTCGCGGCGCGCTCCAAGCACTTCTCCATTCGAGGTCACCCCGGGCTGCACGCTGAGCAGCTCCACCACATTGCGCGTCTGTAAAGGAATTTGTCTCACCTGCAGTTCGCTGAATGGGTTGCCGAGACTCGCGTCGGTAGTGTTTATCTGCGAGACATCGGCCTGCACACTCACCACCTCTCCTGTAATGCCTATGACCATGACCAAGTCGAGGGTGCTCGGAGTATTCACAAGGAGAGTGATGTTGTTTCGGGTCATCTTAGCGAAGCCAGTTTTGGTCGCAGTTAGCTTGTAAGTTCCTGGGACAACCTGAGGGAAATTATAGACTCCGTTCGCTTCGGTAACGCTTGTGCGCACGGCGCCGTTTTCCGTGCTGGTCATGGTTACCGCAGCTTCCGGAATAACTCCGCCAGAAGAATCAGTAATGACTCCTCTTAACGATGTTGTGGACTGTGCATACGAACTACTTGTGACTAGGAACACCACGAGGAGGCCCGGTACGATCCTCTTCATTATCATTTCACTCCTTAAGTTAGAACCAGTGCGGAGATGCATGAGTGGCAGCCATTAAGACCGGCGCACGCGGTGGAGTCAAAATCAATCTTTGGATTGAATCAATGAGAATTCTCTATTGTTGTCAGCTGTTGGCAGAATGATGGAAGACTCGAAGCGGGACAAAGAGCGATATCAGGTCAGAGTGGAAAAATACAGGAAGTGGCCAAGAGTGGTGGGCTACTCACCTAGCCGCTTTTGCCATCCTACCATGTTTTCAGCAACACGCATGAAAACCGCATGAACATTGGCGATTTATACGGTCTCGCCTTTTTCAACTCTTTCAATCCTTTCGCATAAATAGCACCACGGAGGGGGTTCAAGGCCACTTCTTCCGAGCGCCTTTGTCAGCTTGTAGGCTGTAGTCACTTCCAGAAATACCCTAAACTTTTCTGTGATGCAGAGAAGTGCATCTCAGAAATATGGCTGTATAGTCTGATTTTTCCACAGCCCACGCATTCACGTGCTTCCCAAATTCCTGTATCGTGGCGACTCACTACCTCCTGGAGGAACCAACATGATCGTCGAGGAACAAATCTCGATCGTGGAGGAGCAGATCGCCGCGCGGCAACAGCGCGCCCGGAATACAATCCAGAACATTCTTAGCGGGCCCGTCGGACAGGCTTATGGAGACTACGTGGTGAAGTCGGCAAGCGGCAAGGAGTATCGCGTGGCAATGCGTGGTCCGAGCCTGTTTGAAAACTTCTGCTCGTGCGCGGATTTTGCAGTGAACACCCTTGGCACATGCAAACACATCGAAGCTCTGCTGCTTTGTCTCCATAGCCGCTTTGGGCGATCCTTTGATCGCCAGCGGTATCAACGAACACGAGCCTCGCTTTCTCTCCACTATGGCGACACCCTAAAAGTGCGTGTCCGGCTCCCCGCTCAGCCATCATCAAACCTCCAAAAGATTGTCTCCGAGTACTTCGATTCCGATGGGTTCTTACGAACGGACAACCTTCGACGATTCGAGGAAGTCCTTGAGAAGCTTCGAGCTGTGGACGAGACGGCCGTTGTTTACAGCGATGTGCTGGATTTCATAGACCGTGAAAACGAGCTCGCCTCGGGCCTCGAAGATGAGCGCCGGTACCTCGCGCAGCTAAAGAAAGGCAAGCGCCCGCTCGAAGGCCTTTTGAAGATGCCCCTCTTTCCCTATCAGATTCGCGGAGTGTTTTTCGCCGCCTGTCGCGGTCGGGTGATCCTCGCTGACGATATGGGTCTTGGCAAGACAATCCAGGCCATCGCTGGTGCTGAGCTGCTGCGGCGACGTCGGGGCATTGAGAGGGTTCTGGTGGTTGCTCCCGCTTCCGTCAAATACCAATGGAAGACGGAGATTGAGAAGTTCTGTGATCTTCCCGCACAAGTCATTGACGGGCTGCTGCCGCATCGCAAGCAGCTCTACGCCAACCCGACCTTCTTCAGTCTCACCAGTTACGAGCTCGTCCTGAAGGACATCGAAGATATGCACAACATGCGTCCGGACTTGGTCATCCTCGATGAAGCCCAGCGCATTCGCAATTGGGCGACAGCCACCGCCAGCGCCATCAAACAGTTGAAGAGTCGTTATGCCTTCGTATTGACGGGCACGCCTCGAAGCGGGTCTGACCCTCTTGGAGTCGCTGTCTTCCCCGTGCAGCGCTGACGTCGCAAGAGCGGCAGACGTTCTCGAACCGATTAAACGGGGTCTTTCCACGTTACTGCGGAGGGACGCGCAAACCCAACGTCCGACTCTCACCATCCCCCTGCCCGAGTCCGTCACCGCCGAACGCCTCGCCAGGGCGATTAGCGGATTTCTCGGTAATTTGGCCAGACACTCTTGATCGGGGTGCACCGATATGGTGTCATGCTTTTCTAGCCGGCCCGTTGCACCTGGACTCTAGAGTCGACGCAGGCGCTACGGGTATCTTGCAGCGTATCAGTCAACACGCGACGTTTGTTGACATGGCTATCTTAGATAGCTATAATGAGATCCTATGAAAGTAAGCGTGGCGAACGCCAAGAACAAGCTTCCCCAGCTGATAAAAGCTGCCGAGGACGGTGAACCTGTG
>Ga0066709_100001080_pt1 | contig 17099 bp, 11 predicted proteins | sample GraSoiAngelo_158_FD_79665 | JGI IMG/M metagenome (GOLD analysis project Ga0066709, IMG submission 79665) | Grasslands soil microbial communities from the Angelo Coastal Reserve, California, USA - 14_1009_16_30cm | ecosystem: Environmental > Terrestrial > Soil > Grasslands | place: USA...
CGGAACGCGATGCTGAGCCGGGTGCAGCCGAGCGCGCGGAACCGGTCCACCATCGCGTGCGCGTCCTTCACGGTCCCTCTGAGATAGCCCGTACGGTCGGCGCGGGCGCCGGTGCCGAAGTGACTGCGGAAGACCTCGTCGGCGCGCGCGGCGCCCCGGGCGTCGGCCCCGAGGTAGAAGCCGAGGTTCACCGTGCGCATGATCGACTTCGGGTCGCGCCCTTCCGTCTCGCACCACCGGTCGAGCACCTGGCTCTTCTGCTTCCAGTCGTCCGGACCGATGTAGGCGCCGTTCCAGCCGTCGGCGTACTTCGCGGCCGCGCGGAGCGTGCGCTTCTCGCCGCGCCCGCCGATCCAGATGGGAATGCGGGGCTGGAGCGGCTTGGGATTGTTGGGGGCGTTGGCGAGGCGGAAGTGCTTGCCCTCGAAGTTCGCGCGCCGCTGCTCGGGGTCGAGGAGCAGGCGCAGGATCTGAGCGTACTCCTCGAGCATGTCCTCGCGCGGGCCGATCGACGGGAACGCGTAGCCGAAGGCCTTCGCCTCGACGTCGTGCCAGCCGGCGCCGAGCCCGCAGTCGACGCGCCCGTTCGACAGATGGTCGATCGTGGTGAGCGACTTGGCGAGAAGGCCGGGGTTGCGGTACGCGACGCAGTAGACGCCGCTGCCGAGGCGGACGCGCTCGGTGTCCATCGCGGCTGCGGTCAGCGTCGCGATCGACTCGAAGCAGTCCATGTCGCCGCCGCGCGGCGGCGACTCCTGGAAGTGATCGGAGACGGAGAACCAGTCGAAGCCTTTTGCGTCGGCGAACTTCCACAGCTTGCGCATCTCGTCGAGCGGGCCGCCCATGTGGCCGATGTGGATCCCGAAGTTCATGTCACGCTCCTGTGAGATCGGTCTCATTCCTCGAGCAGCACGCAATGACGAGGGTCGGCGCTGACGAACACCTCGTCGCCCTCGGCCATCGGGTCCGACGCGGCGGAGCGCACGATGAGCTGCCGGCCGTCCCACTCGACGTGATACTGCGTGAAATCGCCCTGGAACACACGTGCTCGGATCCGCGCGGGCCACGCGTTGACGGACGTCTCGGGGCGCGCGCGCTCGAGGCGGAGACGGACGGTGCGGACGGCCATGAGGGCCTCGGCCCCGGCCCGACGGCCGAGCGCCGTGCCGTGGACCAGCGCCCCGCCGGGCGTCTCCAGCACCACGAGCCCATCGCGCTCGAGGTCGGGACGGCGACGGCCGCGGATCAGGTTCGCCGATCCCACGAAGTCGGCGACGAACGTGTTGCGCGGCCGATCGTAGATCTCGGCCGGCGTGCCCACCTGCTCGATGGCGCCGTCGCGCATCACCACGATCCGGTCGGAGATGGCGAGCGCCTCCTCGAGGTCGTGGGTGACGTACACCGAGGTGATGTCGAGGCGGCGCTGGAGCTCCTTCAGCTCCACCCGCATCTCGGCACGCAGCTTGGCGTCGAGGTTCGACAGGGGCTCGTCGAACAGGAGCACCGAGGGCGAGAAGACGAAGGCGCGGGCCAGCGCCACGCGCTGCTGCTGGCCCCCCGAAAGCTTGGACGCGCTGCGGGCGCCCAGCTGGCCCAGCTGGACCAGGTCGAGGGCCTCGCGCACGCGGGTCGTCACCTCGGCCTCGGGCTGCTTCCGGACGCGGAGACCGTAGGCCACGTTGTCGAACACGCTCATGTGGGGCCAGATGGCGTACGACTGAAAGACCATGGACAGCCCGCGGCGCTCGGCGGGAACGTTCACGTTGGGCGATGACGAGAAGACCAGGTGGCCGCCGATCCGGATCTCGCCCGACGTCGGCCGCTCCAGCCCGGCGATCGCGCGGAGCGTGGTCGTCTTGCCGCACCCCGAGGGCCCGAGCAGCGTGAGGTGCTCGCCGGCGCCGACGCTGAACGTCACGCCCCGCACGGCGACGACCGCGCCGTAGCGGACGACCAGGTCGCGCACCTCGATCGACGCCCGGCTCACGCTCACTCGCCTCCGGCCTGAACGGCGCGGCGGGCCACCGCGAACATGATCGCCAGGGCCGCGGCCACCGCCAGCGTCTGCAAGAGCGCCAGAGCCGCCGTGAGCTCCGAGCTGGTCGAGAACCACGACTCGACGATGGCCGGGGTGATGACCTTGGACTTCGGCCCCATCAGCAAGATCGACGCGCCGAGCTCGCGGACGCTGGCGATGAAGAGCAGGAGCCACGCCGCGACCAGGCCGGGCTTGAGCAGCGGCATGGTGACCGTGCGCAGGCGATAGCCCCACGTCGCCCCGCACATCTGGGCGGACTCCTCGAGCGAGCGGTCGATTTGTAAGATGACGCCCGAGATCGTCCGGAGCCCGAGCGGCAGGAACACCGTGAGGTACGCGATCAGCAGGAGCCACAGCGTGCCGTAGATCGGAATCGGGAAGACCAGCCACGCCCACAGCATCCCGAAGGCGAAGACGAGGCGCGGGACCGCCTGGGGAAACATCAAGAGATATTCGATCAGACCGGCGCCGGGCAGGCGCGAGCGGTAGATCAGCCAGGAGAGGAATCCCATCAGGACGACGCCGAGGCTCGCGGTGGCCAGGCCGAGGAGCAGGCTATTCCAGAGCGCCGAGCGCACGGCGTCGAGCGACAACGCGGTCGCGTAGTTGGCGAGCGTGAAGTTGTCGCGCCGGGGAAACGCGGTGGTCAGGCGCTGAAACGACGCGTACACGATCGTCAGCACGGGCAAGATCACCGCGACGCCCAGATATCCCAGGCACATGCCGAGGAACGGCCAACGCAGTCGCCCGACGTCCATGACGCGAGGCCGGAACGCCTTGCCGGTGATGGTGGCGTAGCTGCCCTCGCTCACGATGCGACGGTAGACCCACACCATCGCGAACATCACGGCGAACAGCGACACGCCCATGGCCGCCGCCGTCGGGAAGCGCGGCGGATATTGCGACACGAGCTGGTACATGGCGGTGGTCACGACGTAGAAGCGGTTGGGCAGGCCGAGGACCAGCGCGGCCGAGAACGAGCCCAGCATCTCGGCGAAGACGAAGATGGCCGCTCCGAGCACGCCGGGCAGGACGAGCGGCAGCGTGATGCGCAGCATCGTCCGCACACGCCTGGCGCCGAGGACCTGGGAGGCTTCCTCTAGCGCGGGGTCCATCGACTTCATCACCGCCCCGATCATCACGAAGGCGACCGCGCCCTCGAAGAGGGCCATCACCCAGGCGATCCCCCACGGCGTGTTGACGTCGATGAGGTGGCCGTCTCCCCCGAGCGCGCGCCAGATCTGGTTGACGAACCCGCTCGTCGGCGAGCCGATGAGCGCCCAGGCGAGCGCGCCCATCAGCGGCGTCACGTAGTACGGCAGGGCCATGAGCTGCTCGAACACCGCACGACCGGGGACGTTCGCGCGCGAGAGGATCCACCCCATAGTGAACCCGAAGACGACGGCCAGCACCGTCGCCATCGCGGCGACGAGCAGCGTGTTGCCGAAGATGTGGGCGTAGCGGCCAAGGTCCGCGTAGTTGGCGAGCCCGTAGGCCTCGGGCGGGCGAGCCTGCGGATCGCCCACACTCAGCGAGGCCTGGACGAGATAGGCTATCGGATAGAGAACGAGGACGGCGGCGCCCCCACCGACGAGCAAGCTCACGAGGCGCGGGCCCGGCCACCAGGACTGGGCCCGCGCGACATGCCTCACAGCGCGGAGGCTCACAACCCCATGATCGAGTTCCACTCCTTCACGAACACGGGGTGGCTCGCCACGTAATCGTTCCAGTCCGTGGGGAAGAGGAGCTTGAAGTCCGCCAGCCGCTTGCCTGTCGGCATCGGCCCGGCGTCGGTCCGCAGCGAACCGTAGAGGAGGATCTTCTGGTTCTGGTAGACTGCCTGGCCGCGCTTGGACAGCGCCCAGTCCACGAAGAGCTTGGCCGCCTCGGGATGGGGAGCGCGATTGACGACGCCGATGAAGAAGGCCGTCGCCGGTAATCCGTCGGCCGGCGCCACGAACTCGATGTCCGCGCCCTTCTCCTGGAAGAGCGTGTAGCCGGCGTACTCGGCGAGCACGCACATGCGGTCGTCGCCCTTGGACAGCCGGTCGAAGAGCTGGGCGCGGGCGTCGAACCCCTTGGGGCGCTGCTTGGCGAACTCCTGCCAGAAGTCGTTGCCGTAGAGCTTACGCAGCGTGTACCACTGAGCGTGCTGCATGCCGGAGGTGGCGAGCTTGGCGCTGATGCCGTCCTTGAAGGCCGGGTTGAGGATGTCCTTCCACGTCTTCGGCGCCTGCTCCGGCTTCACCTTGGCGCGGTTGTAGGAGATGCCCGCGAAGCTGACGCCGCCCCAGGTGTAGTGACCGGCGGGGCCCGACTGGTGCTCGGCCTTGTATGCGGCGAGCTCCGGTGAGACGTGCACCTCCCACCCGCCCTTCTTCTGGAAGTCGATGGCCGGCGAGATGTCGGAGAGCTGCAGCACGTCGACCCCGAAGCGCCCGGCCGACCGCTCCGCGGTGATCTTCGCGTAGAGCGCCCCGGTCTGCAGCCGCACGTAACTGGTCTTGATCTTCGGGAAATCTTTTTTGAACGAGTCGAGCAGGACGCCGATCCCGGCCTCGCCGTCGTGGCCGTAGTAGACGACCTCGCCTTCCTGCTCGGCCTTGGCGACGTCGGCGAGGGTTTGGAAGTCCAGCACCTTGGTCGCAGCGCGCACCGGGCTCTGAGCCGAGGCGAGCGGCGCTCCGGCCAGAAGGGGTGCTGCCGCAGCGAGCGCGCTCGTTTTCAGGAAGCCGCGTCGGGTGACCGCGGTCGGAACGGGCTCGGTCATGCAGAGATCTCCTCTTCGTTGGGGATGTCGGATCGACTCTCGTCGCCCGCCGTAGCATAAGCTACCATCCGGCGCGGGGCCATCGCGCGCGGCGCCTATCCAAGGAACAGCTCGCAGGTGTCGAGCCAGGCCTGGGTGGTGAGCGCCAGCGATTCCACGTCGATCCGCTCGTCGTTGCCGTGGAAGCGCCCGGTCATCGCCTCGGCGGTCAACGCCCGCGAGAACAGGCCGAAGCCATAGGCGACCGCGCCGTGCTCGCGGAAGTACGGCGCGTCGGTGAACCCGACGAGCAGGCGTGGTAGCAGCTTGGCGCCCGGGTAGTGCGCGTCGACCACTCGCCCCAGCACGTCCCAGAGCGGCGTCCCCGTGGGTGACACCGACGCCTGCTTGGAGAAGAGCTTCTCGACGATGACCTCCTCGGACAGATCGCCGAGGGCCTTGTCGAGATGCCGGCGCACCTCGTCCTCGCTGTCTCCGGGAATGGTGCGGATGTCCACCTCGATGTCGACGACGTCGGGGATCACGTTGGTCTTCACGCCGGCGCGGCACATGTTCGGCGAGAAGGTCGTGTGCGTGGCGGACCACGCGAACCTGGCCATGCCCTGGGGAAGCTTGGCGATAGCCTCGTCGACGCGTGAGGGGTCGACGAGCGCGGCCTTCACCGCCGGGTCGAAATCGAGCGAGCCGACGAACGCGCTCCACAGATCACCGACGTACGGCGCCGGCCGATAGTCCGCCAGACGCGTGACCACGTGAGCGGCCTTGACGAGCGCGTTGTCCGCGCCATACGGCATGGACCCGTGGCCGGGCGTGCCCTTGACGCGCAGGCGCCGCCAGGCCACGCCCTTCTCGCCGACGTGCACGGTGACGTTCAGCTCGTCGCCGCGCGCGCTGACGGTTCCGCCGTTCTCGGTCAACAGGTAGTCAGCCCGGAGCGCGCCCCAGTGTCGCTTGCACACGTGACCGGCGCCCAGCGCGCCGCCGGCCTCTTCGTCGGCGCACGCCAGATAGACCAGAGTGCCTCGCGGCCGCCACCCACGCCGCGCCAGCGTCTTGAGGGCGACGGCCTGGGAGGCGGTGAGGTTCAGCATGTCGATCGCGCCACGCCCCCACACTTCGCCCTTCACGAGCTCCCCCCCGAACGGATCGCGCGTCCAGTTCGCTCGGGTCACGGGCACGACGTCGGTGTGGCCCATCAGGCACAGCGTGGGCGCGGCCGGATCGCTGCCCTCGATGCGGGCGACGAGGCTCGTGCGACCCGGCGCCCCGTCGGGCTCGTAGACTTCGATGTCGAGACCGCTGCCTTCCAGGTAGGCGTGCAGCACGTCGCTGGTGCGCACCTCCTGGCCGGAGGCGACGGTGCCGTCGTTCACGCACTGGTTGCGAATCAGCTGCTGCAGCAGCTCTACGGTCTGAGCGGTCAGCGCGTCGTTCACGACGACGGCGCGTTGCGGGTCAGGAAGTCGGTGACCTTCCGGATCGACTCGGCCAGATGCGTGGGGCCACGCCAGTCCTTCTGGATCTCGAGATTCGGGGCCAGGCGGGCGATCTCGGCGCTGGTCTCGGCCGGATGCGGCTTGTCGGTGCCGGGCTGGAGCAGGAGCGGCGTGCGGCAGCTACGCACGAACTCGCGGCTCACCGAGAAGACGAAGTCGCCGCCGAACATGTTGTGGCCGAATTTCTTGATGACGCCCTCGGTCAGCGTGGAATCGCGAGCCAGCATGGTCTTGGCGAAGCCCGTGACCGCCTCGTCCCAGGTATCGCGGTTCTCGTGCAGGCCAATCGGGTTCTGCAGCACGGCGGCGGTCACCCGCTCGGGCGCCATCTCGCAGAGCGTCAGGCAGAAGGTGCCGCCGATGCAGCCGCCCATGACGTGGAAGCGCCGATGACCGAGGTGGTCCATCAACGCCAGGTGATCGCTCGCATACGTGTGCCAGCCGTGTGTCGACGTCACCGTGCCGCGCGACTTGCCGGCATTGCGCTGATCCATGCCGATCACCGAGAACCGGCCGGCGAGATCGACCATGGGATTCATCCACGGCGGCGGCGCGGAGGGATTGCTCGGGCTCGAGCGCCAGAACTCGAGCTCAGAGCGCAGGCCCCCGGGCGCGAAGAGCAGCAGCGGGTAACCCGATCCGTGGACTTCGTAGTAGATCTCGGCATCAGGACGTGTGAAGATTGGCATCGCTTTCCTCCCGGCTAGGTCGTTGCTGCATATGTGTGATCCCGAAGTCGCCGACTCCTCTGTGGCAGCGCGAGCGTATCTTACGAGACGGTGGGATTCCAGCCAAGTACGAGCCCACCAGTTCCACCCTGGACTTGCCACTCGAATGTCACGATAATCAGGCGCCCGCTGAGGGCACGAGCCCGTTGGTCTCAACAAGCGCGAAAAAGGGAGGCTTCATGACGGAACCTGGGCGCACGCCGTGGATACGCACGCTCCGATCGCGACTCACGGCCGTTCTCGTGGTGGGGGCCCTCGGCGCGGTCGTCGCCGCAGGGGCGCTCGCGCAGAGCGGCAAGAGCAGCTTGATCGGCAAGCTGGAAGGCCCGGAGGTCGTGACCGACCCCGCGAAGTTCCCCAGGAGCCTGAAGGAAGCGCCGCAGCTGGCGGCGCTGGTCAAGGCGGGCAAGCTGCCGCCTGTGGCCGAGCGCGTCGGCCAGGACCCACTGGTGATCAAGCCGCTGCACGAGATCGGCAAGTATGGCGGCGCCTGGCGCGGCGGCTTCACCGGGCCGGCCGATTTCTGGAACGGCTACCGGTGCTGCTCGGGCCCGGATCATTTGATGTTCTGGGACTACACGGGCGACAAGGTCATGCCGAACCTCGCCAGGGGCCTCGAGATGCAGGACGGCGGGCGCGCGTGGCTCCTGCACCTGCGCCGCGGCATGAAGTGGAGCGACGGCAAGCCGTTCACCGCCGACGACTTCGTGTTCTGGTTCGAGGACATCTACCGGAACAAGGACCTGATCCCCACCCCCTCGGCGGCCATGGCCATCAACGGCAAGCAGGGCGTCATCGAGAAAGTCGACACCCACACGGTGAGGTTCAAGTTCCCCGAGCCCTATTTCATGCTGCCCGACGTCCTGGCCGGCTCCACCGACCTCGGCGGCCAGTGGAGCGCGTACCGGGGCATGGGCGGCTTCGCGCCCGCCCATTACCTCAAGCAGTTCCACCCGAAGTACGTGGGAGAGGCCGAGCTGGACCGGAAGGTGAAGGAGGCGAAGTTCGACAGCTGGGTGCGCATGTTCCTGGCCAAGAACGACTGGGCGCTCAACCCGGACCTGCCGGTGCTCTCGCCGTGGAAGACGGCGACGGCGATCAACACGGCGACGTGGACGCTCGAACGCAACCCCTATAGCGTCTTCGTGGACACGGAGGGCAACCAGCTCCCCTACATCGACCGGGTGGTGCTGACGCTGGCCGAGAATCTCGAAGTCGTCAACCTGCGCGCGATCGCGGGCGAGTACGATTTCCAGCAGAGGCACATCGACCTCGGCAAGTTGCCGGTGTTCATCGAGAACCAGGTCAAGGGTGGCTACAAGGTCTACCTCGACCCCGGCGACTACGGCGGCGACATGATCATCAAGTTCAACCTGAACTACGACGCCGACCCGGAGATCGCGAAGTGGTTCAACACGGCCGATTTTCGGCGCGCGCTGGCGCTCGGCATCGACCGCGACCAGATCAACGAGACGTTCTGGCTGGGAACGGGCACGCCCAGCTCCGTGGTGCCCGCGGACAACAACAAGTACAACCCGGGTCCGCAGTACCGGAAGATGTGGGCCACGCTCGACGTCAAGAAGGCCAACGAGATGCTCGACAAGATCGGGCTCAGCAAGAAGGACGCGCAGGGCTACCGCCTGCGCTCGGACGGCAAGGGCCGGCTGCGCATCGAGATCATGACGCTCGGCGGCCAGTTCGTCCAGTTCACGCAGATCGCCGAGATGATCCGCGAGCAGTGGAAGAAGATCGGTCTCGACCTCGTCGTGCAGGAGGTCGAGCGCAGCCTGGCCCTCAAGCGGACCGCCGCCAACGAGCAGCAGCTCGGCGCGTGGAACAACGACGGCAGCGAGCACCTTTTCACCTTCCCGCTCCACGTGTTTCCCTTCGAGCTCGCTGCCGTCGCCACGTCCGGGCCGCTCTACGTCAAGTGGTTCCACTCCGCCGGCACACAGGGCAAGGAGCCGGAGCCGCGGATGCGCGAGCTGATGGAGAAATGGAAGAAGGCTTTCGGCGTGCCCGAGAAGGAGCGGATCCAGCTCGGCAAGGAGGTCTGGAAGATCGCCGCCGAGGAGGTCTACATCATCGGCGTGATCGGCATGGGGCCGGCCTCCATGGGCGTGCGCGTCGTCAAGACCAACATGGGCAACATTCCGTCGCGCCAGTACAACAGCCCGGACGGCAAGACCCCGGGAATCTCGCGGCCGGCGACGTTCTTCTACAAGAAGTAGACGGCCAACGCGCCCGGGTCACCGCGCCTCGAGCGGTGACCCGGGCTTCGTCCCATGCTGGCGTACATCGGCCGCCGCGCCGTCCTGGCGATTTTCACCGTCTGGGCGATCTCCGTCCTGTCGTTCGTCATCATCCAGCTGCCGCCCGGCGACTACGTCACCTCGTACATCGCCCAGATGGCGTCCATGGGCAGCGTCGTCACCGACGAGGAGGCGCAGAACCTCCGGATCCAGTACGGCCTCGGCCAGCCCATCTACGTGCAGTATCTGAAGTGGATGCGGCTGATCGCCCAGGGCAATTTCGGCATGTCCATGGAGTGGCGGCGTCCCGTCACCGAGGTGATCGGCGAGCGTCTGTGGCTGACGGTGGTGGTGTCGGTGGCCGCGCTGATCCTCACGTGGGTGCTGGCGCTGCCGATCGGCATCTACTCCGCGGTCCGACAGTACTCGATGGGCGACTACCTGGCGACGTTCGTGGGGTTCATCGGCCTCGCCGTCCCAAACTTTCTCCTGGCGCTCGTGCTGCTCTATCTGGGCTTCGTGCTGTTCAACGCCCACATCGGCGGGCTGTTCTCCCCGGAGTTCAACGACGCCCCCTGGAGCTGGGCGCGATCGTGGGACCTGCTCAAGCACCTGCCGATCCCGGCGTTGATCCTGGGCCTGGCGGGGACGGCGCAGCAGATCCGAATCATGCGGGCGAACCTGCTCGATGAGCTGCGCAAGCCCTACGTGGTAACGGCGCGCTCCAAGGGCCTGCCCGAGCTCAGGGTGATCACGAAGTATCCGGTGCGGGTCGCCCTCAACCCGTTCGCGAGCACGATCGGCTACACCCTGCCCTATATCGTATCGGGCAGCATCATCGTCTCCCTCGTCCTCGGATTGCCGACCGTGGGGCCCCTGCTGCTCAAGGCCCTCATTGCGCAGGACATGTTCCTGGCGGGGACGATCGTCCTGCTGCTGGGCGTGATGACCGTGATCGGCACCCTCGTCTCGGACATTCTTCTCGTGTGGATCGACCCCCGCATCCGCCTCGAGGAGACCTGATGGCCGTCGCGCAGGAGCAACGGGTCTTCGTGGCCTCGCAGTGGCAGCTGACGTGGTGGCGCTTCCGCAAGCATCGCGTGGCCGTGGCCAGCGCAGTCGTCGTGGCCGGCTTCTATCTGGCCGTGCTCGGCGCGGACTTTCTCGCCTATGCTGACCCCCATGCCTCCGAGGCGCAGCGCGGGCTGATGCCGCCGCAGCGCGTCTACTGGTTCGACGGCGGGCAGTTCCGCCCGTACGTCCACGGCGTCAAGGGCGTCCGCGACCCCGAGACCTTCAAGCGTGTCTATCGACCCGACCCCAGCCAGAAAATCCCGCTTCGCTTCTTCGCCCAGGGCTTCGAGTATCGATTCCTCGGCGTGATCCCGACGACGCGCCATCTGATCGGCGTCGATGGGGACCTCGACGCCACCAAGACGATCTTCTTGCTCGGCACGGACGTGCAAGGACGCGATCTCTGGTCGCGGCTCATGTACGGCACGCGCATCTCGCTCACGATCGGGCTGTTCGGGGTCACGGTGAGCCTCATCCTGGGCGTCGTCCTGGGCGGGCTCTCGGGATTCTACGGCGGGATCATCGATACGCTGATCCAGCGGACGATCGAGATTCTGCGCTCGATCCCGACGATTCCGTTGTGGATGGGCCTCGCCGCGGCCCTCCCCCGCGAGTGGTCCATCTTGCAGGTCTATTTCGCCATCACCATCATCATCTCGCTGCTGGGGTGGACCGAGCTGGCGCGCGTCGTGCGCGGCCGGTTTCTCGCCATGCGCGAAGAAGATTTCGTCGTGTCCGCCCGCCTGGTCGGGTGCAGCCAGATGCGCACCATCTTCGTCCACATGGTGCCCTCGTTCATGAGCCATATCATCGCGGCGACCACCTTGGCCCTGCCCGCGATGATCATCAGCGAGACAGCGCTCAGCTTCCTCGGCCTGGGCTTGCGCCCGCCAGCGATCAGCTGGGGCGTTCTGTTGCAGCAGGCCCAGAATGTCCAGACGGTCGCCATCTCCCCCTGGCTCATGCTCCCGGCCGCGCCCGTGATCATCGCCGTCATGGCGTTCAACTTCCTGGGCGATGGACTGCGGGACGCCGCCGACCCCTATGGCCGGTAGGCGCGAACGCGGACTACTTGATGGTTGACGGCGTGCGTGAACCGGAGATGTCCCCACCGCGGGAGGTGTTGCTGTCGGTGCGGAATTTGAAGACGTATTTTCCGCAGGACGAGGGGTTGGTGAGGGCGGTCGATGGGGTCAGCTTCGACCTGTACCCGGGGGCAACACTGGGGATCGTCGGCGAAAGCGGCTGCGGTAAGAGCGTCACGGCCAGGTCGATCCTGAGAATCGTCGATCGGCCCGGCCGGATCGTCGAAGGAGAGATCCAGTTTCGTCGGCCGGCGGCCGACGGCGGGACGGGGGGCGGTCAGGTGGTCGACCTGGCGAAGCTCGCGCCGAACGGCCCGGAAATGCGGACGATCCGCGGAGCGGAGATCGCCCTCATCTTCCAGGAGCCGATGTCCTCGTTCAGTCCGGTCCACACCGTCGGCAACCAGATCATCGAGGCGATTCGCCTCCACCAGCCGGTCAGTCGGCGACAAGCGCGCGACAAGACCATCGAGATTCTGCGGCGAGTGGGCGTGTCATCGCCGGAACAGCGGGTCGATCAGCTCTCCAATCAACTGAGCGGGGGGCTGCGTCAGCGGGCCATGATCGCGATGGCGCTCTCCTGCCAGCCGACGCTCTTGATCGCGGACGAGCCCACCACCGCGCTCGACGTCACCACCCAAACGCAGATCCTCGAGCTGATGCGCCAGCTCCAGCAGGAAGACGGGATGGCCATCATGCTCATCACCCATGACCTCGGCGTGGTCGCCGAGATGGCCACCGACGTGGCGGTGATGTACCTGGGCCGCATGGTCGAGCAGGCGCCGGTCGACGCGATCTTCCATGCGCCCCGGCACCCGTACACCCGGGCCCTTCTGCGGTCCATCCCCCGCATCCGGTCACGGTCGCGAGAACGACTGACCCCGATCGCGGGATCCGTGCCGCACCCTTATGACCGGCCGACCGGGTGCCCCTTTCATCCGCGCTGCGCGGACTTCATGGCGGGGACGTGTGATCGACTGGCGCCGAGTCTGCGGCCGGTCGGAGATCAGCACGCCGTGAGCTGCTTCCTCTACGAGTGAGCACGCTGCGAGAGCCCCTGCTACGGGTCGCGGGGCTGCAGAAGCTTTTCCCCATTCGGAAAGGCTTCTTGAAGCGGACGGTGGGCTATGTCCGCGCGGTCGACGGCGTCGGCTTCCACATCGACGAGGGCGAGACGTTGGGCCTCGTCGGGGAGAGTGGCTGCGGGAAGACCACGACCGCCCGCTGCATTCTGAGAGCCATCGAGCCGACCGCGGGAGAGATCTTCATGCGGGTGTCGGGAGGCTCGGTGGTCGAGATGGGCCGGCTACGCCGGGCGGAGCTGCGCGCGCTGCGTCGCGAAATGCAGATGATCTTCCAGGACCCGTTCACCTCGCTCAACCCTCGCATGACGCTACTCGACCTCGTCGGCGAGCCGCTGCTCGTCCACGGCATGAAGAGCCGACGGGAGCGCGAAGACCGCGTGGCGGACCTCTTGCGCCGGGTCGGGCTCCGCCCCGAGTACATGCGGCGGTTCCCCCATGCCTTCAGCGGCGGCGAGCGTCAGCGCATCGGCATCGCGAGGGCACTGGCTCTGCATCCCCGATTGGTGGTCGCGGACGAGCCGGTCTCGGCCCTGGATGTCTCGGTGCAGGCCCAGATCCTGAATCTCCTGTTCGACCTGCAGGCTGACTTTCGGCTGACGTATCTCTTCGTCGCGCACGACCTCAGTGTCGTGCGATACATCAGCAATCGCGTGGCGGTGATGTACGTCGGCCGTATCGTGGAACTGGCCGAGACCGACGAGATCTTCAACGCCCCCAAGCACCCCTACACGGCGGCGCTGCTGTCTGCCGTTCCCGAGCCCGATCCACGCACACGCTCGCGGCGCATCGTGCTGCAAGGGGAGGTGGCGAACCCGGCCTCTCCCCCACCCGGATGCTATTTCCATCCGCGTTGCCCGCACGCGATCGAGGTGTGCCGGACCCAGGCGCCGGCGTGGCAAGAGATCTCTCGCGGCCACTTCGTCAGCTGCCACCGCGCCTACGAACTTCACCTCGCGGGTGTGGATTGAGCCGAACGAGTGCGCCGGTGGCCCGGGCGCTGCGGCCACCGGCGCAAGCATGCGTCGCGGCTACTTCGGCTGGGCGACGGTGCGCAGGTAGGGCTTCACCGTCTTGAAGCCCGACGGGTACGTCTTCTTCGCCTCATCGTCGGAGACCGACGTGACGATGATGACGTCCTGACCCTGCTTCCAGTTGACCGGGGTGGCCACCTTGTGCTTAGTCGTGAGCTGGCAGGAGTCCAGCAGCCGCAGCACCTCGTCGAAGTTGCGGCCCGTCGACATCGGATACGTGAGCATCGCCTTGACCTTCTTGTCCGGCCCGATGACGAACACCGAGCGCACCGTCGCGTTGTCGGCGGGGGTCCGGCCCTGAGAGGTCGTGCCGGCACTCTCCGGCAGCATGTCGTAGGCCATCGCCACCTTCAGCTCCGGATCGCCGATCATCGGATAGGTCACGGCGTGACCTGACGTGTCCTCGATGTCCTTGGACCAGCGCTGGTGATCGCCGACCGGGTCGACGCTGAGGCCGATGATCTTGCAGTTGCGCTTGTCGAACTCCGGCTTCAGGCCCGCCATGTAGCCGAGCTCGGTCGTGCACACCGGCGTGAAGTCCTTCGGGTGCGAGAAGAGGATGGCCCACCCGTTGCCGATCCAGTCGTGGAACGTGATGCGGCCCTGGGTGGTCTCGGCGGTGAAGTTCGGTGCCTCGCTGTTGATCCGCAATGCCATGGGTACCCCTCCGTCGATCACGACTCAGTGGTGAACAAGGTTGAGCCTGCGGCTCGCCGTCCTGCCGTCAGCATGCCTGAGCATAACGCCGACGTCCACGCCGTGCGCAATCGTCGTGGGGGAAGGATGGCGCGGTCGGCTCCGCGAGCGAGGTTCTCGCGCACGACGGCGCCACGCGAGTCGACGGCAAGGCCGTCAGCAGCGCCTTGCCGTCGAGAGCGTGCAGTGCCTGGCGGCGTGGTCGCCGTCAGCGGTCAGCCAGAGGAGCGCTTATTGAAGGGATGGGGCTCCTGGAGCCGCGGGTATAGCCTGCTGCGTGGCCTGCCCATAGCACGTGCCGGCGCTGAACTGCCGGATTCGAGGGCTGCTCGAAGGATAGGCGGGATCCACACCCGTATTCTCGAAGCAAAGCCGCGCCGGTATCTTGTACGCATGGCCCCCGGTCGCAGAGTTCGCCACATTGCCGCCCGTCACGTCCGGGCCGATCGGCGGCCACGGCGGCGTAGCCCAGGGCGTCTGGAACCACCCCGGTCGCGCCGAGAGATAGAACGACGCCGGGAGCGCTTGGCTCCCCGGCACGGGATTCGCGAAATTCCCGATCAGGCTCGGTACCTCGCTCGCAACGAACCGCGCCCCGTTGTTCACGTTGTCCCAATTGCCCCACCGCATGATGGTCCGGAGCACGTTGACGTCGTCGGGTACAGGAGTGCCGCTGCCCGTGCCCCGCCACCCGAGGACATAGATCGCCGCCTGGTCTTGCCCGAGATTGCTTTGGTAGCGGCTCCAGTTTGGCGCGCCGAAGACGTTGCCGATGATATTGAAGAATCGGTTGTTGGAATACAGCGTCACCGCGGCCTCTGTTTCCGTCTCGCTCGGGTTGTGCGCGCGGCCGTCGTGATGGTTGCGGAAGAGCGTATCGAAGAAGTGCGGGCCGTGGATGGTGTCGCCCGAGAAATTGTTGGCGTTGTTCCCCTCGTGCAGATTCATGCCGCCTACGCCGTGCAGGATGATGCCCGGCTGGACGTCGTTATCGAAATAGTTGTACGAGACGACGTTGCCCCAGTGGGTCGAGTTCAGCACGATAGAAGACGAAGCCGTGTGATAGATGTTGTTCTGGATGAGCGAGTTGCTTGTCACGTGAATGGCGTTCTGATAGATCGAGACCAGCTGAGTCGTGTTGGGACCGTAGAAGTAGTTGTCCACGATCGACACATTCATCGCGTTCACGGTGAAAAGGTGGTGGACGTTGCTTCCAACTTCATTGTTCTTGATGAACCGGACGCCTTTCACCCAGCAATGCGTGCAGTTGATGATGAAGGCCCCGGCCGCCCCCCCGGCATTCGTGAAATCGACGGTCAGATGTTCCAACCCGGTATTTTGCATAATGGTGGCGGCGTTTCCCCACCAAGCCCCAGGACTCTGCGATGCCCGGATACTCGGCATTCTGACCCCAGGCGAGATCGTGACCTGGTTCCCGTTGATTGCCGTGACGATCTGGCCTTCCGTCAGGCCTCGTGATCCTCGCGCATAGGATTCACCAGTGCCGTTGTTGCCACAGTTCGGAGAACCGACGTCACAGATGTAGAGGTCGCCAAGCAGGGGCCAGCCATCGGCCGGATCATCCAATTGATCAAGCCACAGCGTGCTGCCGACCTGGAGGCCCGTGACGCTGCTGAGCGTCACGACCGTTGTCCCTTGGGCGTAGCCCGCTGTCCAGTTCGCGGTGTGCTCGGCGCTGTCGACGCCGATATTGCCCCCGCCGTCCGAGCACATGTTGAGTACGCGCCCGGCACCGATATGGCAGCTCCTCCCGGTCAGGCCGCTGATTGCGAGGAGGGTGGAGCTGGCCCCAGCGCCGCGGAGGGTAACGTTGCTTTTGCCCAGTTCTACGCCCGTCGAGAGATTGAAAGTCCCGGCCCCGAGCTGCACGACCTGGCCCGCTGGACATGCGGCAATGGCGTTGTTGATGGTCGCCGCCGAGCCGGAGTATGGAGCGATCGTCTGACAGACTGTGTTCCGAGTCTGGATCGCCGCGCCGGCCCCGCTCCAGTCCGTCGCACGCGACCGGGCGATGATGCCGGACCATGATTGCGCGTGGGCAACCACGGGGACGGCGAGGATCAGGAGCCCGGCGAGCCAAGCACCCAAGCGCATGGCGGCTTTGGTCTCTAGTTTCATTTAATTCACTCCCCTCCAGAGGATCCTCTGGGGCCGTTATCTGACTTCCACGGTCGATTCCAGCAATAATGGTACCCGGGGATCGATTCCCGCCGCTGGGGCCAGAAAGATTCGGCATGGTGCCGACTTACGATCGAATCGGCGGCTGGCCCAACCTGCAAGCCGTGACCGAATGTCGACAGTGTGGCACGCTAGACGGACGAGGGCGTCAGCTTCGGGACGGTCGTCGTCGCCAGGAGTCAGCGAACCTTGACGAGCTTCTGCAGGCTGCGCAGGCCCGGCGGGTGGGGCTGGCCCTTGTAGCGATTGCCCCAGTTGGTGAACGATACCTCGCCGACGTAGACGTCGCCGCGCGAGTCGACGGCCAGCCCGTGCGGCGAGATGAACTGGCCCGGCTCGAGCCCGGCCGGGCGATGGCCCAGCCGCGCCAGCATCTCGCCCGTGTGGCTATAGATGCTGACTCGCGGCCCGATGTTGGGCATGTCGTAGTTCACGCCCATGCCGCCGCCGATCTCGCCGACGTAGAAGCGCCCGTGAGGCCCGCGCTCCATGAACAGGCCCGAGGGGCGATGCATGTTGTTCCACTGCGCCTCGAACTTGCCATGGCCGTCGAAGACCTGGACGCGATGGTTCTCACGGTCGGCGACGTAGACCCAGCCGTCGGCGTCGCAGCAGATGTTGTGCGGAATGTTGAACTGGCCCGGA
>Ga0066709_100001081_pt1 | contig 17092 bp, 16 predicted proteins | sample GraSoiAngelo_158_FD_79665 | JGI IMG/M metagenome (GOLD analysis project Ga0066709, IMG submission 79665) | Grasslands soil microbial communities from the Angelo Coastal Reserve, California, USA - 14_1009_16_30cm | ecosystem: Environmental > Terrestrial > Soil > Grasslands | place: USA...
GAAGTAGGAAGTACGTTACTTCTTACTTCGTACTTCCGACTTCTGACTTTTTCATCTTTTCGCCGGCGCGAATCGGAACCTTGAGGCGGTTCTCCGGCGGCGGGTACGGACATTCCCAGGTCGGGTTGTAGTAGCAGTACGGATGGTACGCTCGGTTGAAGTCGATCTCGTACACGCCGGTTTTCGTGCGATCGAGATCGATGTAGCGGCCGCCCGGATACGTCTCCGTCGTGCTCGACAGATCGTTGAACGGCACGAACAGCTTGTCCAGGTTCGGCGCGCCGGCCTCCACGAACGCCGTCAGCTTCAGCGGCTGTCCTTTCAGCGAGAACTCGAGCGAGCCGACGCGCCGCATCTTGCGCTGCGTGCCGGTCGAGGTCGGCATGTCGATGACCGTCGGATCGTTCGACGGCTTCAGGGCCGCCGGCACGTCGTACTCCGGATCGATCGGGAAGTAGGCGAGCGGCAGCAGCTCGTCGCGGCGCTCGGGTGGAACCGGCGACTCCTTGTCGGTTCGGAGGTAGTTGTCCTTGACGGCGCGCTCCGCCGTCACCTTTGCAACGTAGTCCTGCGTGTTCCCGGGCGGCTTGCTGGTGCATGCAGCCGCAGTCAGCGTAACCGCCGCCACATGGAGCGCGAAGGCTTTAGCCGAGCGTCCACCTGTCTTGTCAGACAAATATATATCCGCCTTTAGCGACCGCTTCATCCGCGAGCCGGCGACGGATCGCGACGGTGTTGATCGGCGTCACTTTGATGAGCCGGCGGAGCGCGGCGAGCATTGTCCGCAGTGTATCGCCGTCGACCGTCGCGGCGAGCGCCTGCCGGGCCGAGGCCTCGATTCGCATCGCCGCATCGTTGACGATGACGCGGGCGGCGTCCACCTGAAGCTCGGCGCGCGGCACTCGTCCGGCGGCGGCCGCCTGCGCACGCAGCAGCGCGCTCTCGGCGGTGTAGACGTCGATCGCGATGTCGGCGAGCAGCATCAGAACTTCCTGCTCTTCGGTGAGCTTCATCCCGTAGGTCTGCATCGCCAGGCCGAACACCATCAGCGCGGTTTTCTTGAATGCTTCCACTGCCCGCCGCTCCTCGGCCAGCGGCGCATCGTCCATCGCCGGCATCGACGGCGGTCCGAGCAGCTCGTCCTGCAGCGCCTTCGCGGCCGGAATGAGCGGCAGCTCACCTTTCACCGCGCGCCGAATCAGCATCCCCGGAATCAACAGCCGGTTGATTTCGTTGGTGCCCTCGAATATCCGGTTCACGCGCGCGTCGCGGAAGTGGCGCTCCGCCGGGTAGTCTTTCACGTAGCCGTTGCCGCCGTGGATCTGAATGTTCTCGTCGAGGACGAAGTTCAGCACCTCGCTGCCGGCGACCTTCGCGATCGAGGCCTCGACGGCGTACTCCTCGAATGCGGCCAGCGCCGCAGAGCCGTCGTTGGGATGGTGGGGCGTCGCGGCGATTCGTGCGTCGACGAGGCCGGCTGTGCGATAGAGAAGGCTCTCGACGCCGTACGCCTTCACGACCATCTCGCCGATCTTGTGCTTGATGGCGCCGAAGTTCGCAATCGGCTGGTTGAACTGACGGCGCGTCGCGGCGTACTTCGCCGATTCGCCGATCACGTTGGCCGCGCCGCCGCCGCACGCGGCGCCGAGCTTGAAGCGCGCGAAGTTCAGGACGTTGAACGCGACCTTGTGCCCTTTGCCGACCTCGCCCAGGACGTTCTCCGCGGGAACCCTGACGTCCTGGAAGATGAGCGCCGTCGTCGACGATCCGTGCAGCCCCATCTTGTGTTCTTCCTTGCCGCTCTTCACGCCGAAGCCGCGCTCGACGAGGAACGCCGTGAACTGGCCATTGTCCAATCCGGGGGCCCCTGTCCCCCGGCCGTCATTTATCACTTTCGCGAACACGACGAACAGGTCGGCGAAGCCGCCGTTGGTGATCCACATCTTCTCGCCGTTGAGGACGAAGCTGCCGTCGGGCTGCTTCGTCGCGCGCGTGCGCGCGCCGAGGGCGTCGGAACCCGATCCCGTTTCGCTGAGGCCGTACGCGCCGATCGACTCGCCGGACAGCAGCTTCGGCAGATATTTCCGCTTCTGCTCCTCGGTTCCGAACAGATACAGCGGGATGACCGTCAGGTTCGCCTGCGCGCCGAACGTGGCGCCGAACGACGCCGACCGCGACATGCGATCGCTGACGATCAGCGACGTCACCTTGTCGAGGCCGAGGCCGCCGTACTCCTCGGGCACGTCGACGCCCATCAGCCCGAGGTCCGCGGCACGCTTGACCAGTTGCCGCGCGAGCGACCAGTCCTTCTCCTCCAGCTTGTCGAGCACCGGCAGGATTTCGTTCGCGACGAATTCTTCGGCCGTGCGCGCGATGAGGCGATGCTCGTCGGTGAGCCTCTCGGGCGTGAAGACGTCGTCGGGCTCGCCCGATTGCAGAAGCCACTCGCCGCCGCGCGCGATCGTTTCAGTCGTTGTTGGCATGTTCATCCTCTGGAATCCGGCCACGAAGACACTGGAGAAATCTACTGGGTTCTTCGTGTCTTTGCCTCTTCGTCATTGCATTTGTCTTTACATCCGTTCAAAGATTCCCGCCGCTCCCATTCCTCCACCCACGCACATGGTCACCATGCCATAGCGGCTGGTACGGCGTTTCATTTCGTACAGGAGCGTTGTGGTCAGTTTTGCGCCCGTGCAGCCGAGCGGATGGCCGAGCGCGATCGCGCCGCCGTTCACGTTCAGCCGAGCGGGATCGATGGGCAGCGCCTTGAGGCACGCCAGCACCTGCGCGGCGAAGGCTTCGTTCAATTCGATCAGATCGATCTGATCGAGCGTCAGGCCGGCGAGCCTGAGCGCTTTCTGGATTGCCGGCACGGGTCCGACGCCAAATCGTTCCGGCTCGACGCCGGCGGTCGCGAACGCGACGAATCGGCCCAGTGGCGTCAACCCGCGCTCTTTCGCGCGCGCCGCCGACGTCACGATGACCGCCGCCGCGCCGTCGCTGATCTGCGACGAGTTGCCGGCGGTCACGGTGCCGTTGGCGTGAAAGGCGGGCCGCAGCTTCGCGAGCGCCTCGGCCGACGTGTCGCGCCGCGGCCCCTCGTCTACGCTGAAGGCGATCTTGAGGATTCGCGGAGCGTTCGGCGAACCAGTGGCATCCGTCTTCAGCCGGCTCGATGCGTCTCGGTTCGCTCCATCAACGAACGCCGCCGCGACCGGCACGATCTCGTCCGCGAACCGGCCGCTGTCGATCGCTGCAATCGCGCGCTGATGGCTGCGCAGCGCGAACGCGTCCTGCTCGTCGCGCGAGATATTCGATTCGCGCGCGTGATTCTCTGCGACGAGCCCGGTGCTGAGATATACGTCGGGATACACGTCCATCAGCGTCGGGTTCGGCGAAAGCTTGTGTCCGCCCATCGGCACGAGGCTCATCGACTCGGTGCCGCCGGCGACGATCGTCGTCGCGAAGCCGCACATGACGCGCTCGGCCGCGTACGCGATCGCCTGCAGGCCCGACGAGCAGAACCGGTTCACGGTGACCGCCGAGGCCTGCACGGGGATGCCGGCGCGCAGGCTTGCGATGCGCGCCACGTTCATCCCCTGTTCCGCCTCCGGCATCGCACACCCCAGAATCACATCGTCAACTTCACCGGAATCGACTCCTGGCGCTCGGCGCAAAGCCTCCTGGATTGCGGCGGCGGCGAGCTCGTCGGGTCGCGTGCCGCGCAACGCACCGGCCGGCGCCTTGCCGACCGCGGTTCTCGCGGCGGAAACGATGACAGCGTCGTTCATGACCAATCCCCCAAGAGATCCTCTACGGCGTCGGCGACCTCGCCGACTCTGCCGTCGAACAGGTGATCCGCGGCGTCGATGACGACGAGCTCCTTCGGTTCGGCGCAACGCGCGTAGAACTCGCGCATCTCCTTCAGCGGACACAGCTCGTCGCGTTCTCCGTGGATGAAGAACTTCGGCTTCGAGCTGCGTGCGACCGGCTCGAAGTCGTATCGCGCGACCGGGAGCGCGATGCCGATGAGCGTCGACACGCGCGGATCTTCGGCGCCGACGGTCAGCGCGACGTACGACCCGAACGACATGCCGCCAGCCCACATCGGCGCTTCCGCGTAGCGGTCGTGCAGGAAGTCGAGCGCGGCGCGGAAGTCGTCCATCTCGCCGGGTCCGTTCGTGAAGCTCCCCGGGCTCGCGCCGGCGCCGCGGAAGTTGAACCGCAGCACGGCGCAGCCGATGCGGCTCAGCGCCTTCGACGCCTGATACACGACCTTCGTGTGCATCGTGCCGCCGTGCTCGGTGTGGGGATGCGCGAACACGACCGCGGCGCGCAGCCCCTTGCCGTGTCCCGGCGTCATCAATCCCTCGGCGCTGACGCCTCGCGGCGCCGGCTCGTCGATCAGCGCTTCGAGTCGGCCCGCCGGTCCGGCTATTTCACGCAGCGGCATCAGGCCGCCCCGCGGCCGACCGACGTGTCGGCGCGTACGAACTCGTGCACGATTTCGGCAAAGGCGTCGGGCCGCGTGATCGTGCCGAGATGTCCCGTGCGTTCGAGCATCACCGCGCGCGCATCTGTAATGAGCCGCACGTACTGCGACGATCCGTCGGCGGGTACGACGTGATCGAGCGCGCGCTCGCCGGTAACGACGAGCGTCGGTGCGCTGATGCGGGCGCAGTCGGCGCCGAGATCGAGCGCGCTCAGCAACCGCGCGCGCGCCGCCATGCGCGAAAGCGAAATCGGCGCGGTCAGGATGGTTCGGAGCGCCTCACGCTTGAACGCGCGTCGGGTCCGCGCATCGGGAAACGTCGCCTTGAATTCGGTGCGCAGGCGCCACGGCGTTTCGAGGAGGAACAGCGGACCGAAGATCCAGGGGACACGGGAGTACGCGCGGTGACGCGGGCGCAGATGCCAGCCGGGACCGGGCGTCGAGGCGAGGACGAGCGCGCCGGTCCGCTCGGGATGCGCGGCCGCGAACCGCAGTGCGACGACGCCGCCGAACGAGACACCCAGGACGACCGCGCGGCGGACGTGGTTCTCATCGAGCGTCCGCACGACCTGATCGACGTACGCCTCCATTGTCCTCGCGTTGCACAGCGAGAACGTCAGGACGTGGAAATGCTTTGACAGCGCGTCGACAGCACGGCGCATGTATTCCCAGCGACCCTGGATTCCGGGGATCAGGACGAGCGGCGGGCGATCAGAGAGTGTGGCCATCAACTTTGGGTGTCGCCATCAACTTTTTCTTGTTCTGTTGCGGCATCTCAGTTCCTTAGCGGCTTACCCGTTTTGAGCGTGTGCTGAATGCGCTCCAATGTTTTTCGTTCTCCGCACAACTTCAGGAAGGCTTCCCGTTCGAGATCGAGCAGATACTGCTCGCTCACCGTCGTCTGATGCGGCAGTGCGCCGCCGGCGAGGATGTTCGCGAGCGCGCGTCCGACGACGGCGTCGTGATCGCCGATACGACCGGCGCGGCGCGCGAGGTGGACACCTAGCTTCAGCGCGGCGAGGATGTTCTCGCCGCCCACCGGAATGGCGGTCCTCGGCACCGGCCGCCGATACCCTTCGCGCACGCGCTCGAGCGCGAGGGCTTTCGCGTCGGCGATCAACCGATCGCGATTCATCGTGATGCCGTCCGCCTCGTCGAGGAATCCGAGCTGACGCGCGTGTGCCGCGCTCGCCGACACGGTGCCGAAGCCGAGCAGCTCGAAGACCCGCTGCACGTACGGCAGCAGATCGGGATGATTGGGCGGCAAGTTCTCGACCGCGCGCGCCAGCATCTCCTTGGTACCGCCGCCGGCGGGAATGAGACCGACGCCGACTTCCACCTGGCCCATGTACGTCTCGGCTGCCGCCTGAATGCGGTCGCCGTGAATCGCGATCTCGCAGCCGCCGCCGAGCGTCATGCCCGCCGGCGCGACGACCACAGGCACGTCGGCGAAGCGAAGCGCCTGCGTCGTGCCCTGGAAGCCGCGAATCATCAGATCGATCTCGTCCCAGTTGCCTTCCTGCGCCTCGAGCAGCAGAAGCATCAGGTTCGCGCCGACCGAAAAGTTCGGCGCGTCGTTGCCGACCACGAGCGCCGCGAAGTTCGCCGCGGCTTCCTTGACGCCCGCGAGCAGCATCTGGCCCGTGTCGGCGCCGATCGAGTTCATCTTCGAGTGGAACTCGACCGACAGCACGCCGTCGCCGAGGTCGATGAGGCTCGCGCCGGCATTCTTGCGGACGACCTTCTGGCGGTCCTTTGCCGACTTGAGAAGCTGCAGATCTGGATCGCTGGTTTGAACGCGGCCCTGAAAGGGCGGCGCCACATCCGAGAGCCGCGCCACATCCGAAGCCCCAATCGCCTTCGCGATTTCGAACGGACCGAGCTCCCACCCGAAGCCCCACTTCATCGCGCGGTCCACATCGTCGGTCGAGTACGCGATGTCGGGCGCAACACGCTGCGCGTACTCGATTGTCGGCCCGAGGGTCGCGCGCAGAAACGCGCCAACCTTGTCGTTCGCGTTGGAGAGCGTTCGAATCCGCTCGCCGACGTCGTCGATCGAGCGCGCCGCTTCCAGAGACGCGAGGCGCGGCGCCTGCTGCTCGCGGTACGTCATCGTCTTCGGATCGAGCGTGAGAATTTCCGACCGACCGCCTCCCGCCGAGTTGCTCTTGACCTTCTTGTAGAACCCCTGCCCCGCCTTGTCTCCGATCCAGCCGCGCTCGACCATCGCCGTCACGAACGGCGGCAGCTCGAGGTTCAGGTTCTTCGCGACGTGGACGAGGATGTCGATGCCGGCGATGTCCATCGTGCGGAAGGTGGCGCTCTTCGGCCGGCCGAGCGCGGGACCGGTGATGGCGTCGATCTCCTCGATCGTGTATTCGCCGGATTCGAGCGCGCGCAGCACCTGCGCGACGCCGTACACGCCGAGATGGTTCGCGATGAAGTTCGGCGAGTCCTTCGCGATCACGACGCCTTTTCCGAGACGGCGATCGGCGAAGTGCGACACGCGCTCGACGACCGCCGGATCGGTGTCCGCCGCCGGGATGACTTCGAGCAGGTGGAGATACCGCGGCGGATTGAAGAAGTGCGTGCCGAGCCAGTGACGCCGGAAATCGTCGGTGCGTCCGGCGGCCAAGACGCCGATCGGAATGCCGGACGTGTTCGAGCTGACGATCGTGCCTGCGCGCCGCGCCCCATCCACGCGCTCGAGCAGCGCGCGCTTGACGTCGAGCTGCTCGACGACCGCTTCCATGATCCAGTCGACCTCTGCGATTCGCTTCAGATCGCCGTCGAAGCCGCCAACGGCGATCAGCGCCGCAGCATCGGACGTGAAAAACGGGTCCGGCTTCAGGGCGCGTGCGCGCTCGAGGCCGTCGCGCGCGATCTCCGCGGTGAGATCGAGCAGCAGCGCCGGCACGCCCGCGTTGGCGAAATGCGCGGCGATCTGCGCGCCCATCGTCCCGGCGCCGAGGACGGCGACCGACCGAATCGGCGTCATCGACCGCGAGCGCCTTTCGCGCCGTTGAGGAACAGGTCGACGACGACGTCCGCTTCGGCTTCGAGCGAATAGCGGCGGCGGCTGAGAATCCAGTTCGTCGCCATCTCGTCGAGCGCGCCGAAGAGGATCTTCGCGGCGACGGTCGGCTTGATGTCGCTGCGGAAGACGCCGTCGCGCTGGCCGTCTTCGATCGCCTCTCGAATCAGGCCGAGGTAGTCGCGCAGCAGCGTCGAGGAGAAGCGCTCCATGAACTTCGTCGACTGCCGGAGCTCCACCTGAAAGACGATCGCGAGATTGCGATCGCGGCCCAGACGTCCCAGGTGCAGGCGCGCGAAGCTGCGGAGCCGCTCGCGCGGGTCGCGGAGCTTGGCGCCCGCGGCGCGCCCTTCCTCGAGCGCCGCGCGCATGCCGCGCTCGAAGATCGAGATGAGCAGGTCGTCCTTGCTGCGGAAATAGAGGTACACGGTGCCGGCTGCCACGCCCGCGGCGCGCGCCACGTCGGCGACCTGCGCGTTGAAGTAACCGCGGTCGGCGAACACGTCGATCGCCGCGCGGAGAATCGCGTCGCGCTTGGGGCCAGGCGCGCCCGGCTCGGCTTTGGATTTACGCGAGACTGCCTGGAGCGACACGACTGAATGAATGGTCATTCATTTCACGGCGGATGTCAAGCGGCATCATCGCCACCGCGTGAGAATCGTTTCTCGCTCGAACAGCGCGACGCTGAACAGGACGAGGAAAACCCATGCGAGGAGGAGGCCGAGGCCGGTGACGAGGAGCCATGACGTCGACAGCCACCACGAGCCCGTGAACTGGGCGACGAATACGGCGGTCAGCGGCAGGATGATCAGGACGCCGAACTGCTGCGCCGTCCGCGGATCATTGACGCGCGACGAGATGACGATGGCCGCTTGCAGCGAGACGAGAGCGGCGGCCGGACCGAGCACGACGATCAGCAGGATGGTGCGCGCGCTGAACATCTGGGCGAACACGCCTGGTTCGCCGAACGCGGCTATCCCGGCGAGATAGAGCGCCAGCCCGCCGACCGAAATCGCGAGCGTCGGGATGAGCGCGCCAAGGACCTTCGCGACGAGCAGCTCCAAGGTGGTGATCGGCGTCGCAAGGAGCGGTTCGAGCGTCCGCGCCTGTTTCTCTCCAACCACCGCGTGCGCCGCGAGCGACATCGCGCCCGTAATCGGCGTCACCAGGAACAGCAGCAGGAATTGCTGAAACAGAAACAGCTGCGTCAGCGCCTCGTCCGACAGCGTGGTCGCGATGCCCAGGAGCCTGGCCGCATCGGCGAGGCCGCTGCCCTCCGCGAGCGACCGGCCGGTCATTGCCGGAACCGTCACGATCACAATCAGCGGCACGACGATCGACACTGCCGTGACGAGCGCCACCGGCACGAGCGCCACGCGGTTGCGTGCCAGATCGAGAAGCTCTTTCGCGAGCAGCGCGCGCATCCTCATGGCTCGTTCACGAGCCGCAGATAGACTTCCTCGAGCGCGGGGATCTCGGGACGGACCTCGAGCACCTCGGCGCCGGACGCGACGAGCGCGGTCACGATCGCCGGCGTCTGCTGCTCGAGCCGTTCGAGAGGAATCACCAGATGTGGTCCGTCGACCGCGGCGGCGGCGGCGATTCTCCGCACCGCATCCAGATGCGCCGCCGGATCGCCGGCCACGCGCACGAGCAGCCGGCCGGTCGTGAGGCGCTGCCGCAGCGCCGCCGGACAATCGAGCGCGAGCAAACCACCCTGCAGCACGGCCACGCGATCCGCCAGCCGTTCCGCTTCGTCGAGGTTGTGCGTCGACAGCAAGATGGAAGCGCCGGCGGCGCGCCGCTCCTCGAGCAGCCGTCGCACGCCGCGCGTGATTTCGGGATCGAGGCCGGACGTCGGCTCGTCGAGCAGGAGGATGGCGGGCTGATGAAGGAGCGCCCGCGCGAGCGCAACCTTCTGCCGCATCCCTCTCGAGAGCTCCGCGGCGCGCGCGTCGGCGTGCGGCGTGAGGTCGAACGTGTCGAGCGCCGCGTCGATCGGCCGTTCGGGATCGGCGAGCCCATAGATCCGCGCATAGATTCTCAGGTTCTGGCGAACGCTGAGCCGATCCCACAGGCCAGGAGACTCGGTGAGAAAGCCGATCCGGCCGCGAAGCTTGCCGCCGGTCGCGCGCGTCAGCTGCACGCCATCGATCGTCACCGTTCCGCGAGTCGGCGCGATGAGGCCCGCCAGCATGCGGAGGGTAGTGGTCTTGCCGGCGCCGTTCGGACCGAGCAGCGCGACGATCTCGCCGCGGCGGACGTCGAACGTCACGTCATCGACAGCCGTCCGCGTCCCGAACTGCCGCGTGAGGCCGGAGGCGACGATCACCGGTACGGGACGGACAGGACGGGCTGGATGGGCGGGAGCGGCGCCCGCCCTGCCTGTCCCGCCACGGAGAACTCGTACAGTCCCGGCGTGACGAGCACGCGCCCGCTGCGGCCGAAGAACAAGCTGTTGGGCGCCATGACGCCGGTCGCGCGAAACTGCACGGTCCGAAATTTGTCGCCTTCGCGGTCGTACACGAACGTGTAGGGCACGACGAACGCGATCCACAGGTTGCCGTCGCGATCGACCGCAGCCGTGCGGACCGTCGGCGTCACCATCGCGACTTCGCCATCCGCGTCCCGCCGCGTCGGCCACGTCGTCGGCAGCTTCGCGACGACCTCGTCGATCTCGCGTCCTTCCACATGACGTTCGAACAGGAGCCTTCCCTCGCGATCGTACTTCTGAACGATCGGCTCACCCGTCTGGAACACGAAGAAGAGTCCGCCGTCGGGCGTCACGAGCGGCATCCCGCCGTTCAGCGCGACGTGCAGGTTGCGATCGTTCTCGTGATCGGTCTTTCGCAGATGACCGACGGTTCCGACGACGCGGCCGTCGAGCGCGTATTCCGTCACGAGCGAACCTGTTTCAGGCTGTGAGATCAGAATGCGCGTGCCGGTGAACTGCAGCGAGCCGATGCCGTTCAGCACGAAGCCGTCGAATACGAGCCGCGGCGTGTGCCGCGCCGGCAGCGTGAAGCCGGACGTGCGGAAGCCGGCCGGCGTGAAAACCTGAATCCGCTCGCGGCCGCCGGGGGCGTCGGCGACGGCGAACGTTCCATCAGGCGCGACCGCAAACGCCGTGGGATCGATGATTCTTCCTTCCTCGCCGCCGATGTGCACGATTTCCCACGCGCTCGTCCGCGCCGCGTCGACGCCGAAGACGACGTGCGACCGCCGATCGAACACGAAGTACTGTCCGGAAGATGCCTGCTGAAAACCAGTTGGATCGCGGAAACGTCCGGCGATGTGCGCCGGGATCGCATCGATCGGACGGAGTACGTCGACCTGCAGCGCGGCGAACAGAAGAAGCGAACCGCCGAGGGCGCGGAGCACGCCGAAAATCCCCGTTCAGTAGCGGGCGGTTTCGCGGATCGCCTTCAGGATGTCGTGCGACTGTGGCAGGATCGCTTCCTCGAGGTCGGGGCAGTACGCGACCGGGACGTTTCTGGCGCCGACGCGGCGCACCGGGGCATCGAGGTGCTCGAACAGCTCGCTCGACACGCGCGCCGCGATTTCGGCGCCGAAGCCGCACATCAGCTGATCTTCGTGGGCGACGACAACCCGGCTCGTGCGCTTCACGTGCGACCGAATTGCCTCCCAGTCGTACGGCACGATCGTGCGCAGATCGAGCACCGCAACGCTGATGTGGTCCTTTTCCGCCTGGTGCGCGGCGACGAGCGTCCGCTGCACGAGCGCGCCCCAGGTCACGACGATCACGTGGTCCCCTTCGCGGCGCAGGTTAGCGCGGCCGAAGGGGATCATGAAGTCTTTGCCGGGGTATTCGCCTTTGTTGTACGTCTGGCGATACAGATGCTTGTGCTCGAGAAAGAGCACCGGATCGTCGCAGCGGATCGACGTCCGCAGCAGGCCGGCGGCGTCGACGGCCGTCGACGGAAACACGATACGGATGCCGGGGCAGTGCGCGAAGATGCTCTCGCCCGACTGGCTGTGATACGGGCCGCCGCCGCGAAGGTATCCGCCGATCGGCGTGCGGATGACGACCGGGCACTTCCACGTGTTCGCCGATCGATACCGCATCATCGTCAGCTCGTCGCGGATCTGCATCATCGCCGGCCAGATGTAGTCGAAGAACTGGATCTCGACGACCGGCTTCAGGCCGCGCGCCGCCATGCCGACCGCGCGCCCGACGATGTTCGCTTCGGCGAGCGGCGAGTTGAAGACGCGATCGTCGCCGTAGAGGCGCTGCAGTCCATGGGTCAACTTGAAAACGCCGCCTTTGCCCGGAACGAGCGGCAGTGCTTCCTTCTTGCTGGCGTCGGCGACGTCCTCGCCAAAGACGACGATACGCGGATCGCGCGCCATCTCGTCCTTGAGCGTGCGGTTGATCGCGGCGACCATCGTGTCGGGTTTGCCTTCCGGACGGGGCGGCGTGTCGAACGACGCGGCCGTCGGGTCGACATCAGGTGAATACAACCACAGCTCGCACGTGTCTTTCGCCGGCTTCGGCGCAGCCAGCGCCTGCGTTGCGGCTTCGTTGACGTCGCGCTCGACGTCGGCCGCGAGAGCGGCGAGATCCTCGGCCGTCGCGACGTGATTCTGTTCGAGGAACGCGCCGAGCCGTTTGATCGGGTCGCGCCGCGCTTCGGCTTCGCGCTCCGCGGGCGGCTTGTACAGCTTTTCGTCGTCCGAGAGCGAGTGCGAGTAGGGACGCGTCACGCGCGCGTGCACGAACGCGGGCCCCTTGCGCGCGCGCACATACGCGACGGCGTCGCGCATCGAATGGAAGCTCGCGAAGAAATCGGTTCCGTCGATCGAATCGACGTGCAACCCGGGAAACGATCGGACGAGGCGTGAGATGTCGCCGCCGGGCGTCTGCGCCTCGACCGGGACCGAAATCGCGTAGCCATTGTCCTCGACGAGGAACAGGAGCGGCAGTTGCCTGGTGCAGGCCGTGTTGAGCGATTCCCAGAACTCGCCCTCGCTCGTCGCCCCGTCGCCGAGCGACACGTACGTGACCTCGTCGGCGTGCGCACGCGCGTCGCGATCGGGAATCTCGCGCACGCGGTTGTAGATGACGGCGGCTTCGGCGACCCCCACCGCGTGCAGCACCTGCGTGCCGGTCGGACTCGACCCTGAAACGATGTTGAGCGCCGTGCTGCTCCAGTGCGACGGCATCTGGCGGCCGCCCGAGCTCGGATCGTCTTTCGATCCGACCGCGGCGAGCAGCATGTCGAGCGGCGTCATGCCGAGCATCAGGCACAGCGCGCGATCGCGATAATACGGACAGAACCAGTCGTAGCCCGCCTTCAACGCGAAGCCGGCGGCAACGCCGATCGCCTCGTGGCCGGCGCCGCTGATTTGAAAGAAGATTTGGCTCTGGTTCTTGAGCTGAATTTCCTTGTCGTCGAGTTTCCGCGAGAGGAGCATCACGCGGTAGGCGGTCAGCAGCTGCGCGTTGTCCAACGCGATCGACGGACTCGCGGCGCCGGTCGTCGTCCCCGCCGCGTCGCGCCCGTTCAGAACGGTCGCTTTCATCCGTCGCGAATTATAGCATCCGCTCTCGTTGGTATATGCTGCCTCGCATGAGCACGCAGGCGGTGCGATTGCACCGGTGGGATGAAATCGCACTGGAAAAAGTGACCGAGATGCTGTCGCGAAAGATCGTCACCGGCGAGCGCGAGATGATCGCGCAGATCTATCTCAAGCGCGGATGCCTCGTGCCGATGCACTCGCACGAGAGCGAGCAGATGACCTACATCCTGCAAGGTGCGTTGAAGTTCCTGATCGCCGGCGAAGAGATCACCGTTCGCGAGGGCGAGCTGCTGCACATTCCGTCTTGGATGGAGCATCAGGCCGAAGCGCTCGAAGACACGTTCGAGCTCGACGTGTTCAGTCCGATTCGCAACGACTGGCTCGATCATACGGACGATTATTTTCACCGATGAGAATTGACGCCGCCTGGTTCTCCATACGAAACGGCGCACGTCCCCGCGGTTCCACGCGCAGCATCCTGTTCGTGATCTGGGACGGTGAAGAGCGGGATCCATGGCCATAGATCGCACGCGCGCGGGGATCACGATTCTGCGCGTGTGTCTCGGTGTGTTCTTCGTCTTCGAAGGGATTGGCAAGCTCCGGTGGCTCGCCGACAGCTCCGTCCTTTCCGCTCAATTGGCGAGCTGGGCGCAGGCGCCGACCGGGTCGATGAGCCACTGGTACCTGAATCGGATCGCCCAGCCCGGCGTCTTCTATCTCGCGCGACTCGTGCCGCTCGGCGAGCTGGTGTCGGGCGCCGCGCTGATCGCCGGATTCTGGACGCCGCTGTTCGCGTTCATCGCCTTCTTCATGGCGCTGAACTTTCAGATCGCGAGCGGCGCTTTGTTCGAGTACAGCTTTCTCACGAGCGGGTACGGCCTGCCGGTGCTCGGTGGCGCGCTGGCGCTGACCTTCGCCGGCGGCTCACGGAAGACGAAAAGCGCGGCTACTCCGCGACGGACGGGCTGACGTCGCTGTTCAGCGAGGCGGGGTCGACGTTCAGTGGACGCGGCGGTCCACGTCGTCCGCGCGTCCGCCGGAGTACACGTCGAACTTCCGGCGCGTGCGGTTGATCTGCCACTTCCAGTAGCGGTACTTCAGCTCCGAGAGCGGGTGCATGCGCCCGCTCTTGAGAAACAGATACGCGACGATGAGCCCGCCGAGGTGAGTCGCGTTCGCGACCCCGCCCGAATCGCCCAGCGAGGAAAGAAAGGCAATCGCGCCCATGATCGCGACGAAGATCTTCGCCGGGATCGGAAACACGAAATACATGTAGATGGGACGATCGGGAAAATAGATGGCGTATGCCAGAAGGAGCCCGTAGATCGCTCCCGACGCGCCGATCACGTTCGAATAATGGACCTGCTGTGCGAAACCGAACGGCAGCAGCGAGAAGAGCACGGTCAACGCGCCGGCGCCGATGCCGGTGACGAGATAGAACTTCAGGAAGTAGCGAGTGCCCCAGATGCGTTCCAGCTCCGTGCCGAACATCCACAGCGCCAGCATGTTGAACAGAATGTGGAACAGCCCGCCGTGGAGAAACATGTAAGACCCGAGCTGCCAGATCCAGAGGTACCGAAGCACGAGCACCGGATGAAGCCCGAGCACGTCGGTCAGGATCGGGAAGACGAGCTGCGCGATAAATATCGCGACGGTCACTCCAATCAGTACCTTCAGTGCCGTCGAGATCGGTCCGGGTCCGAACGAAAACGACGAAGCGTATGGCGAAGAATATCGGCGCATGCGAAAGTCCGAATCGTACCACGCAACTTCTGTACCCGGACAAAAAAAGGACCCTCGCTGTTTGCACGGCGAGGGTCTAAGGAGGATGGATGAGAGGGCGTGGTTAGTGCCGTCTCGCCCAGGTTAGACGGCCGGTCCCGAAAAAAAGTTTAGACGGCCGACAATTTCCGGCGAACGAGTTCGTTCACGGCTTTACCGTCGACGGTCTGGCCGGCAAGCTTCGCCATCGCCGCTTTCATCACGCGGCCCATGTCCTTCGACGACGTCGCGCCCGTTTCGGCGATCGCTTCGGCGACGGCGCGGTCGATCACCGCGGGGTCGGCGGCCGGCGGCAGATAGGACTCGAGCACGCGAATCTCCGCGGCTTCCTTGTCCGCGAGATCCTGTCGTCCGCCTTTGGTGAACTGTTCGATGGAATCTTTGCGCTGCTTGACGAGCGAGGCGACGACCTGCCGCGCGTCGCTGTCGTCGAGCGCGTGGCCGCGCTCGACTTCGCGGTTCATGAACGCCGCCTTCAACATGCGCAGCGCGCCAAGCCGCAACGGCTCCTGCTTGCGCATCGCGTCGGCGATGGCAGCGTTCACGTCGTCAACTATCACGAGCGATCAGCGATCTTCCACGAGCGATCAGCGATCCTCGTCTTGGCCACCCGGACGTCTTGGCGGCTGAGGGCCTGTGATCGTCGCTCCCGGCTGCTGCGGCGCCGGAACGATCATGCCCGGAATCGCGACACCGATCGGCGCCGCACCGGCGGGCGGTTGGCCGTTCGGAGGAACCTGATAGATCGGCATGGCGCCGGTCGTCGGCTGCGGCGCGATCTCCAAGCCCGGCGGATGCTGACCGAACTGCGGTTGAGCCATCTGCGGCTGCTGCGGATTGAACACGCCAGACGGAATCACGCCCGGCCCGCCCTGCGGGCTCACGATCTGAGGCTGCGGGAACTGGTTGAAGACCGGACCGCGCTGCGGCACGACAACATTCGGCGCAGGGCGCTCGTCCTCGACATCGTCATCGACCGCCGCCTGCTGCGGGAACTGCTGCTGAAACTGCGGTTGCTGCGGCATCGCCTGCGGTGGCGTCGCCGATGCGCTGACCGGCGCCCGCGGCGCGGCAGTCGTCGGCATGACGACGATTCGATCGAACTGAGAAACGTTCGCAGCCGTTACTGCGCGAGGAGCAGCCATGTATCCGCTGATCGACCGCAGCAGCACATCCAACGCTTCGGCTTCCGGCACGTTGGTCAGCTCGAGCGTCAACGGCGCACCCGGAATTTTGTCCACGTTGAGGATTTGTGTCTTCCCGACGCGCGCCCACTCGGTGAGAATCTGGCGGACCGTCGCATCCTTGGCGACGATCGACACGCGTCCGTTCTGAAGCGTCAGCTGCACCTCGGCGAACGCCGCCGATCCAGCGGTTGCCGACACGAACGCGACGATTGCGGCGATTTTTAGGGCTTTCATGATGGTTTCACCAGTCAGTATACGCGCCCCCCGCGAACGTACCAAGCCGAGCGTTACTTGCGCCGAAAGTAATCGATGACCTGCGTCAGGATGTCGTCGAGCGTGTGTTTCGGCTCGTATCCAATCAGCGACTTGACCCGGGTCAAATCAGGCACACGGCGAGGCATATCCTCGAATCCCGACTCGTAGGCCACGTCGTACGGGATGATTTTGATGGTCGATTTCGAGCCGCTCAGGTCCCGAACCCGCTCGGCCAGCGCCATAATCGTGACCTCCTGCGTATTGCCGATATTGATGACCTGACCGATCGCTCGCGGCTCGGAAACGAGCCTCAACAGGGCGCCGACCACATCGCTGACGTGCGTGAACGACCGCGACTGTTTCCCATCTCCAAAAACTGTAATCGGCTCACCCGCCAGCGCCTGACGGACGAAATTTGGAATCACCATCCCGTACTGTCCGGTCTGCCGCGGCCCGACCGTGTTGAAGAACCGCACGATGATCACCGGCAGCTTGCGCTCCTTCCAGTACGCGAGCGCAAGGAACTCGTCGATTGCTTTGCTGCACGCGTAAGCCCACCGGTGTTTCGGCGTCGGGCCCAGGACGAGGTCGGAGTCCTCGCGGAACGGCACGTCGTCGCTCTTGCCGTACACCTCTGAGGTCGAGGCGATCACGACGAGCTTCTTCTTCTTGTTCGCGTGCTTCAACACCACTTCCGTGCCATGGACGTTCGTCTCAATCGTATGGACTGGCTGCTCGACGATGAGTTTGACCCCGACCGCCGCGGCGAAGTGAAACACGACGTCGCTCCGATCGATCAGC
>Ga0066709_100001083_pt1 | contig 17091 bp, 12 predicted proteins | sample GraSoiAngelo_158_FD_79665 | JGI IMG/M metagenome (GOLD analysis project Ga0066709, IMG submission 79665) | Grasslands soil microbial communities from the Angelo Coastal Reserve, California, USA - 14_1009_16_30cm | ecosystem: Environmental > Terrestrial > Soil > Grasslands | place: USA...
GCGGCGCGTCGCCGTCCTGGGGCTGAAGGCGAAGATCCTCCAGGCGGAGGGCAAGAGCACGGCCGCGGTGCTGCGCGAGCAACTCGACGTCCTGCGCTCCTTGCCCAAGACCCAGAGGCGGCCCGAGCAGGAGGCGGAGATCGAGCGGAAGGTGGGGACCGCCAGCCGCTGAAACCTATGAAGACTCCGTGTTTGCTGGCATAGTGCGGCCCGGCATGCAGGCGGGCGCACCTTCGCTCACATCGCGAATCCTCCGGTTCCGGAGAGTGCGCCAGGCGCTCGCCCTGGCGCTCCTCGCGGGCGTGGCGGTGAGCGCCGCCTTCCTCCTCACTCCCTCCCGCTTCACGCCGGCGATCCCCGGCGACGAGGCGCTCGGGACGCTCTTTTCCGGCACCCTGAAAGCGAACCGCGATTACGACGTCGCGGATCCCGACACCACGGCGGCCAAGCGCGAGGAAGCGGCGCGGTCGGCCTGGGCGGTGTACGACTTCGACGGGACGGCCGCGGAGACGCTGCAGCGGCGCGTCGCGGACGCCTTCGCCCGCGGCCGCGAGGCGATCGCGCTCTGGAGGCAGCAGAACCCGGCCCGGGCGGCGCGACTGCAGTCCGGCCGCAGGCTGGACGCGGAGAGCGCGAGCTTCCTGCTTTCCCAGCGCGACGAGTTCTGGAAAGCGCTGCAGGCGGTGCTCGACGACGATGCGTATCTCGAGCTGGCGCGCGCCGGGTTCGACCCGGCGGTGGAGCGCGCCGCGCTGCGGCTCGCCGGACTGGCCGGGTCTGGTTTCGTGGTGGAGGAGCGCGGACTTCTCGCCGCCGATCGGGAACGGGGCATCGTGGTCCGCACGCTCGGCAAACGGGGGGCGGGCGCCGAGCAGCTGGTGCGCGACATCGATCGCATCCAGGACCTGCAGCGGGCGCGCGAGGACGTCGACCGCATCGCGGGGGAGCAGCTCGGCGATCTGCCGCCGAGGTTGGCTCGCGCGGTGGCGCAGCTCGTCCGGCGCGCGCTCCGACCGAATCTGGCCTACGACGACGCGGAGACGCGGCGCCGCCTGGAGACCAAGCGGGCGCAGGTGAAGGACGTCCTGCTCCAGGTCCGCAAGGGCGAGAAGATCATCGGCGACGGCGAACAGGTCACCAAGACGCACCTGCTCATCTTCCATGCGCTGCGCGCCGCCGGCCGCGCCAGCGAGGCGGACCAGGTGCGCTTGGGCGGCGGGCTCTTCGCCGCGCTACTCTGCGCGGCGGTCTTCGAGTTCGGCCGGCGCAACCTGCGCAAGTTCCGACCGCGCAGCCGCGACGTCTTCCTGCTCGCGGCCCTGATGGTCGGCCAGCTCTTCGTGGTGAAGGGCGGCCTTTCCGGCGCGGATGCCCTGCACGACATCGTCCGCGATCAGCTTCCGGCCCAGGTTTCCGCCTACGCCACCCAGGCGCTCCCCGCGGCCGTCCCGCTCGCCCTCGGGTCGCTGCTGGTGCGATTCCTGCTCACCAGCGAAGCGGCGCTGCTCTGGACTGCCGCCTTCGCTCCGCTCTGCGGGCTCCTCGCCGGCGGGTCGCTTCAGGTCGCGGTGGCGACGCTGGTCGGCGGCGTGGTGGCCGCGGACCGCATCGGACACGCGGGCAGCAAGAGCGCCGTGTTCCGCGCCGGCGCCTCCACCGGGCTCGCCACGGCCATCGTCTTCGCCACCTTCGCCATGTTCCAGGGCCACTTCTGGACCTGGGACACGCTGGCGACGGTGTTCGGCGCGGTGCTGGGAGGGGCGCTCATCCTCCCCATTCTCGCGCTCTTCCTCTCCCCCTTGCTGGAGGCGTTGTTCGGCTACGTCACCGACGTCGAGCTCCTCAAGCTGGCGAACTTCAACCATCCCGTGCTCAAGGACCTGATCGTCCAGGCGCCCGGGACCTACCACCATGCCATCCTGATCGGGCAGCTCGTCGAGGCGGCTGCGCGGGAGATCGGCGCCAATCCGCTGCTCGCGCGCGTCGGCGCGTACTACCATGACATCGGCAAGGGGAAGAACCCGCTCTGCTTCGGCGAGAACCAGAAGGGCGAGAACCGCCTGGAGGGACTGACGCCTCACGCCAGCGCCGAGATCATCCGGCGCCACGTGCGCGAGGGAGTCGAGCTCGCCCGCCAGGCCAAGCTGCCGAGGCAGGTGATCGACTTCATCGAGCAGCACCACGGCACCCGGCTGATCGCCTACTTCTTCCACCGCGCTCGCGAGGATGCCGAGCGCGCCGCCGCGCCCGCCCCGCGCGAGGAGGAGTTCCGCTACGTCGGACCCAAGCCCCAGACCCGCGAGGCGGCGATGGTGATGATCGCGGGGATGGTGGTAGCCACCTCCCGGAACCTGGCGGACCCCACCGCCGAGAAGCTCCGCGCGCTGGTCGACCGCGCCATCCAGGCCGTGGTGGCGGAGGGGCAGCTGGATCAGTGCGAGATCACGCTCCGCGATCTGGAGCAGACCGCCCGGAGCTTCGCGCAGTCGTTGGAGCGGATCTACACCGCCCGCAGCGACGCGCCGCCCACCGCGCCGCGCCTGCGCGTGCTGGAGCCGGAGCTCAAGCGAGCCTAGGAGCGCGAGGCATGAGGCGCGCTGCCGGGATCTCCCGCAACGTCGTCCTGCTCGGAGTGGTGTCGCTGCTCGCCGACGTGTCGAGCGACATGGTGATGCCGCTCTTGCCTGCGTTCTTGCTGACGCTGGGGGCGGATGCGGCGTTCATCGGAGTGATCGAGGGTGTCGCGGAAGGCACCGCGGCGCTGCTGAAGTACCTGTCGGGGCGCTGGGCGGATCGCGTCCGGCGCCTGCTGCCGCTCGCCATCGCCGGATATGCTCTCGCGGTCCTCGCCAGGCCGTTCCTCGCCATCGCGCGGGCGCCCTGGCAGGTGCTCGTGATCCGGGGCCTCGACCGGGTGGGAAAGGGCATCCGGACATCGCCGCGGGACAAGCTGCTCGCGGCGAGCGTGCCGCGCGAGCACCTGGCCGAGGCGTTTGCGTTCCACCGCGGCATGGACCATGCCGGGGCGGCCATCGGACCGCTGCTCGCGGCGGGTCTGCTGCTCCTCTGGCCCGAGGACGTCCGCCGCGTCTTCCTCATGGCTGCGATCCCAGGGACGGTGGCGGTGCTGTCGCTCTTCGCCGTGCGCGAGCCGCCGCGAGAGATCGCGGACGTCCCGCGGGACGCGCCGGCAGGGGGCCGGGTGCCGCTGCCGCTGCTCTGCGCGATCGCGCTGTTCACGCTCGGCAACTCGACCGACGCGCTGCTGATCCTCCGCGCGCAGATGCTGGGAGTCCCCACCGTGCAACTACCCCTGCTCTGGGCGCTGCTCCACCTGGTGCGCACGCTCCTCTCCTGGCCGATAGGCCGGGCCGCCGACAAGCTGGGCCGGGGCCGCACCCTCCTGGCGGGCTGGCTCTGGTACGCGATCTGCTATGCCGGATTCGCGCTTGCCCGCGCGCCGTGGCACGCCTGGATGCTGTTCGGGGCGTACGGCCTGGTCGCGGCGCTCACCGAGGGCACCGAGCGCGCGCTGATCGCGGACGCGGTGCCCGCCGGGGAGCGCGGCCGGGCGCTAGGGCTCTACAACCTGATCAGCGGCGCAGGCTTGCTCGCCGCCTCGGTGCTCGCAGGGGAGGTCTGGCAGCGAATCTCTCCGGTGGGGGCGCTGCTGCTGGGCGCGGGGCTGGCGTTGGTCGCGAGCGCCGTGCTTGCGGCGGGCGCGATCCCGGCCAGGCGGGCGCCTGCCATCTAGCTGCGGGCCGGTTCCGCTGTGCCCAGCTTCCTCTCATGCGCGTGAAGATGGGCCGTGTGATCCTGCTCGACTACATGGTACGCGTCGGAACGGGGCAGGTGGTGGAGACCAGCGCGGGGAAGACGCCGATCGAGTACCTTCACGGCGCCGGGCAGATCCTGCCCGCGCTGGAGCGCGCCCTGGAGGGTTTGTGCGAGGGTGAGCAAGCCGCCTTCAGCATCCCGGCGGAGGATGCGTACGGTCCGCGCAAGGATGACAATGTCGTGTCGCTGCCGCGCACCTTGTTTCCCAGCGACGTGAAGCTGGAGAAGGGCTTGTGCCTCTACGCGCGCGCGAGCGGCGGGCAGAGCTACCCCATCACGGTGAGGGAGGTGAAGGAGGACATGGTGGTGGTGGACCTCAACCACCCGCTCGCGGGAGAGCGCCTCTTCTTCGAGGTGAGCATCCGCGGCGTCCGGCCCGCCGGCAACCAGGAAGTCTTCGCGGGCAAGGCCGTGGAAGTGGAAGTCGTGTAGCCCTGGCGCCGCGACACCCCAGGGTCATGCTCGAGCGAAATCATGGGCGTTCAGCGGAGCCGATCGAGCCAGCGCTCGACCTCAAGGGCGCGGCCCGGCGGCGCGTTCTTGCCGAGCGCGGTGAAGGCTGCGCGCGCGCCGGCATCGTCGCCGGTGTGCCAGGCAGCGATCCCGCGCATCCGGAGCGCTTCCTGGATGAACAGGGGCCCGGGCAGCTCGCGCCGCAGGGCGCTGGCGGCAAACGCGGCGCATTCCTGCCAGGCCGCGCGGTTCTGCATCTGCTTGGCGAGGAGATACGCGGCGAGGCCGTCCCGGGGCCGCGACAGATCCAGGTCGCGCAGGTGCAGCAGGATCTCCGGCGCCGGATTGCTCTCGGCGAGTAGCGGACGCAGGGCCGGCCAGCTCTCCGGATCGCGGAGCGCCTTCAGCCGCACCGCCAGCCCGCGCTCGGCAGCTTCGGGCTGCGGGAGCTTCGCGGCCTCGGTATAGCGGGCCAAGGCCTTGGAGACGTCGCCCGCCTTCCAGGCTGCGTCTCCCGAGTCCGTCAGGAGCTGCGCCCCGAGCGGGGCGGACAGCTTCGGATGCGCGAGCGCCTTCACCTCGGTTGTCTCCGCGGCTGCCGGATCCTTGGCCGCGAGCTGCGCGCGGCGCAGCGAGACCAGCAGCGCGGGATCGCCTGGTTCCATCGCGGCGCAGCGCGCCCACAGCTCGGCGGCGCGACGTGGATCCTGTGCCCGCTGCGCCTCCCGCTGCAGGGCCGCCACCTCGTGCGGGCAGCGCTTGCGTACGATACCCGGAGCTGAATACCGCTGCGACGCGAGGGCCACGGCGCGTTCGGGCACGCTCAGCCCGTCGAGGAAGCGGAGGTACTCGGGGATCAGCTCGCCGAGATCGATCGACTCCAGCGAGGAGTAGAGCTTGGAGAACAGCTCCAGGCCCCGCGTGTCCCGGATGAAGCGCAGGAACGAGCCCGCGGCGGTGTACGCCCGCGGGCCCGCTTCGGCGTAGAACAGGCCGGGACGGAAGAGGCGCCGCAGGTCCGGAAGCAAGCCCAGCTCCTGGAGCGCTCGCGCCTCCTGGTGGACGGTGAACTCACCCGGCGGCCAGTCGGCGGCCACGGCGACCCCCTCGGTCAGGGCCATCTGCGGCACCAGTCCGCCCGGCACCTTCCAGGGGCCGCGCGCGATCCGCTCTCCCAGGGCGTGCACCAGCTCATGCCGGAGGATGGGATGCGGCGCGGGAGCATCGTTGGTGTGGATCTGGCGGAGCCAAGGCTTGGTGAAGCTCGTCTCGGCCGCGCCGAGCAGCGTGCGTTTCTCTTCGGCGGACCGGTAGAAGTAGACGTCGATCCGCGGTCCCGGCTCGATCCCCAGGAACCGCGTCACGGCCCGGACGTCGATCTCCGCGTCGCGCGCCAGCAGCGCCCGTTCTTCGTCCTTCTTCTCGCGCGGGAAATGAAGCACCAGGTGCTCGGTCTCGAGGCGCCCGCCCAGCTCCGCCTCCAGCTGCGCCGTGCCCGCTTTCCAGTGCATCTCCTCGGCGTGCAGGCTCATCCACAGCGCCCCGGTCCCCGCGGCGATCGAGGCGAGGATCCCGCGGCGCCGGGGGCGGGGCGGCCCCGCGATCAGGGCGATCCCCGCGCACGCGCCGGCGTACAGCAGCGTGTCGGCCCGGAAGAGCCAGAGCGCGCGCGAGGTCGCGATGGCCTCGTCGTAGATGGGACCCGGGTACATTCCGCCGAGGTGGTGGAAGACGAAGACCTGTGGCCCGCGGACCACCGGCCAGAGCGCCACCGCGAGGGAGGCGGCGAAGATCGCCGCGTAGGGCCATCCCGCGCCGCGGGGGGCGACGAAACCACAGGCGACGCCGAGCGCGCACGCCAGGGTCGCCGAAGGGACGGCCAGCGCGAGGTAGAGCGCGAAGCCTCCCACCGGGTCGCAGGTCGGACGCCGCACCCCGTTGAGCAGGATCAGCGCCACTGGAATCGCGAGCGCCCAGAGCGAGAACCAGAGGGCGCGAGACAGCGCCCGCGTGGAGGAGTCCCGCTCCATCCGCGCGGCCGCGATCCCCGGAATGCCGCCGAACAGGCCGGCCGCAAGCGCGACCAGCTCGCTCAGCTCGTACCCGAGGTGGTCGGCGAGGGGGAGGAAGCAGGCCGCCAGCGACAGCAAGGAGAGCAGCGCGAGGTACAGCCGCGGCCCCGTTCTTGCTCCGATGCGGCCGCTGCTGTCAGACTGGTCGACGATGCCGCCTCCCGACGATCTTCGCCGCCATCCGCGCGCGCCCCTGCGACTGCGCATCGACTACGATCGGATGAACGCCTTCTTCGCCGACTATACGAAGAACATCTCCAAGGGGGGCACTTTCATCAAGACGGCCCGCCCGCCGGAAGTCGGCACCCGTTGCCTCTTTTCCCTTTCCCTGCCGGCCCTCCCCGAACCGCTCTTGCTCGACGGAGAAGTGGCCTGGATCCTCGCGCCAGCCGATGCGGAGCAGCGCGACGCGGAGCCGGGGATGGGCGTCCGCTTCGTCTTCGCGGACGAGGCGGCGCGGCGCGAGTTCGAGCGCGCCGTCGAGCGGATGATGGAGGAGAGCTTCGGCTCCCAGGTGGCGCAAAGGCTTCTCCGGCGTTGATCACTCGGGAACGTCGATGAACACGGCGCGCGTGCCCGGTCCCACCGCATGCGCCGCGGCTTCGCCTGCCCCGACCTCGACCACGTACCGGGACGGGTTCCCCACCGTGCGGGGCCTGTCCGTCCGCGGGGCGGCATCGGCCACGACGCCAACCACGGACCGCGACTCGTCGAGGAAGATCATGTCCAGGGCGATGGGGGTGTCGTGCATCCAGAAGGAGTGCTCCTCGCTCGAAGGGAAGACGAAGAGCATCCCGTGGTCCGGGTCGAGCGCGCGGCGGAACATCAGGCCTCGCGACCGGGATGTATCGTCGCTGGCGACCTCCACCTTCACGACCCAGGGCCCCCGTGTCGTCTCGAAGCGCACGGCTCCGCGGGGCAGGGCGGAGGCGCTGGGCGCCTTCTCCGCGGCCTGCCCGTGACAAGCCGCCATGCAGAGCAGGCTGGTGACGACGTGGCGCACGCGCCCCACGTTACCTCAGCGCGACAGGACGCAGTACCAGGTCGAACCGAGCTGGCCGAAGAGCTGCTGGTAGCGGTCGGCCGGGAGCCGGGCCTTCATCGCGTCCAGGTATTCCTGATTGAGCGAGAGCTGCGAGCAGGAGAGGCCGGACGGGCAGCTTCCCCCCGACCCGCTGCAGGGTTGAGAGCAGAATCCACCGCTCGACCCCTGTGTCGCGAGGCAGGCGAAGCTGTCGCACTCGCTGGAGCCCAGATAGAGATACTGGCGCCCGGGCTGCGGGATCAGCTCCGCGCCGACCGCGTTCTCCACGTGACACGGCGCCCCCAGATCGCTGCGCGCGCAGGCGGCGGCCAGCAGGACTGTCAACAGCACGACTGGGCGCAGGACGGCCATGGCGAGGGAAAGTTGGTCCCCAGTCCTGCGGCCGCAAGGGGTTGCCCGTCTGCGGAGCACCCACCATGTTTGCCGCGCCATGCGTCTCTGGTTGCCCTGCGTCATCGCATTCGCCGCTATCGCTGCCCGGGCGCAGCCGGTGGAGCCAGCGGAGGCCGCGGACACCATCACGGCGGTCCAGAAGCGGCCCCTGCGGCAGGCGAACCGCTTGGAGGTGTCGCCCTACGCCGAGATGAGCATCGCGGACCCCTACCAGCAACGTTGGGGCGCCGGGCTCCGCGCCATGTGGCACCTGCGCGAAGGTCTGTCCCTCGGGCTCGACGCGAACGGTCTGGGAACCTGGGCGACGCAGGAGCTGGTGATCGCGAAGCGCGAGCTTCATGCGCGGATCCTCGAGTCGCGCCAGCGGGGCTCGCTCGCCGCCTTCGCCGCCATCGCGCCGCTGTATGGAAAGGTCGCCTTGCCGGGCGATGCTCTGGTGCATTTCGAGACCTTCTTCGACGCCGGGATCGGCGGCGCCTTGACCGAAACCGACGCGACGCGCGGCCTGCGGCCGATGATCGCGGCGGGCATCGGCCAGCGGATCTCGCTCGGGGAGAGCGTCGCGCTCACGGCGCGCCTGGGCGGCAACCTCTACGCCGAACGCGTCGTGGTCGATGGCGCCCAGCAGACCAAGGCAATGGGGTTCTGGAGCTTGAGGCTCGGGCTCTCCTTCTACATCGGCGGTGTGCGATGAAGTCGCTCCTGCTCGGGCTGCTGCTGGCGGCGGCACGGGCGAGCGCCGAGGAGGAAGGCGCCCCGGCGAAGCCGACCACCGTGGCGCAGGTCACGCCTGCGTCCTTGCCGCCCGTGGCCTCGTCGCCGAAGTACGGCGCGCCCGCATCGCTGCCGCCTGTCACCGCGCAGCTGTTCCGGATCGGGGGCCTGCTGGAAGTCCAGCCGATGTTCGCCTTCTCCATCGGGGATCCCTTCTGGCGCACGCTGGGAGTGGGGGTGCGGGTCGAGCACCACTTCGACGAGCGCTGGTCGATCTCGACGCACGCGCTCGGCGGTATGTCCCTGCTGGCCGCGCCGGTCCAGCTCTGCAGCGATTCGTGCAGCAGCCCTGCCGCGGGAAAGCTGCGCTCCGCTCCCGGCAAGCTGCAACTCCTGGCGGGCGTCGAGGTCGGCTGGGCGCCGGTCTACGGGAAGCTCTCCCTGATGGGCGAGAGCGCGCTGCATTTCGATCTCTACATCTCCGCCGGGCCCGAGCTGATCCGCGAGTTGATCGCTCCGGACGCGGCGTCGCCGGAGGTGGGGCGCTGGGCGGTGGGCGGCCGCGTCTCCATCGGCGAGCGGCTGTTCCTCAGCAACCGCTTCATGGTGCGGATCGCGGCCAGCGAGCTGGTGTACCCGGGTCGGGTGCGGGGACGCCCCGAGATCGAGCGCAAGCTCAGCATCGAGACAGGGGTCGCCTGGCTCTTTGGCGGCGGGCGCTGACGGGGGCTGGCATGACGGTGGTCGTCGCACTCTTGATCGCGGCTGCGGATCCGGCCGCGGCGTACAAGGACCTGGACCGCTCGAAGCCGGCCGGGGACGAGGCGCGCACCCGGATCTCCACCGTGGTCCAGTCGCTGAACGAGTTCGCCATGCCGCGCAGCGCCAGCGTCCTGCTGGCGGCGCTCGCGGCCGATCCCGACCAGTCCGAGGGCGTGCGCGCGGCCGCGCGGGCGCAGCTTGCGGCGCGCGCCGGCGAGGACCCCTCCCTGGTGCAGCTCTTGCTGTCCGACATGGCCGATCCGGGCAAGCTCCCTCCGGCGCTCGCGGTGGCGGTCGCGCGCGGACATCTGGAGAGGGCCCTGCAGATCGCGCCTCCGGAGGAAGGCGCCGCGTTCGAGACGTTGTCGCAGCAAGGCCCGAGCGTTCAGGCAGCCTCGACCGAGTCCGTGCCGCGTCCCCTGGACAAGGAGCTCGCCTCCGCGATGGGCCAACCGGCGCCGGAGCCCGCCCCGGCTCCCGCTCCCGAACCGCAGAGGATGCCGGCGGCGGCGCAGCGCGAGCTGGACGCGGCCCGCGCGCTCGCCGCCTCGGTTCCGGCCGGCGACGCGGTCGAGGGCGACGCGCGGGAAGTCGCGGGGCTGGCGGCGCTCGCCGCCGGCGATGCGGCCAGCGCCACCAAGGAGTTCCTGGCCGTGGCCGACCTGCCGGTCCGGCGGGGAGACGCGGTCGCGGCCCAGCGCCGTAACCAGGCCTACATGCAGCTCGCCCGGTTGGCATACCAGAACGGCGACGACGCGCTGGCGGCCAAGCTCTATGAGCGCGTGGGGCGGGGGGCACCAGAGTGGCTCGACGCGCTGTTCGAGTCGAGCTGGGCGCAGTTCCGCCGCGGCGAGGACGAGAAGGCGCTCGGCAATCTCCTGACGCTCCACGCGCCGTTCTTCCAGGACAGGTTCTTTCCCGAATCGTTGGTGCTCAAGGCGCTGGTGATGTACGAGAACTGCCGCTATCCCGACGCGCGCGCCGCGCTGGCGGAGTTCCAGCAGCGCTACCAGGCGATGCACGACGGCCTTGCGCAGACGCTCGCGGGCTTGCCGACGCCGCAGGCCGCATCGGACCTTCTGATGCGGGGTCCGGTCGGCCTCCAACAGGTCGTTCCTCCCGCGGCGCGCGAGCAGGTCGCCCAGATCGAGCAGGACGGCGACATCCGCGGCGCGCTTCTGGCCGCGGTGCAGCTCGCGCAGGAAATCGACTCGATCGATCGGCGCCCCGAGACCTTCCGCGGCTCCGGCCTGATCGTCCGCCTGGCGCCGCTCGCCCGGCAGGCGCGCGTACGGCTGCTGATGGTCGCCGGCCGGAGGCTGATCGCGCGGGTCGATGCCGAGCGGGCAATGCTGCGCGAGCTGCTCGCCCAGTCGCTGCGTCTCTCGTACGAGATCGCGGGGCGCGAGAAGGAGCTCGCCGCCGAGCGGGGCACGGCGCCCAATGCGCAGACGCGCAAGGACCCGCCGCAGGTGTCGGACGACGAGGAGCTCTGGCCCTTCCAGGGAGAGTACTGGCGTGACGAGCTGGGCAGCTACCGGTACCAGCTCGGCCAGCGCTGCAAGCGTCCCCGGTCGCCCTTGCCGACCGCCTCGCAGCCGGCGCCCGCGCCCGAGAAGGTGGCGGGAACGCCGAAGGATTGAGAACGGCTTTTCACAGCACGGCCTCCCGATTTCCCCCGCCTGTGAGGGGGGAGGTCCGGGAATGGAGGTTGCACGGCTGCAGGTGGAGGGGAGCCGGCTGCTCGCGCTCCGACGGGGAGGGACCTGGATGATCGCGCTGCTCATCGCCGCCGCCGTGGCCCAGCCCGGGCGCGATCCGACCCTGCTGCACCGCGGGGCCGAGCCGATCGTCGCCGCCAGGGAACAGGAGCAGGAAGCCACGCTCAGGCGCATGCTGGAGCTGGGCGGCTCTTCCGCGGATCAGGCGGAAGTGGTGGCGAGGCTTGCCGGCCTGCTCCGCGCGCGCGGCCTTGCCCTGAGCATCCGCGCCCAGGCCGCGGCCGACGAGGGCGACGAGACCGCGGCCGCGCGCGACCGCCGCGGGGCCGCCGACGCCCGCGCCGAAGCGATCGCCCGGTACCGGGAGCTTCTGAAGAAGTTCCCACGGGCCCCCCGCCTGGACGAGGCGCTGTTCTTCCTCGCGGACACCTTGCAGGAGAGCGGGCGTGACCCGGAGGCCGTGGCCGCCGCCCGCGAGCTGACCCGGCGCTTTCCGCGCTCGCCTTGGGCGCCCGCCAGCCACGTCTTCGTCGGCGAGCACCTCTTCGATGCGGCCAGGCTGGACGAAGCGTTGAAGGAATACCGCGCGGCGGCCGAGGTGCCGTCGGACGACGTCTATCCCTACGCGCTCTACAAGGCAGCCTGGTGCCGCTTCAACCAGAACGCCTTCGGCGACGCGATGAAGCTGTTCAAGCGCGTGGTCGAGGTCTCGGAGAAGTCGGGGGAGGTGAACACGGTCCAGCTCGCGCGCGAGGCGCGCCGCGACTACGTCCTCGCCTACGCGCGGATCGGCAAGCCGGAGTCGGCGAAGGACGAGTTCGCGAAGAAGTTCGGCGGACCTTTGGGCCTGAAGATGCTGGAGCAGTACGGGAAGCTGCTCTTCGACACGGGGCGCGATCCCGAAGCTCAGCTCGTGCACCGGCAGCTCCTGGCCATCCACGGCGATGCGCCGGCCGCGGTGCTGGATCAGACGCGCCTGCTGGTGCTGGCGCAGCGCGGCGGCAAGCGGCGGGAGCTCCTCGCCGAGGCGCGCCAGCTGGTGCAGTCGTTCGACCGCGTGCGCGGCCGGACGGATGCCGGCGCCGGCGACCCCGACGAGCGCTACCAGGAGGCCCATCGGCTGGGTGAGGAGACGCTCCGCAACCTGGCGGTCCAGATCCACAACGAGGCGCGAAAGACCCAGCTGGAGGAGACCTGGTCGGCGGCGCGCGCGCTCTATGCCAACTACCTGACGCTTTTTCCCGGCGCTGCGGACGCGTATGACCTCCGGTTCTTCTACGGCGAGCTGCTCTACTCGCGGGGCCTGAAGGCCGAAGCGGCCGACCAGTACGAAGAGATCGTCAGGCAGGACGCCAAAGCGAAGAAGCCGGGACGCTGGCTGCAGAAGGCGGCCTGGAGCGGGGTTCTCTCGCGCAACGAAGCCCTGCTGCACGGCGCGTCCGAGGAGAAAGACACCGGCGAGCGCCGCGCCCAGCGGCCGCTCTCCGCCGAGGAGAAGAAGCTCGCCGGCGCGTGCCGGCTGTATCTGGAGGCGCTGCCCGAGGGGCCCCACGCCGTCGAGGTGGCCTTCAAGGTCGGACGCCTGGAGTACGTCTCCGGCGACTACGAAGCCGCGCAGAAGCACCTCTCCTGGATCGCGCTCGTGCAACCGGAGCATGAGCTGTCGGAGTTCGCCGCCAACCTGGTGCTGGACATGGAGAACATGCGCGGCAACTGGGAAGGCGTCCACCGCTGGGCGCTCCGGTTCCTGGAAGACAGGCGGCTGACGGCGCACGGCACGCTGGTGCAGGACTTGAAGCGGATCGAGGAGCAGAGCGCGTACGCGCTCGCCGACGCGGTGACGCCGGATGCGAAGAAGGCGGACGCGCTGCTCGCGTTCGTCGCGACGCATCCTCGCGGGCTGCTCACGGACAAGGCCCTCTTCGGGGCCGCGGCTGCCCTGTCGCGCATCGGTCGCCTCGACGATGCGCTGTCTGCGCGGGCGCGCGTCTGGAAGGAGCACGCCGGGTCGGCGCTGGCGCCGCGGGCGCTGCTCGCCTCCGCGTCGGACCTGGCGGCGACGGGAGAGCTGGGCGAGGCTGCTGCCCTGCTCGAGCGTTATGCGTCCGGCTACCAGAAGCAGCAGGCCAGGGCGGGAACACGGGGGCCGAACGCGAAGGGCGTTCCCGCCGAGCGGCCGGTCTACGACGAAGCCCAGGCGCAGGGCGCCCTTCATGATGCCGCGGTGCTCCGGGAAGCGCGCGGAGAGCTGCGGCAGGCGCTCCAGGACCGCTCGCTCGCCTTCGAGCTGTGGAAGAAGCCCGAGGACCTGGACGAGCGGAGGTTCGCGCTGGCCCGGCTGCGGGCCCGGGTGGGCGAGCGGGCGCGGGCTGAGCGCGAAATGACCGCCATCGCGCGCGCAGCGAAAGAGAAGCCAGCCTTCCAGATGGCGGCATGGCGCGAGGCGGCGCGGTTCTACACCAGCGCGCAGGAGACCGGAAACGCCCAGCGGTGCTGGACGGAGCTGGAGCGCGTCTTCCAGGCGATCGGCCCCCAGGGACGCGAGAAGCTGCCGCCGGAGGCGTTCGCCGCCGCGGCGGAGGCGCACTTTGCCCTGGGCGCATCCGGCTTCGAGAGCTTCCGCAGGCAGCAGATCCGGCCGCCGCTGATGGGGACCCTCAACCGGAAGATCTCCCTGCTGCAGCGCGTGAAGAAGCGGGCCGAGGAGACCGTGGCCATGCGGCAGGCGGAGCCGGCGGTTTGCGCCCTGGCGCAACTCGGCGAGGCGCAGATGCTGCTCGGGCAGGCGATCGCCACCAGCCCGTATCCGCCAGGTTTGAACGGGGAACAGCGCAAGCTCTACCGCGCGGCGCTCGCCGAACGGGCGGAGCCGCTCCAGGCCGAGGCGCGCGAGACGGTGAAGAGCGCGGAGGCGAAGGCGCGCGAGCTCGGCGTGACCGGCACGTGCGCGCAGCGGGTGGTGGCATTGCTCGACAAGCTCTCGGTCAAGGCCGTGGAGCACACGCAGCTCAGCCTCGTGGCCCAGCCGGTGGTGGAGCGGCCACAGATGGTGGATGCGCGCGCGGTGGAAGGCGAGCGCGGCAAGCGGCTCCTGGGCGAAGCCCTCACCGCCGCGGCGAATCTCACGCCCGACCAGTCCGTCGACAAGTTCCGGGTCGTGGTCCAGTCGGCGCCCTCGGCCGCGGCGCACTTCGATCTCGGGGTGGCGCTCGATCGCGCGGGGCGCGGCATCGAGGCCGAGCAGGCCTATCGCGCCGCCGCCTCCTCCGGCAACGGCGCGCTGGGATACCAGGCGGCGGCCCGGGCCGCGGCGCTGGCCGCGGCGCGCGGTGACGCGGTGGCCGCGCGCGAGAGCCTGTCGCTCGCCCGGGCGGCGCTGGGCGACGCGCCATTCGCCCGCGTGCTGCAGGCGAGCATCGAGCTGGCCCTCGGAAACCCCGCGGCGGCGCAGGCCGCGGTGAAGCCAGTGCTTGCCCAGGCGCCGAACGACGCGAGCGCGCTCTGCGCGATGGCTCGGGCGCAGGTTGCGCAAGGTCACGCGGGCGTGGCCCGGATCTTCGCCGCGCGCGCGGCGCAGGCGGATCCCTACGACCCCGAACCCTTGCTGGTGAGAGCGGAGATCGCTCGCGCCTCCGGCGAGCCTGCCGCGGAGATCGAGGCCCTGCGCGCGGCGGTCGAGGTGGATGGGGACTCGTCGCGCGCCCAGCTCGCGTTCGGTCGCGCGCTCTACGAGCGGGGCCAGGCAGGTCCAGCAATCGACGCGATCCAGGATGCCGTCGAGCTCGATCCCTCTTCTTACGGAGCCTGGCTGGCGCACGGGCAAGCGCTCGCGGCCGCCAACCAGAGGAAGCCCGCGGAACAGGCGCTGGCCCGGGCGATCGCGCTTTCGCCGCGGGCCGCCGACCCGCATTTCGAGCTGGCGCGCCTGAAGCTGGATGGCGACGGCGATGCCCAGGCGGCCCTGGCGGAGGCAAAACTTTTCCTCAACCTGAGCACGCAGCCGCCGCCCCCGGCACACCCGATCCATGCCCTGGTGCAGCGCTGCGAGGAAGCGCTGAAGCAGCGCGGACAGGCATCGGTCGTGCAAACGCGCTGACTGAGGGCCGGTGGCGGGGGAGGGGGAATGCTGAACAGGACCATGCTGGCCGTGGCAGCGGCCGCCGTCATCGGCGCCGGAGCCGCGGCGGCCAAGGAAGCGGGCGGCGCCCAGCCTCCGCCGCAGCGGCCGCGCCGGACCATCCTCCACTTCGGGGAAGACAACATCCGCGGGGGGATCACGCGCCCGGACGGCGAGCTGGTCCAAGCGCCGCGGAAGGTCTCCGAGCCGAGCCTTCTGCGCGTGCGTCGCTCGTTCGTCGATCGCGCGCTGGCCGCTCCACTCTCGGGCCGCTGAACACTGTGGAGACGCAATGATCCCGATCGTCCTCAAGGTGTATGACGGCGGCAAGCTGAAGAGCTCGCGCGCGTTCCACGCCGAGCGGATCCGCCTGGGCAGCGCCGCCGCCGACCTGCTGCTGGATTCGCCCAACGTCGCGCCCACGCACGCGGTCATCGAGAGCGGTGCGCTGGGAGTGGTCCTGCGCGCCACCACCGCGGCACCGCTGTACCTGAACGGGCAGCCGGTTCTCGCCGCGCCGTTGCGGCACGGCGACCTCATCTCCATCGGCGATCTCCGCATCATGGTCGAGCTGCACGCGCGGTCCGTGCTGCCCTCGGGCGTGCAGAAGTCCCGCCCGCGGCTGCAGCTCATCCAGGGCGAGGACGAGCCTCTCATCGAGCGCCCGCATCCGCAGACGCCGGCCCTCCAGGTCGTTCGCGAGGATGAGGCGGTGGGGCAGCTCGAGGCCTCCACCGACCAGGGTCTGCACGACGAGATCGTGCCCTTGGAGCCCGAGGAGCCTACGCCGCTGCCGGCGCCACAGCCCGCCGCCGCCGCAGCGGAGCCGGCGCCGCTCCCGGTCGCGCCCCCCATCGAGCCCGCGACCCTGGCGGCGCGGACCGAGCCGGTCAAACCGGCGCCCCGGCCGGCCTTGCCGCCGATCACCACGCCGCTCGGGGGCGAATGCGCCGAGGTGGAGCTCTTCTGGGGCAATACCCGCGTCAGCGTCTGGCAGCTCCAGCCCGGCGAACAATTCCAAGCGGGAAGCGCTCCGGGCTGCCAGGCGCTGCTGCAGGGCGTCGAGCGCGCCAGCGTGCTCAAGAGCGACATGAACGGCTGGACCGTCACTGCGCCGCGGCCCCTGCAGCTCCTTCTCGAGGAGGAGGGGCGGGTCCTGGGCGGGCCCGAGCTGCTGGTGCGCGGCCGCAGCCAGGCCGATGCCCACGGGCTGGTCGTGCCGCTGCCGCAGCGGTCAGTGGCGGTGCTTTCCAACGGCAACCTCGCCCTGCGGATTCGCAGGGTGCCCGGCGCGGCCCGCGTGGGAGGCGAGCAGACGGACTGGAAGGGCGTGCTGGTCGCCAGCATCGCGGCGATTCTGATGATCACCGGGATGAAGTTCTGGAGCGCCGTAGTCCCGCCGCCGAAGATGGCGGCCGGCGAGCCGGAGCTGATCAAGCCTCGCCCGCTGGTGGTGCGCTCGGCGCCGCCCAAGCGGAACGACACCCGGGTGCTCGACGCGCAAAAGGTGAATCAGGCACGCCGGGATCCGGGCAAGGCAGTCGCCCGCCACATGGGCCAGGAAGGTGAGGCCGGCAGCAAGACGGCCCCGCGCCGCGACACGCGCGCCGAGCGCAAGATGGACGACCGGGCGCTGGTAGCCCAGACCGGTCTGCTCAAGGCGCTGGGCGGCGGCAACGGCAAGAGCGACGTGTTCGGAATCGCCCTGGAGAAGGGCACCCGCGACGCGATGGGACATCTGACCGGCCCCAAGGTCGGCGAAGCGCGCGGCGAAGCAGGCATGGGCCTCAAGTCGCTGGGAGGCAGGGGCGGCGGCGGCGACGGGTCGGGCCTCGGCCTGGCGCGGATCGGCACCAACGGGATCGGCGGCGGTCTCGCCAGCTACGGCGACGGAAAGGGCGGCCTGCGCGGCAAGGAGAACGGCGAGATCGGCCTGGGACCAGGCAAGCCCGAAGGGGTGGGGTCGAGCGACCCCGA
>Ga0066709_100001084_pt1 | contig 17081 bp, 16 predicted proteins | sample GraSoiAngelo_158_FD_79665 | JGI IMG/M metagenome (GOLD analysis project Ga0066709, IMG submission 79665) | Grasslands soil microbial communities from the Angelo Coastal Reserve, California, USA - 14_1009_16_30cm | ecosystem: Environmental > Terrestrial > Soil > Grasslands | place: USA...
ACCGAGGAGGCGCCGGCGAACTGGACGCCGACGGAGAAGAACGTCTGGCCGATCGGCATGTTGGTGGACAGCGGCGCGTACGCCGTCCAACCGTCGGCGAACGCGCCGCCGGGAGCGAAGAAGCTGCCCAGCATCATGAAGCCCGCGACCGGCAGCAGCCAGTAGGAGAGCGCGTTCAGGCGCGGGAAGGCCATGTCCGGCGCGCCGATCATGAGCGGCAGCACGAAGTTGGCGAGGCCCGCGAACACGGGGATCACGAACAGGAAGATCAGCAGCGTGGCGTGGACCGAGAACAGGCCGTTGAACGTGTTCGCGTCGACGAACTGGGCACCGGGCTGCGCCAGCTGGGCGCGCATCAGCATCGCGATCAGTCCGCCCACGAGCAAAAAGAAGAACGACGTGACCGTGTACTGGATGCCGATCACCTTGTGGTCGGTGTTGACGCGGAAGTAGTCCTTCCAGCTGCGCGCGCCGTGGCCGGAGTGGTCCTCGGGGCGCGTGGGGCGCCCGGCGGCCCAATAGAACCAGTAGTCAAAGCCGCCGATCCCGATCAGGAACAGCAGCGGCACGGCGATCAGCGACACGGTGAGGATCGCGTCGCCGGAGAGGTAGTGGTGGAAGGTGCTGTGGCCGGTGGACATGCGCACCACCCACGTCAGCCCTGCTGAAAGCGCCACGCCCAGCACCATCAGCACGCTGGCGCGGTAGAAGCCCGGCGCCCGCACCCTCGCGGCCATCAGCGCGCTCCCCTGCGAGCTGTCATCGACTCACCCACCGCTTGCACGCCGCACATTATCCCGAAGCCCGGGCGGCGGCGGTGCCGCTGGACGCGGTGGCCGCCGCGCCGCCGGCCGTGCTGGTGGCGCGCTGGCTCTTCAGCCAGGCGGCGAAGGCGGCCGGCGTGACGACGTGGACAGAGGTGCGCATCAGCGAGTGACCCAGCCCGCACAGCAGGTTGCACACGATCGGGTAGGTGCCCAGCCGGTCGGGGGTCGCGCGGTAGGTCACCGTGATCCCCGGCACCACGTCCTCCTGCAGGCGAAAGGCGGGGACGAAGAAGGCGTGGATCACGTCCTTGGAGTGCAGTTCGAACCTGACCGACTCGCCCTTGGGCAGGTACAGCTGAAAGGACTGAACGGGCCTTCCGCCGGTGACCGACGGCGGGTACTGGAAGCTCCACGCGAACTGCTGCCCGGTCACGCCCACGCGGATCTCACGCGCCGGCCTCTTCTCGTTGTCGTGCAGCACCACGAACGAGTACGACAGCAGGCTGAGCAGCAGCACGGCGGGGGCGGCGGTCCAGAACACCTCCAGGCGCGTGTTGCCGTGGATCGGCGGGCCGTCCTTGAGCTCCTCGCCCGGTTTCATGTGGAACTGCCAGGCGCAGTACAGGACCACGGTGGTCACGAGCACGAAGATCGGGATGCAGGCGTCGACCAGCACGTGGTACAGGCGATCGGTGTTCTTGGCCTGCGTGGAGGCCTCGACCGGGAACCAGTGGATCGCGTAGCTGAGGGCGACCCCGATGCCGATCGCGAGCATCGCTGCCACGACCGTGAGGATCAGCGAGCGGCGCCTATCCATGGGCGTTACCGGATCGGGCGCGGGCGCCCGCGCTGCGCGTGATCTGCGGCGATCCTTTCCATCGGACGGGGCCGATTATGACCGATCGGCGGGCGTGCGCCGGTCACCTGAGCGGGATCGCCGGCGCGCCGTGTTCGCTGCCCGGTGTCTGCGAGTAGAGTCCGGCGTGCAGAGAGGTGCCTGCCCGCTCGTTTGGGCGGCCAGTTCATCGGCGGGCCAGGGATGGGTCTAGCGCGAGCGCCGCAGGCCTCGCGCGGAACAAACAGGATGGAGGTTCCTGATGAAACGTCTAGCGCTGGCGGGCGTCGCGCTGCTGGTGGCGTGCCTGGCGACGGGATCCACGGCGGTGGCCTCGGGCGGCACCAAGGTATGCGTGCCCACCGAGCAAGGCAAGCCTTTGGTGACCCCAAAGAAGGGGGTTTGCAAGTCGCACTACACGCTCACGGAATTCGCGGCGGCAGGCAAAGAAGGCTCGGAAGGGGAAAGCGCGCTCAGCGCTGAAGAAAGAGCCCTCTTGAAGGACGTTCTGCCGCACATCAAATACCTCGGCAGCGGCGTTGGCGGGATGCCGACGATCCAGTTCTCGGGGGTCAACGTGCAGATCGTCAACGGCGAAGGCAAGACGGCGAGCGCCAATGGCGAGGGCAACCTCGTGATCGGCTATGACGAGGCCGCAGAAGCAGAACAGACCGGCTCGCACGACCTGATCCTCGGCGAACAGCAGACGTACACGAGCTACGGGGGCATCCTTGCTGGCTCCGGGAACGCCATCACAGACCCGTTCGCCTCGGTCAGCGGCGGCCGCGGCAACATCGCCGAAGGCGAATACGCCTCCGTCAGCGGCGGCTTCGGCAATACCGCCAGCGGGCGCGAAGCCTCGGTCAGCGGGGGCGGACGCAACACCGCCAGCGACACCGAAGCCTCCGTAAGCGGGGGCTTCAACAACCTGGCCAACAGCATCGGCGCGTCGGTCAGTGGCGGCTCCGGCAACACCGCAAGCGCCGCAGCGGCCTCGGTCAGTGGCGGCTCCCGCAACAACGCCAGCGGCGAAGCCGCCTCGGTGAGCGGCGGCGAGAACAACACCGCCAGCGGCGAAGCGGCTTCGATCTTCGGCGGGACGGGCCTGGAAGCGAGCGCACCGTTCGACGCCAAGCCGTAGTCATGCCAACGGTGCTCCGGCGAACCGGCCTCCGCGGCCGGCTCGCCGGGCGGTGGGCGATCGGCGACCCCTGCTCGGGCTTGATGCGCTCGGAGCGGACCAAGAGCTTGACGCCCGCGGCCGCCGGTACTACATTGCGTCAATCGTTGCAAGTGGGTGGCGGGGGCAGCCCGCTCCAGGCGCCCGGGAAAGGAGACGCCATGCAGGTTGGTGAAGGCATGAGTCCGACGGTTCTCACGGTGGGACCCGACCACAGCCTGAGAGCGGTGGCGCGGCTGATGTCGCGCCGCGCCGTGGGCGCCGCGGTGGTGCTCGATCCCGAGGGCCAGGGGCCGGGCATCATCACCGAGCGCGACATCCTCGCCTCGCTCGCCGAGGAGCAGGATCCCGACCGCGAGCTGGTCGCTCATCACCTGACCAAAGACGCCGTGTACGCGGCGCCGGACTGGTCGCTCGAGGAGGCCGCCGCGGCGATGGTGCGGGGCGGCTTTCGCCATCTGATCGTGGTGGAACGCGGCGAGACGGTGGGGATCCTGTCGGTGCGCGACGTGGTCCGCTGCTGGACCGAAGACGGCGCGATCTGCCCCGTCCCGGCGAGCGCTGCGGCGGGTTAGCCGCCGCCGAGGGCCGGGGCGAGAGCTCAGTCGAGCGGCAGCTCGTCGACGTCGGCGCGCGAGCGCCTCACCCAGGACACCGCGCAGCCCAGCGTCAGCAGCGCGCCGGCGATGGTGAGCTCGATGTACGTGGTCAGGCCCACCAGCGTCAGCGTGATCCCGATCGCGGTGAGCGCGGGCACGACGGTGGGCGCGGGGAGGTGGATCTCCTCGCCCACCGGCGGGACCTCGGGCTCGAGCGGGCTCACGAGACGTACACGGCGGCGACGACGAAGGTCATGCCGAACATGAACATGCACACCGCCGCCACGATCAGGCCGGTGCGGATGTTCTTGCGCGCAAGCCGGCGGGTCAGCATCGGCGAGAGGATACCCGCTGGCGCGCGGCTACAGGTGGACGTCGGCCACCATCGCGCAGAACAGCAGCGCGAGGTAGGCCAGTGAGTACAGGTACAGCTGCAGCGCCGCGCGGCGGTCGGCGCGACGGTACAGGCGCACGGCGCCCGCGACGAAGGTCAGCCCGAGCGCCAGCGAGCCCGCCAGGTAGATGGCGCCGAAGCGGCCGGCGCAGAAGGGCAGCTGCGTGACGGCGTACAGCAGGACCGCGTACAGCAGGATCTGCCGGCGCGTCTCCTGCTCGCCGCATACCACCGGCAGCATCGGCACGCCGGCGCGCGCGTAGTCGCGCTGCGCGAGCAGCGACAGCGACCAGAAGTGGGCCGGCGTCCAGAAGAACACGATGAAGAACAGGATCACCGCGGTGCCGCTCACCGAGCCGCTCACGGCCGCCCAGCCCACCAGCGGGGGCACGGCCCCGGCGGCGCCGCCGATGACGATGTTCTGCGGCGTGCGCCGCTTCAGCCAGATCGTGTACACGAACACGTAGCCGAGAAAGCCGGCGAACGACAGGCCGGCCGCGAGCGGGTTGACCGCCAGCGACAGCTCCAGCAGCGACAGCGCCGCCAGCAGGCAGCCGAACGTCAGCGCCGCGCGCGGCGAGATCCGCCCGGCGGGAACCGGGCGCGAGGCGGTGCGCGCCATCAGCGCGTCGATGTCGCGGTCGAGGAAGTGGTTGACGGCACCGGCGCCACCGGCCGACAGGTAGCCGCCGATGCAGGTCAGCACGACCAGCAGCGGCGACGGGTCGCCGGCCACGTACATGGTCGCGATCGTCGTCAGCAGCAGCAGCGACTGCACCTTCGGCTTGGTCAGCTCCGCGTAGTCGCTCAGCAGCTGGCGCGTGCGCGCCGATCTTTGATCGGTTGCCAGGCCGGGGACGCAGGCCGGGGAGGCGGGCGCCGGCACGTCGACGGGGGAGGCGCCCGGCATCTAGACGCCCACCTGGGTCGCGCCGGCCGGGACGGTCGCGCCGGGGACCGGAGCGCCGAGCGTGCGACGCTGGATCTCGCGGCGGATGTCCTTCATCGGCTCGGCCGAGCGCACCTGTGGGATCACGTCGAAGTTGTTGGCCGGCGGCGGCGATGAGACGAACCACTCCAGCGTGTTCGCCCTCCACGGGTCGGGCCCGGCGATCACGCCGCGCTTGAGGCTGAGCACGACGTTGACGATCGTGGCCACCACGCCGGCGGCGAGCACGAACGAGCCGACTGTCGAGATCAGGTTGTAGAGCGCCAGGTGACCCACGTCGTCGTACTCGTATACCCGTCGCGGCATCCCGTCGAGCCCCATCACGTGCTGTAGCAGGAACGTCGTGAGGAAGCCGACGAACATCAGATAGAAGCTGAGCTTGCCCAGCCCTTCGCCGAGCATGCGACCGGTCATCTTAGGAAACCAGTAGTAGATCGCGGCGAAGATCGTGAACGCGGAGCCGGCCATCAGCACGAAGTGGATGTGCGCGACCACGAAGTAGGTTTCGTTGAGCTGCCAGTCCACGGGGAAGACCGCGAGGAACACGCCCGAGATGCCCCCGATCACGAACAGCGCGATGAACCCCACGCAGAACAGCAGCGGCGTGCGCAGCTCGATCGTGCCGCGCCACAGCGTGGCGATCCAGTTGAACACTTTCACGCCCGTGGGCACGGCGATCGTGAGCGAGCTGAGCATCACGAAGATGAGGATCGCTTCCGGGATCGGCGCGGTGAACATGTGATGCGCCCACGTGAGAAAGGCGAGGAACGCGATCGCGATCGTCGAGGCGGCGATCGCCTTGTAGCCGAAGATAGGCTTGCGCGCGAACACGGGCAGGATCTCCGATACGAGCCCGAACCCGGGCAGGATCATGATGTAGACCTCGGGGTGGCCGAAGAACCAGAACAGGTTCTGCCACAGCAGCGGCGAGCCGCCGTTGGCGGGGTCGAAGAAGTGCGTGCCGGCGTGGCGGTCGGTGAGCAGCATCGTCGCCGCCGCGGCGATCACGGGCATCGCGAAGATGATCAGCACCGAGTAGGTGAGGATCGCCCAGATGAACAGCGGCAGGCGGCCCCAGCTCATGCCGCGCGCGCGCATGTTGGCGATCGTGGCGTAGAAGTTGATCGCGCCCAGGATCGACGACAGCCCGGTGAGGTGGATCAGGTAGATCCACGCGTCCTGGCCGCCGGCGGGCGAGTACACGGCGCCGGACAGCGGCGCGTAGCTCGTCCAGCCGGCTTCGGGTGGATTGAAGAAGATCGAGCTGTAGAACACGATCCCGCCGGCCAGCAGCAGCCAGTAGGAGAGCGCGTTGAGGCGCGGGAAGGCCATGTCGCGTGCGCCGATCATGAGCGGCACGAAGTAGTTGGCCAGCCCGGCCATCATCGGCACGACGAACAGGAAGATCATCGTCGAGCCGTGCATCGTGAACAGCTGGTTGTAGGTCTGGGGGGTCACGACGGTGTTGTCTGGCTCGCCCAGCTGCAGGCGCATCATCAGCGCCTCCACGCCTCCCAGGCAGAAGAACACGAATGTCGTGACGATGTACAGGATCCCGATCCGCTTGTGGTCGGTGGTGGTGATCCAGCTCGTCCAGCCGCGCCTCGCCGGCTCGACGCGGCGAGTGCTCAGGATCGGGGCCGGGGCGGTGTATGTGGCCATCGTGCTGTGCGGTCCGGAGCTCTAGGGGTTTTCCACCTGGCCGGCGCCGGTCTGCGCGCCGAGCTTGGCGCGCGCCAGCTTGGCCTGGGCGTTGGCTTCGGCGATCAGCCGCTTCTGGTTGGCCAGCCAGGCGTCGAACTGCGCCGGCGGGACAGCCCGCACGCTGGCGATCATGCGCGCGTGGCCGCGCCCGCACAGTACCGCGCACTGGCCGCGGTACAGCCCGGGCCTGGCGACCTTGAGCCAGGTGTAGTCGTGGTAGCCGGGCACCGCCTGGAACTTGCCGCCGAGCTGCGGGATCCACCACGAGTGCACCACGTCCTCGGACACGATGTCGAGCGTGACGGTGGTGTTGGTCGGGATCACCATCTGCTCGTAGGAGTAGGGCGCGCCGAGCCCGTCCGGTTCGCTGGCGCCGGGGTAGACGAACTGCCAGATGTACTGCCGGCCGATCACGGTGATGTTGAGCGATTTGCCGTTCGGCGGCAGTTTGCGCTCGGAGCTGGCGTACAGGACGCCGCCGCTCGCGGCCTGCGCGCTGCCGCCGGGAGACGAGTTGGGGGGGTTCTGGATCGATGACAGCTTGGCGAACGTGAGCACTGCCAGCGCCAGCAGGACCGCGGACGCGCCGAGCGTCCAGCCGACCTCCAGGCGCGTGTTGCCGCGGATCTGCGCCGCCACCGCCCGCTTGCGCGCGCGGAAGCGCAGCAGCGTGTATCCCAGCGCCGCCTCGACCCCCACGAAGACGACCAGCGCGATGTAGAGGGTTATCTCGTACAGGCTGTGGATGTGGTTCGCGTTGGGCGAGCCGCCCGACTCGGGGCTGAAGAAGGCGAGCGCTGAGGTCGGGAGATGGCCCAAGGCGGCGGGGATTCTATTCAGCGCTGCCGCTAGCGCGCGTGATGCCGCCGCGCAGGCCCCGGGGCGGCGGCCGGGCTTGCTCGTATGGTGTGTGGCATGTCGCGCCCCGTGATCGGCATCTGCACGGCGCTCGAGCGCGCGCGGTGGAGCGTGTGGGACGAGCAGGCGGTGCTGCTGCCGCGCAGCTATGTGAGCGCCGTCCAGAGGGCCGGCGGGCTGGCCGTGATGCTGGCGCCGGACGCCGCCGCCGCCGAGGATCCGAGCCAGCTGCTGGAGCTGATCGACGGCCTCGTGCTGGCCGGCGGCGCCGACATCGACCCGGCGTCATATGGCCAGCCGGCGCACCCCAAGACGACACATACGGTGCCCGAGCGGGATGCGTTCGAAATCGCCCTGGTGCGCGAGGCGATCGAGCGCGACTTGCCCGTGCTGGGGATCTGCCGCGGCATGCAGCTGATCAACGTCGCCTGCGGGGGGACGCTGCTGCAGCACCTGCCAGAGCGCTTCGGCCACCACGAGCACCGCCGCGTGGTCGGATCGTTCGACGGGGCCGATCACGACGTGGAGCTGCGCGAGGGCACGCTGGCGAGGCGCGTGGTGGGCGAGCATCGCCACGGCACCAAGTCGCATCACCACCAGGGCGTCGATCGCCTCGGCGAGGGACTGGTTGTCAGCGGCGTCTCGGCGATGGACGGATTGCCGGAGGCGATCGAGCTGGCGGGCGCGCGCTTCGTGCTGGGCGTGCAGTGGCACCCCGAGGCCGACGAGAGCAGCGTTGTGGTCGGCGCCCTCGTGGCGGCGGCCGAGGAGGCGGCCCGCGGCGTGCCCGGGTAGGCCGCTCACGCGTGCGGCTGTCGAGCTCGATCCGGGCAGCCGCCTGGGGGGCGGTCGCGGCGGGTGTCGCCGCGCCGTTGGCTCGCAAGCGGGTGGGCGCCCCGGCGCTGCTCGTGCAGGCGGTGGCGTTCGCAGCTCCCGTGGGGTTGTGCGTCGCCGTGCGCCGCTCACGGGCGCGCGACGTGGGCACGTGCTGCCTGCAGATGTGGGCTTACGTGGCGGCCTACAAGCATCCCCACGACGACCCCCAGGCGCAGCGGCAGAGCACGCACTTCGCCTACCCGATCATCGCCGATCGCGTGTTGGGCCTGGGGGAGCTGCCGACCGTGCGCCTGCAGCGCGCGCTCGCCAAGGTGGGGCCCGAGGGAGCCGAGTGGAGCCTGCTGGATCGCGCGCTGGTGTGGACGCACTGGAGCTGGTTCATGGTGCCGCACGGGTCGCTCGCGTTCATCCTCGCGCGCCACCCCGAGCGCTTCCCGCGGGCGGCGACGTTGATGTACGCGGTGTTCGACGTCGGCGCCAGCTTCTACTGGGTGGTGCCGACTGCCCCGCCCTGGTACGCGGCCGCCGAGGCGATGCCGGGGGGCGACGGCGTGCCCACGGTGCGGCGCATGATGGTGGAGTACGGAGAGCTGTTCTGGCAGGACGGCTGGGGCCCGCTCTACAGTGTGTTCGGAGGCAATCCACTTGCCGCGATGCCCTCGCTTCACTTCGCGACATCCCTGATGGCTGCGCTCCTGCTGACGGAGGTGGGGGCGCTGCCGGGCGTGCTCGGGTTCGCCTACCTGATCGCGCTGGGCTTCGCGCTGGTGTACCTGGGGGAGCACTATCTGGTGGACCTGCTGGGCGGCGCGGCGCTGACGGCGGCGGTGCGCCGGATGGCCCCCCGCGCGGGTCCGCTGATCGCGCGCTTCGGGCGCGCGGTGGCGCAGCTGGAGGCGATGGCCCACGCGCGGGCATGAGCGCGACGGAGAGGGGAGGGGACGCGGTGGGGGCTAGGGGCGCGAGCCAGATTCCAGATCAGGCGGTCAAGGCGCATGGCGAGGAGATGCCGCGGATGGGCGTTACGCGGCGCCGCGCGCTGCTGTTCGCGGCATTCGTGCTGGCCGCGCTGGCCTTCCTGTACGTGGTGCTGCCGCAGCTCGGCGGGGTCAGGCACACGTGGAACCGGCTCAACAGTGGCAACTCCTGGTGGATCGCGGTCGCGGTGGTCATGGAGTTGCTGTCGCTGGCCAGCTACATCGCGATCTTCCAGGGCGTCTCGGTTCCGCCCGGGTCGCCGATCACCTGGCGGCAGAGCTATCAGATCACGATGGCCGGGCTGGCGGCCACGCGCGTGTTCGCCGCGGGCGGGGCCGGCGGGGTGGCGGTGACCGCGTGGGCGCTGCGCCGCTCGGGCATGCCGCGGCGCGAGGTGGCGGAGCGCATGATCGCGTTTCTGGTGCTGCTCTACGGCGTGTACATGGGCGCGATGATCGTGTGCGGGGTGGGCCTGTACGTGGGGCTGTTCCCGGGAGAGCATCCGTTCGCGATCACGATCGGCCCGGCGATCTTCGGCGCGGTGGTGATGCTTGTCTTCCTGGCGCTGGCGTTCGTGCCCGAGGACCTGCACCCGCGCCTGGAGGGGCTCGCGCGCCGCAACCGGCGCCTGGCCGGCTGGATTCGTCGCCTGGCCACCGGCCCGGCCCTGCTCTCGGGTGGCATCCACTTCGCCTGGAAGAAGCTGCGCCACCCGGACTGGGCGATGATCGGCACCGTCTCCTGGTGGGGCTTCAATATCGCCGTGCTGTACGCCTGCCTTCGCGCCTTCGGCCACGCTCCGCCGGTGGCGGTGCTGATCCAGGCCTACTTCGTCGGGCTGCTCGGCAACCTGCTGCCGCTGCCGGGCGGCATTGGCGGTGTCGATGGCGGCATGATCGGCGCGCTGGTGGCCTTCGGCGTGAGCGGCAGCCTGGCCCTGATCGCCGTGCTCTCCTACCGCGTGTTCGCGTTCTGGCTGCCGACCATTCCCGGCGCGATCGCCTACTTCCAGCTGCGCCGTACGGTCAACCGCTGGCACCTGGACACATCGGAGCGGCCGGTGATCGCCTCGACGGTGTCGAGCGGATCGGCCACCGCGTGAGGCCCGGCCGGCACGGGCAGACGAGGCATCGCTCGGGCGCGACCGTGCCTGCGCTCCAGGGGCCATGAAAAAAGGCACGGCTGGCGCTATACTTTACAAAGTAAAGCGGGTCGCCAGTCGCGGCGCTGACGCTGCGCCGACGGCCCGGAGACGCGCCGGCGCGCCGAGGCGCGAGAATGGAGAGCGATGAGCGAGGTCGAGAACGTGATCATCGTCGGCAGCGGTCCCGCCGGCTACACCGCGGCCCTGTACACGGCCCGCGCCAACCTGCACCCGCTCGTGCTCGAGGGCTTCGCGTGGGGCGGCCTGCTGCAGCAGACCACCGACGTGGAGAACTACCCCGGATTCCCCGACGGGGTCATGGGGCCGGAGATGATGCAGAAGTTCCGCGACCAGGCCGAGCGCTTCGGCGCGCGCCTGCTCACCGACGACGCCTCGCGTGTGCAGCTCGCGAGCGAGCCCGGCGCCGTGCACAGCGTGTGGGTGGGCGACACCGAGCACCGCGCGCGCACGGTGATCCTGGCGATGGGCGCCGAGCACAAGAAACTGTGCATACCCGGTGAGGAGGAGCTGGGCGGCCGGGGGGTGAGCTACTGCGCCACCTGCGACGCCGCCTTCTTCCGTGACAGCCAGACGATCGTGGTCGGCGGCGGCGACTCGGCGATGGAGGAGGCGATCTTCCTGTCCAAGTTCGCCGCCAAGGTCACGCTCGTCCACCGCCGCGACGAGTTCCGGGCCTCGAAGATCATGCTGGAGCGCGCGCGCGCCCAGCCGAACATCGAGTTTCTCACGCCATACACCGTGCGCGAGTTCGCGGCCGGCGAGAACGGCGCCCTCGGTCACGCCACGCTGGACAACGTCGAGACGGGCGGGGAGCGCGTCGTGCCCGTCAGCGGCGCCTTCATCGCGATCGGCCACGAGCCTCAGTCACATCTGGTGCGGGGCCAGGTCGATCTCGACGAGAACGACTACGTGCTAACCGACGGCGCCTCCACCCGCACCAGTCGTCCCGGCGTGTTCGCCGCCGGCGACCTGGTTGACCACACCTACCGGCAGGCGGTCACCGCGGCGGGCACCGGCTGCCAGGCGGCCCTGGACGCCGAGTGGTACCTGCGCGACACGCCGGAGGTGCCGACCCCCGAGGGCATGCCCGAGGGCGACCTGGCCGAGGCCCAGTGGGCCCCGCCCAGTCGCGCCTGAGCGCTCACGCCGGCGGCAGCGCGCCCTCGAGCTCCAGCAGCCAGCGCTTGCGCTGGATGCCTCCGCCGTAGCCGCCGAGGGCTCCCCCGCTGCGCAGCACGCGGTGACAGGGGATCACGATCGGCATCGGGTTGGCGCCCAGCGCGTTGCCTGCTGCTCTCGAGCCACGCGGGCTGCCCGCGTCGGCTGCGACCTCGGCGTAGCTGAGCACGCCGCCGTAGGGGATCTGCGAGGTAACCGCCAGCACGCGGCGCCCGAAGGGAGCCACGAGCCGCCAGTCGAGCGCCAGCTCGAAGCCGCGCCGGCGGCCGCTGAAGTACTGCTCCAGCTCGCGTCGCACCTCATCCAGCGGCCCGCGCGCCTCCACGATGCGCGGCGAAATGCGACGCGCGAGCCCTTCCAGCATCGTGTCAGGGCTCTCCTCGGGGAAGGCCACCCGCACCAGTCCGCGGCTTGTGGCGGCGAGCAGCAGCGTGCCGAACGGCGACTCGGCCGGTGCGTACGTCACGTCGGCGAGCCCCTCGTCGGCGATGCGACGGGTCAGGCGCGCGGCGGCCTCGGCGGCGTGCCTGCTCTCCCGGCGGCCGGCCGTCGCGGCTCGTGCGTTTGGCTCGCCGGGGCGCGCGGCTGCTGCGCCGCGTCGGAGCGCTGTCTCGATCGTCCTGTTGTCGGTTCTGCTCCAGATCATGCGTACACCTCTTTCAGCTTCTTCAGGCCCTCGTGCAGCGAGCGACGCGCCGCCTCCTCCGAGCAGCCGATCGCCACCGCGATGTCGCGGTGGGGGAGATCGGCCAGGTAGCGCAGCGTGATCGCTGAGCGCTGGCGCGGAGGCAGCTCTGCGACCGCTCCCCACAGCCTCTCGTCGGCCGTCGCGGCGGCCGCCGACTGGCGGCCATCGACCGCCGCCACATCGGCCACCGGCAGCGCCCTGCGCGCCCGGGCGCGGTGCGCGTCGAGCGCCTTGCGATGGGCGATCGTCAGCACCCACGCGCGCAGGTTGGAGTCCGCGCGCACACGCGGGTAGGCGCGCAGCGCGGCGATGAACGTCTCCTGAAAGCAGTCCTCCGCCTCGCTGCGGCCGACCGCGCGCACCAGGAACCGCCACACGAGGTCGCGGTGGCTGTCCAGGAAGCGCTGAAACGGGGGCAGGGCGCGGCTTGCGGTCGTGCTCACGCTGCTAGAACGCTCCCGCCCCGGCGAACGTGAGATCGGCTGGCGGGCGACGACTTCAGCTCGGCGCCGGGTAGTCAAAGAAGCCTGCTCCCGAGGCGCGGCCAAGCCGTCCGGAGCGCACCAGGCGCTGGAGCGCCGGCGCGGGGCGATAGCGCTCCTCGCGGTACTCCTCGCACAGCGCCTCCAGCACCGCGAGCACGCGGTCGATCCCGATCGCGTCCGCCCACTCCAGCGGACCGCGCGGGTGGTTGAGCCCCAGGACCATTCCGGTGTCGATGTCGCGCGCGGCGCCGACGCCTTCTGCCAGCGCGAACGCCGACTCGTTGATCACCTGGCACACGATCCGTCCCAGCACGAGGCCCGGCGCGTCGCCCACCCACGCGACGTGCTTGCCGAGCGCGGCGAAGAAGCGCTCGGCCCGCGCAGCCGCGACCGGCGATGAGCCCTCCCCGCGCGTCAGCTCCACGAGCTTGGCCTCGGCCAGCGGCGAGATCAGGTGAAGGCCCACCGCGCTGCCGCCGGGGTCGAGCACGCTGAGCGAGCCCGCCGCAACCAGCACCAGGTGGGCGCCCCCCTGCGGCAGCTGCGCCCCGCGCCGGTCCGGGCGCACTCCGTCCGGCGTGCGCGCGCGCTTGCTCGGGGCGACGTCACAGTCGACGATCAGCGCCGGCAGCACGCCGCCGGTCGGGTCGTGCGGCGAGCGCACTTCATACCCTGCCTGCGTCGCCGCCGACCGCAGCTCATCCGCGAGCGCCCCCTGGCCCGCCACCACCACCACGCCCTCGCCATGGGCGGGCGGCGTGCCCTGCAGCGCGTTGGGGTCCGCGCTGCGCTTGCGGGGGCCCGCCGGCGCCTCGGCGCTGTGCGCATCGGCCGCCTCGCCGCCAGACCGGTAGTCGTAGTAGCCGCGGCCGGACTTGCGCCCGTACAGCCCCGCGGCCACGTAGCGGGCGGTGATCGGCGAGGGCCGCCAGCGCGGCTCGCCGAAGCTCTGCTCGAAGAAGCTCTTCGAGACCTCGAGGCCCGTGTCGATGCCCACCAGGTCCATCAGCTCGAAGGGGCCCATGCGAAAGCCGCCCTCCAGGCGGCAGATGCGATCGATCGTGGGAACGTCCGCCACGCGCTCCTGCAGCAGGCGCAGCGCCTCCAGCCCGAACGGCCGGTTGCAGCGGTTGACCAGGAAGCCCGGCCCGTCGTTCGCCCTGATCACGGTCTTTCCCATCGCCTCGCCGGTGGCGTGTGCCAGCTCGAGCGCCCGCTCGGACGACCGCTCGCCAGCCACCACCTCCAGCAGGCGCATGACCGGCGCGGGGTTGAAGAAGTGCATACCCACCACCCGCTCGGGGTGGGCGGCGCCGGCGGCGATCGCGGTCACGGGCAGCGAGGAGGTGTTGGTGGCGAGCACGCACTGCTCGCCGACGATGCCCGACAGCTGCCCGAACAGCTCGTGCTTGAGCTGCAGGCGCTCCGGCGCGGCCTCGATCACGAGCTCGCACGGGGCGAGCGAGCCGAGCTCGTCAACCGCCTGCAAGCGCGCCAGGGACGCCTCGGCCTGCGCGCGCCCGTCTGCCCTCGCCCCGCTGCGCGCGGCTTCCTTGTGCAGCCCTTGCGCGATCCGCTCGAGCCCCGAGGCGAGCGCCTGCGGCACCGGGTCGTACAGCAGCGCCTGGGCGCCCGCACGAGCGGCCAGCTGGGCGATTCCAGCGCCCATCGTGCCCGCCCCAAGCACGCCGATCACGCTCGCAGCGCCGCCTGCACGGCCGGCTTCGCCGGCCCTCTCATCCTCGGAGACGGGGTCCTGGGAGGCCATCGCTCGCGAGTCGGCCGCCGGTCTAGGGGGTGGGAACCAGCGCGTTGATGCCGGTCATCGCCCGGCCGATGATCAGTTTCTGGATCTGCGAGGTGCCCTCGTACAGCGTGGTCACGCGCACGTCGCGGAAATAGCGCTCGACCGGGTGGTCATCGACGTAGCCGGCGCCCCCGTGCACCTGGATGGCCGCGTTCGCGCACTCGACGGCCGCCTCGGTCGCGTGCAGCTTGGCCACCGAGGTCTCGAGCGTGTTCGGGCGCCCGCGGTCCTTGAGCCAGCCCGCCCGCCATACGAGCATGCGCGAGGCCTCCGTCTTCAGCACCATGTCGGCGATCATCGCCTGGATCAGCTGGAAGCTCGCGATCGGGCGGCCGAACTGCTGACGCTGCTTGGCGTAGTTGACCGACTCCTCCACGCAGCCCTGGCAGATGCCCACGCAGCCCGCCGCCACCGAGTAGCGGCCCGAGTCGAGCGCCGACATCGCCACCTTGAAGCCGTCGCCGACCTCGCCCAGGATCCCGTCCTGTGCCACCTCCACGTCTTCCAGCGCGATCGACGCCGTGTCAGAGGCGTGCAGGCCCATCTTGTGCTCGATCGGCTGCGGCTTGAACCCGGCCTGGTCGGTGTCGACCAGAAAGCAGGCCAGCCCCTTGTAGCCGAGCGCCGGATCGGTCTGGGCGAAGATCAGCGCCAGGCGCGCGTAGTTGCCCATAGAGATCCACATCTTGGACCCGTTGATCAGCCAGCCGGCGTCGGTCTTGACCGCCCGCGTACGCTGGTTGGCCGCGTCGGAGCCGGTGTCCGGCTCGGTCAGGCCGAAGCATCCCAGCCACTCGCCCGCGCACAGCCGCGGCAGGTAGTGATGCTTCTGCTCCTCGGTCCCCCACTTGAGGATCGCCGAGCACACGAGCGAGGTCTGCACCGAGATCACCGTGCGCACCGACGAGTCCCCGCGGCCGATCTCCTCCACGATCAGCCCGTAGCTCAGGTAGTCGAGGCCCGCGCCCCCGTACTGCTGCGGGACGATCGCGCCGAGGTAGCCCTGGCTTGCGATTTTGCTGACCATCTCAAGGTCGAAGTGGTGGTTGCGCGCGTTCTCGCGCGAGCGCTCCACGATCTCGGAGTCGGTGAACTCGCGCGCGGTGCTCTTGATCAGGCGCTGCTCGTCGGTCAGCTCGAAGTCCATCGCCCTGCGCTCAGCCTAGCTTGGGTGTGCGCCACGGCGCGTTCACGCGCCGCTCGAGCTCCTCCCCGAGCCCCTCGATCGGGACGCGCTCCTGCGCGAGCGAGTCGCGATCGCGCAGCGTGACCGTGCGGTCCTCGAGGCTCTGGTGGTCGATCGTGATGCAGAACGGCGTTCCGATCTCATCCTGGCGGCGGTAGCGCCTGCCGATCGCGCCGCCGCCGTCGTACTCGGCCTGCACGCGGCCGCGCACCGCGTGATACACCTCGCGCGCCAGCTCCGGTTGGCCGTCCTTTGACACCAGCGGCAGCACCGCCGCCTTCACCGGCGCGAGGCGCGGGTGCAGGCGCAGGAGCGTGCGCCGCTCGCCCTGCCCGGTACCCTCGCGCTCGACCAGTTCCTCGTCGTACGCGTCCACGATGAACGCCAGGGTCGCCCGGTCCGCTCCCGCCGCCGGCTCGATCACATGCGGCACGTAGCGCTCGCCGGTTCCCTGGTCGAAGTACTCAAGCTTCTCGCCCGAGAACTCCGCGTGGCGCGTGAGGTCGTAGTCGCCGCGGTTGGCGATGCCCTCGAGCTCTGACCAGCCGATCGGAAACAGATACTCCACGTCACTGGTCGCCGAGGAGTAGTGCGAGAGCTCATCCTGCTCGTGCGCGCGCAGGCGAAGGTGGTCCGGGCGGATGCCCAGGTTCATGTACCAGCGTTCACGCTCTGCCAGCCAGTAGGAGAACCATTCCTGCGCCTCCGGCGGCGGCACGAAGTACTCCATCTCCATCTGCTCGAACTCGCGCGTGCGGAAGATGAAGTTGCCGGGGGTGATCTCGTTGCGAAACGACTTGCCCACCTGCGCGATCCCGAACGGGGGCTTCTTGCGGGCGAACTGCAGCACGTTCTTGAAGTTGATGAAGATCCCCTGGGCGGTCTCCGGGCGCAGGTACGCGGTCGCCCCCGACTCCTTCACCGGGCCGATGGTGGTCTCGAACATGAGGTTGAAGTCGCGCGCGGCGGTGAGCGAGCACTCCTCCGCCTCGCCGGGGTGCTTGGACGGTTTGCGCCCGCACTGCAGCTCCTGCAGGTGGTCGGCGCGAAACCGCTGGCCGCACGTGCGGCAGTCCGCCAGCGGATCGGTGAACCCGGTCAGGTGGCCGGAGGCCTCCCACACGCGCGGGTGCTGCAGGATGGCCGAGTCGATCGCCACGATGTCGTCGCGCTCCTGCAGCATCGCCCGCCACCACTCGTGCTTGACGTTGCCCTTCAGCAGCACGCCGTAGTGGCCGAAGTCGTACGTCGAGCCCACGCCGCCGTAGATCTCCGAGGAGGGGAACACGAATCCCCTGCGCTTGCACAGCGCCACGATCTTCTCCATCGTGACCACGTCGGAGCTGCCGTCGGCCTGCGCGCCGGGGGCATCCGGCGACAGGACGTCGGGGTTGTGCGGGCGCGCGCCAGCTTCGCTCATCGCGGGTAGCCGATGGTAGTCGAGGCCGCGCGCAGATCGATCCGCGCTGC
>Ga0066709_100001086_pt1 | contig 17072 bp, 11 predicted proteins | sample GraSoiAngelo_158_FD_79665 | JGI IMG/M metagenome (GOLD analysis project Ga0066709, IMG submission 79665) | Grasslands soil microbial communities from the Angelo Coastal Reserve, California, USA - 14_1009_16_30cm | ecosystem: Environmental > Terrestrial > Soil > Grasslands | place: USA...
CTTTCTTGGTCCTGACGTTTGCCATGAATCGATAGATCGCCCTTTCGTGGGATGCAGAACAGAGAATTATCCACTTTGCCGGGAGATTTAGGAAGGGCTGAAGAACGATTCATTTTTTCGCACCACTGGAGGCAAAAAAGAAAGGGCGGACCGTAGTCCCCCCTTCCCGCTCAAGATAGCCAAGAAACGCTGCGTTAGGACGCTGGGGCTGCCGCGATCGGTTCTGCGGAATCCTGGATCGTTAGCATGTCGGTGCGCACCTTCTCCCACTCGAGCAAGGTGAGCCCATTCGAAGCAAAGAAGCGCCGAATCTTGGCGGAGTCCCAATGCATGACTTTTTCCAGCACAGGGACAAGAACGCTCATGGCGTTGTCGCTGAGCACGGTGCGCTTGGCAACGCGGCTGATGAACTTGGCCTCGCTCACTGCGATGGTCAAGCCGTCGTACTGATTAACGTGCATCATCACCGGCAAATCGGAGCTGCCGTCGCCCATGTAAATAATCTGGTCGTGGCTGATGCCAAGACTCGCGCGAAGCTCTTCGAGCACGGTAATCTTGCCCCAGCCTGCGGAGGCGCGAATGATGGAATCGACTTCCCCGGACTCCTTGTAGCGGAAGCGCGTGCCGAAGATGTGATCCGGCGGAACGATGCCCTCGAGCGCCGATTGAATAATCTCCTGCGGCGCGGCGGAGATTACGTTGAAATGGAATTTATAGCCATCCGCGAGATTCTCGAGCGCGCGGGCGAAGAGCGCTACGTCGTGCTTCAGGCGGATGCGCTTGCCGGTCTCGACGAGATGCTCTCGCCGCACGCGGCGGAAGTCCGGGTCATGAAGAATGAGATAGCTCAGCTCGGCGCCCTGTTGGACGAGGTTTATCTCAGCCAAGCCCTTGACCTTGTCGTGAAACCCGTGAAAACCGATGAGCTCGCTCAGAACGACCCCCGAGTCGTTAAAGCTGAGTGTCTGGTCGAAGTCGCTGGCCAGCAAGTAATGTTTCACCATGTCCTGGTACTCCTTTGTACCTTCTTGATGGGCTGACTCTGGGAAGCCTGCTGCACCCCTCTGATTACACGTTAACTGCGTTCCCCCCAGAATGCCCCACGAATTATTTTGATGGGTGCGATGGATAAAAAATGTGAACCATCCATTATACCTCGGTTTAGATGCGAAGTGGAGATAAGGGGTTAGAAAGAAAGGAGATGCGTGTACAGAAACGACACAAGACCCTGCAAGCTCCGAAAGCAGAAAGACATAGGAGAGACGAAGAAAAGGGGAAAGGGAATGACAAGAAGCGTGGTTGGGAAATCAATGGTGGGACCTTGAAACGGGAGCAGGCGACGGCAGAAACCAGGATTTTAGCTTTTCCTTCCAGGTGGGGCTGCTCGGAGCTCCGACCTGCCCGCTTTGTGACCGCTCGGCAGGTTCGTCCGTAACGCTGTAGAGCTGGCCATTACGGAGGTATAGCGCTTGGGTCTCGGCGCGGTTCAGGGGGCGAGCGCCACGGCGGCCAAAAACGGCGAGCTGGTTACCGGATTCATCCACGGCCCGGTCGCGGTCAATGCCTTTGGAAATAGCGAGCGCGGGGCCGCGCATGCGAGCAGTGGCAATAAGTTTTGGAACGGGCCGTGGGCTGAAGCCGGAGAAGTGCGCTGGGTCGTCCCAGGGTGAAATGACTTGCAGAACCCGGAGGCCGTTCTTGCCGTCCGCGACAAAAGCGAAAGCGCTGGCCGCGACCATTCCTATCTTCACGTCGTTCACATCATTGAGTTGGCCTTCAGCGGTGAAAAGTTGGTCGAGCTTGGGAGCGTCCGGTTTTTCCACGTCGACGATGGCCAGACCCTGCTTGCCGGCAGAAACATAAGCGTAGGTGCGTGCGACGTAAACATTGCGTGCGTCTTCGAGCGGGACAAGCGCATTAGCCACCGGCTTGGGCTGCGCGAGATCGGTGACATCCAAAACCTTCAGGCCTTCGCGATCCACAACGAACGCGTAGCGGAATTGCACGGAGATGCCGCGTGGATCGTTCAACGAGGGCGCGCCGATCGTTGCCGTCACGCGTGGCGCCAGCGGATTGTCGAGGTCCACTACGACCAACGCTTTGTCGGTGAGCACGTAGGCAAAGGTGCCGGCAATGGTGACGCGGCGCGCGCCAGTGAGAACGCCACCGGGGTTGAACGCGAGCGCACGCTTCAGAAAATTGTTTGCGGGATTGCCGTCGAGCAGAGTGCCCACGCCGGGACTCTTCGATTTCAGGTTGCGATCGCCGACGATGACCAAGCCCTCTTCTTTGTCGGCGACATAGAGAAAGCCGTACAGGAGATGGATTGCCCGTTCTTCGTTCTCCGGCAATTGCTGGCGTAGCGGATCGACGGCGAGCGTCGTGGGCGATGCGACCGCAACGGCGTCCTTCGTGGCAACAAAAAACCGCTGGCCGACCGGAGAAACCGGCGCCGTCGTGATTTGTTCGGAGAATCCTTTATTGTCGATATTCGCGATGTCATAGACATGCAAGCCGCCCGGTCCGTTGGCGGCGTAGGCATATTCGCCGCGCGCTTGGATGTCGAGCACATTGCCCGCGTGTTCCGCTGCCGCATGAAGTTCGCGCCCTTGGCCAACGAATTTCTTGAAATTGTCCGGATAGGCGATGCGCTGGAGATCGCTGCCATAGATAGCTTCAGGCTCGTCGTGCTCGGCGACCGCGACGGCTTCAAAGCCTTTGTTGCCCGTGGCCACATAAACGTAGCGGCCCATGAAGTTCATGAAGTTGGTTCCTTGCAGCAGGAGCTGCGCCATCCAGGCGTTGTTATCGTTCTGCGCGGAGACGTGGCAATCGCTGCATTGTTTCGTTTCTCTTGCGCGAACTGTGTGCGGCACAAACGTGGAGAACGCCTGGCCCGAAAATCCCGGCGCGGAGATCGTTTGCTGCGTGTAGTAGAGCCACTCGCGATTGGCGTTTTGCGAACTGACCAGTACGGCGCACGACGAGCGCGCCGGAGCCACGCGGTGCCCGGTGACTGTGCCGTCGACTCCCAACATGTAAATGTCGTCGCGAAGAACCTGATAGTTGTAGCTCGTGTAATTCTTTGTCAGCAAGCCTTCGTTGTGCAGCATCGGACGCCGCGCGTTAGCGGTCATTTGCAGGTGGCAGCCGAAGCACGTGGGCGTCCACGATGTGTGGCAGGAGTAGCAGGTCATTTTTTCATTCGCGTGCGCGAGCGAGGAATCATTAGAAGGTATCTGCGCCGGCTCGATTGCGTCTTTGCTCATGAGCTTGGCGCGAAATGATTTCATGCTGAAGTGCGGATTGCCAGGCGTAATCGTGTCGATCGTTTGCGCAATCTCCCATTCTTTGTTTTCTTCGGACATGGAGCGTTGAATCAGTTTTTCCCCTCGCCATTCGAATCGCCGCAATCCCCATGGCGTGCGCAGCCCATCGAGATGCCGGCCATGTTCGCCTCCGGGAGCAACCGGGGCCGCTGGCCCCGAGGTGACGAGCGTCGCCTTCTTTCGAATCGTGCCGTGACAATCGATGCAGTCAATCTCCACCGCCGCTCGCGGCTCGCCATAACTTTTTCCGTTGCCGTGATTGTCCTGCTCGAAATGGCAATCGTTGCATTGCATCCCTTTCTCGAGATGAATGTCGGCGAGATGCACCGCTTTACTGAAGCGGTCCGGATCGTCGAACGCGACTCGCTGGCCGTCCCTGTCGAGCCAGTTTCCTCTGCGGTCGTGGTTGAACACGGCCCGGAAGACCCAGCCATGTCCGTGAAAATCCGCGAACTGCGTGGTCTTCAATTGCTTGTTGAATTCCGCGCTGCCCGTCTGCTCCAAGAACTTTTCGTCGCCCCAAAGTCCGCGCGCCGCTGCTGCTTCCGGGTTGCGGAGATAGGACTGATATCGCTCTTCTTCTGAGGGATTGCGCTGCTCCTTGGGATACATCTGGTCGCCCTCGGTCTCGTTGTCCCACCAGGTGAGTCCGAAATACGTCGCGACCATATTCGTGCCCGGATGGATGTGGCAGATCATGCATTGGCTCGAGGGAATCGAACGCGTGAAAACGTGTTTGATGGGATGGCCCGCGTCGCTTTTCGGAATCGTCGGATCGGACGAAGCGCTGAAGCCGGAGTGGCCGAACGCCGCGTAAGCCCCAGAATGTGAAGGATCGCGATCGTTAGCGTAAATCACATGACACGCCGTGCAGCCACTCCCGCGGTAATCGCCGGGATGATCGTTCGTGCCGGGAAGGGACAGGATCGGATCGAGCAAGCGTGTTTTCTGCAAGCCGAGAAAAACAGGATCCGTGCGAAGTTCCGTGCCGAAGCCGCGGTGACTGAGCTTGTCGTCAGGCTTGCCGGGATCTTCCACGCGACTAGGATTGCCGATTTCTGCTTTCTTGTGGCCGCCGCGTTCGAAAACGCGGAGAACATTGCCGGGCTGCGAAATTTCCCAACGATACAGAGGATCGAGCTGGGGAATCACGCCCTTCGTGCGTGTCTCTTCGGGTGAGGGCTTTGGGAAGGTCTTGATGGATTGCGGCAGACCATCGCGGTTGTAACTCTCACCGAATCGCGCGTTCTTTGCCGGATAACCGCCGTTGTTGTAGAGCGCCGCACCCCAAAGGAATCCTGCGTGCGTCATCATGCTCGTAGATACAGCGCGCACTTCCGCCGTGTGGCAGCCAAGCGTGCCGCAAGTCTCCGGAGCCACGCGCAAATCACCGGGATTAACGAACTTGATGTATTCGGCGGATTCCTTCAGCCACAAGATGTACGCTCGTTCGGGAAGGTTCGCGCGATTCTTGAAAACCGCGTTCCGTGGCTGAACGTGCGCCTTTTCCTTGGCCGAGTTGTACGTGGGAGAATGTGGCGCCGTTCCTGCCGGAATGGCGACCGAAGCATTTCCGCCGTGGCAATCGATGCAGCCGAGATGGACCGTCTTCGTCGGATGCATCGTCGGTTCGTCCGTCGAAGTATGGCAAGAGACGCAGCCAGAGGATTTTCTACGCGCCTCTTCCTGAGGCTGGCTCCTGAAGGAAGCCGATTCTTGACCCATTCTCTCCGTAGGCTTCGAACTTGCGAGCACGGCGGAGAAAAAAGATAACGCAGAGACGCAAAGAACGTAGAAGGTTCCCAGAGAAGAAGCGTCAAATTTGCGCAAGAAGGGCATCGTCTGCGTTGCCTCAGAAAGTAAACTTCACCGAGCCAAAAAGCGAGAAATAAGTGCGGCCCGTGTAGATATCTTTGAAACCCTTGCCCGGTTGCAGTGCTGAAGCTCCGCCGGTGAGAACGATATTTTCCGTGAGCGGCGGGCGGTATTCCACGCCAACGCCTAAGTCTTCGCCGATGGCGTGATGGATGGGGGATTGAAACAGAAGAAACTCCAGCGGCTCGGTGCGTTCGAATCGCAGGTAATTGGAATTTGCGAACCCGCGCAGCTTGGGAGTGATCTCGAAATCCGCGCCGACGTTGGCAAGAAAAATCCCCGGATTCACGAAATTGGCCTGGCCTTCTTCTTTGCTGGCGCGCAGCGACGGAATCAGGCTGCCCGGCGTAGTGAGCAGAACGCCCGAGCCAAGCAGGCGAATTCTTTCGCGATTCCAAAAGCTGAAGAGCCCTCCCGCGAAATTGGGGAGATCGATAATGGAATCGAACCCGCGCGCGCGCCCGTCGCGGGGATTGCCGTCACCCGACGTGTAAAAGGCAGAAATGCGATAACGCATCCAGTCCTTGTCGTACGAAAGCTCGGCGGCCGCCATCTGGGCGTTCACCGTCACGCGCTTCCCGGCAATCGGATTGAACGTGTCTTCGCCAAGCGCTTGATAAAAAGCATGGGTCAGATTAATGCGGCGAATGTGGCCGCTGCCAAGCCAGCCGAAGTAGCCCACGCGAATGCCGTGACGAATCGGCCCCGCTCCCGGATTCTGGTTGATGACGTTCCCAATAGGCGCCGGGCGGACCAGGAAGCCGTTGTCGTCATAGTGCAAGCTCGGATCGTCTTTGTTCCACGCGGCGATAAATTCTGCCGTATAGCCGGGAAAAAAGAAATCCTGCAAATAAACGTTCCCAAGCATCACTTGCTGGTGGCGGCGGTCGAGCATATTCAGGCCGCTGTTTGTGTTTTTCTCGAGGAAGTGAAAGTAGGCGAGGTTGTACTCGATGCGGTCACTATGCAGATTGCCGAAGATACGCAGTGCGGGTTCTTCGTCAACAAACAGAAAACCGCGAAAGTCCGCATTGAACTGCTGAATTCCCGCGCGGGCCGAAACGAAATCATAATTGGGTCCAAGGTCGTGGAGTTTGATCTCGACGAAGGCTTCCTGGAGGCCAAAATGTTGGTCGAATCGGTTGGTCCCGCTCCGTACGTCCGGGCCCACAATGCCGAGCTCGCGAACTTTCAATTCATTCAGGCTGAATTCGGGAGTAATGCGAATGCGCCAATCCACCGGCTTGAATGATGCGTCCCCGTGAAACAAATCGAACGTGAAACGAAGCGTTTGATCGAGGAATGCTTGTTCGCCTTTGCCAAAAAAACCAGAACTGCCGCCGCGCGCGCTACTCACATTGCTCGGCGAAGGCACCCGTCGGCCATCAAAAAATGTCTCCGTCGAGGCCGTCAGATTTAGGAATACCTGCTGGCCCAGGCGCTCAGGCCAGATCGGTTCATCACCTTTGAAACGGTTGCGGTTGAACGGATCGTACCAGCGCGGCTTGCTGTAAACGTATTCGCCCTTTTGCGAATAGCGGCGGTAATCCGGCTGCCGCAACGCCCAGCGATTCGGCACCGTATTGTAAATGTCGGCCACTGGTGGAAGCGTGTCCGGTGAAATACTTTCGACATAGCTGGGATCAGAATCGAGGCGATGCCGGAGTTCACGATAGCCGCTGGAAGTTGACGAAGTTCCGGCAGGGAGTGCGGGTCCGAGATCCGGGAGACGCGGCAGACGCGAGCGTGCCTCGGCTGCCCCGCCAGATACAAGAGAAATTTCCAGCGTGACCACTTCGTTGGCCTGGAGCGCAAGTTCCACGAAAACGAAGGGACCATAGTTTTGGGCTTCCACGCGCAGTTCGTATTTCCCGGGCAGCAAAGGAAAAAGCCGAAAGACCCCTTCTACGGTGGAGGCTGTAGTGAAGGCCTGCCCGGATTGCAGATTTTGCAGCGTCAATAGGGCGCCAGGAATCGGCAGCGCGTTATTCGGCGAACTCGCGTCGCGAACAAATCCGTCGAGCGCAGCGGTGTTCTGCGCTTGCTGCCGCGGAAGGCGCAGTGCGGGACCCTGCTCGTGCGATTCTTTCGCCGAACTCTGCGGCGGCGGGGATGCCTGATCTTGCGAGATAGTCGCTTTAAGGGGGAAAGAAAAGAAGAAGCATGCACAGCAAGCCGCGCATACTGCGCGCCACGGTAGTCGCAGAAAAGAACCAATCATTCCTTCAGCCTGAGTGGATCCGCAAAAACAGGAGTCGCGTTCTAGCTAACAATATCGAGCACCGCGTAGCAACATCTTTCCGGCACCGCTGGAGCCATTCGATAACAAGCCAGAAGAACTCGCCATTCACCAATACGCCGCAAAAGGCAGGCAAATCCGTTGAGCCGCTGCGAACGAGTGTGTTACCAACGGAATGCATCCCGCAATGGCCATCACGCACAAATTGCGCAAACCCGTGGAATCGCTCGCCGCGCTTCGCTCACGAAAAAGAGTGCTCGTGTTGGGTATCTTCCTGGCTTTGGGAGTTGCTGGTACGCTGGCGTTTCTGATGATGGGGTGCGGAGGTGGGGCCAGCACGCCGGTTTCTCCTCCTCCTCCGCCGCCGGTGGTTCAGCCGCTGCAAGTCTCTGATGTGCAGAACATCGTGCAAGCCGCCGTGAATTCCGTGAGTGCGGACATGGTTGTTGCTGTTGTGGACCGTGCGGGAATCGTTCTCGGCGTGTTTCGAACACAGAATGCGCCGATCACGGCTGCCGGAAATTTTGGACAAACGCAGGATGCCAATGACCTCGCCGTGGCCCTCGCGCGCACGGGGGCGTTCTTCAGCAACGATCAAGCGCCGCTCTCTTCGCGGACAGTGCGGTTCATCAGCGGGATTCATTTTCCTCCTGGCGTGATGAATCAGCCGCCAGCGGATCTTTACGGCATTGAAAACACGAATCGCGGCTGCACGTTGCTCACCGATCCAAATTTCCAAACCCAGATTCCTCCTTCGCTCGCGCTCAGCGGAGGATTCGGTCCCGGCGTGATTACCGGAAAAGCCGACGTGAACGATTCGAATGCCACAGCCGTGAATCCTGGCGGCGTGCCAATTTTCTACAAAAACGTGGTGTTGGGTGGAATCGGCGTCGTTACTTCTGCAAACGATTTGAACGTGGCGGAATTCGCTGCATTTACAGCAGCAACCACGGCGCGAACTGGGCCGACCGATAGGTTTGGACCGACACCCGCCGCCCCCGGCGTCGTTTTCATCGGCGGAGTCGCTCTTCCCTTTGTGAATCAAACTTCGATTCCCGCAGGGTTTTCTGCAGGACCGGTTGCGGGCACCGGAAATTTTCTAATTACTCCGGCAAACAGTCAGGGGCAACCGCCCGAGGGCGATTTGCTTATTCCAGCGGCAGGATCGCTGGGAGGTCTGACCGCAGCGGAAGTAAAGCAGATTTTGGATAAGGCCGAAGCAACGGCCAACATCACACGCGCGGCAATTCGCCTGCCGCTTGGATCACGGACACGAATGGTGATCGCCGTGGCGGATCTGGATGGAACCGTGATCGGATTGCGACGCATGCAGGATTCCACCGTCTTTAGCATTGACGTCGCGGTGACTAAGGCGCGCAACATGGTGTATTTCAACGGCCCGTCGCGAACCGCCGCCGATTTAAACGGCGTGCCGATGGCCATCGCGGTAACGAATCGCACGATCGGATTTGGTGCGCAGCCGCTCTATCCTCCCGGAATCGACGGTTCGAGTCCCGGGCCCTTCTTCAATCTCTACACCATGGACCTCGCAAATCCCTGCACGCAGGGATTTCAGCCGGGCGCCCCGAATTTGAACAAGAGCGGGATTGTTTTCTTTCCGGGAAGCGCGGGCTTGTATCGCAACGGCGCGCTCGTTGGCGGGCTCGGAGTCAGCGGCGACGGCGTGGATCAGGACGACTACGTCACCAACGGTGGAACATTAGGATTCGAGGCGCCAGCGAGCATCCGCGCGGACCAGGTGACCGATCAAGGCGTTCGCCTGCCCTATTTAAAATTCCCCAGAAATCCTACCAACTGAATCGTTCGAATCAACGGCGTCGCGGTGATTTCTTGCCTCGCACAATTTTCGACAAGGCCCACGTGTATGCTTCGACCGTTTCCGGCAACGCTTCGCTGTAGACAAACTGTCCTTGGCGACGGCAGGTAATCAGCCCGGCTTCGCTCAATATTTTCAGATGGTGCGACACCGTCGCTGGGGTGACGCCGCGCATGGAGACGATTTCCCCGCAAGTCATTTGTTGTGTCCGTGAGATGGCCTCGAAAATTCTCAACCGGGTCTCGTCCGCCAGGGCTTTCGATATCTTTTCGATTTGGGCTCTATCCATAAGAGAACATTCACCTTAGCCAATCCGGAACCGGCTTGCTGCATGTGTTAGAAGTTATTTTGACACCTATCGAAATAACTTGCAACCGACTGTTTAGATGTTCATCTAAGTATCGAAACCTCAAGACAGCTGTCAAACGGCAAGGCCTTGGGGGTGCGGTTCTTGAGGAAGATTCGATTGGGAGGCTGTGATGAAGAGACTCGAAGGAAAAGTAGCAGTGGTAACCGGCGGAAACAGCGGCATCGGACTAGCGACAGCAAAGCGCCTGCAGGAAGAAGGCGCGCGTGTGGCCATTTCCGGCCGTAGCAAGAGAACGCTCGACGAAGCCGTGAAGAGCATCGGCAACGGCGTGCTGGCGGTACAGGCCGACGTTACCAAACTTACGGACGTGGACAAGTTATATTCGGAAGTTTCAAAGAACCTTGGAAAGATTGATGTGCTGTTTGTAAATGCGGGAGTCGCGAAGTTTGCGCCGCTCGCTGAGACCTCCGAGAGCTTGTACGACGAACAATTTGACACCAACATCAAGGGCGCGTATTTCACGATACAGAAGGCGCTTCCGCTGCTGAATGACGGAGCCTCGATCATTTTGAATACCAGTGTGGCCGACCGTAAGGGCACGGCGGGGGCGAGTGCATACTCCGCAACGAAAGCTGCGTTGCGCTCGCTAGCAAGAACCGCGGCGGCGGAACTGGTGGGGCGCGGCATTCGCGTGAATTCTGTTGCGCCTGGGCCCATTTTGACACCGATCTTTGGAAGGACGAATCTTCCCAAAGAAGCCGTGGATGAATTTGCAAAGGACATTGTTGGGAAAGTTCCGATGAAGCGGTTTGGACAGCCGGAAGAAGTTGCTGGAGCCGTGGCCTTCCTGGCGTCACAAGACGCGTCGTATATCACTGGCGAAGAGATCAATGTAGATGGCGGAATGGGACAAATCTAAAAATCGAAAATCAAATGTTGGAGTTGGAGAAGGGCGGCCACGTCACGTAGCGCGGCCGCTTTTTCATTTCTGCGACGCAGCTTGGCAAGGAATTCACTTCGCGCCCGCCGATGGATCCGCCGAAGTGGCGGAGTTCACATCGAGATGGAAGCGGTGGGCAGTATCGAAGGCGGCGTAGCAGTTGCCGTCTTTGGCGTAGCCTCGACAGTGGAGGGCGGTTTCCATGTCGCGTGGCGAGCGAACGAATTGCCATACTTGCGCGTAAGCGATGCCGCTCTTGGATGGCGCAGGAGGATCTTGCGGCGTCGTGCAGCCCGGAGAAGGCGGACAATCATCGTTGTAAACCCAGAAAGCGACGTCGCGAGTCGAAGCGTGGTTGCGAATATCGTCCGCAGTAGTGATGGTGACGCCGGGCTCCTCATTGACGGGGATGCCCGAGCAATAGACGCCGGGGCGATAGCCTGCGTGAGCAAGAGCATCCCACCACGCAGCGAGATAGGTGTGATACGTGTCAGAGAGGCGGCCACCCTCTTCGATGTCTAGGAAGATGATTGTTCCTGCGGAGAAGTGCTCTGCCTTTGCGGCTGAGATGGTTCGTTCCGCGTCAAGAGCGCCCTTTGATTTCGCGTCAGCATCATTTTTGAGTGCGCTACTGTCGCGACCGGAATAGAGAACCAAAAAACCAAAGCCACGTGAACGCAAGAGATCGCGTTTTCCCTTCCAAGCATTCGTTTTTTCGCCGGGGGGAGGGCTGATCCAGTAGCTCGAGAACGCAAACGTCTTGCGCAGCTTGGGAAGGGCAGCGTCTCCGGGATAATCGTTTCGGTCGAAACCAAGATAGGCCTGCCGGGAATCCGCGGAAACCGAGGTGACACGCGCGCAGTCCCCAAAAGCGAACAGCATGGCAACAGCGACAAGCGCCATACCGGAGAATGTTGCAGCCCTTTCTTTGATCGGTTTTTGCTCAATCTGTCGCATAAGAAAAAGCGGCGTCAAGCCGCCCATTCCCAAAAAGTATGCGCCTCAGAAGTCTGCTGCTACAAATGCTATCCCTCCCGGAGTTTGTGGCCGGCGAGATTCCCGAGGCCGTCGTAAGCGGCGTACTTATAGGTTTCACTGAGCGTCGGGTAGTTAAAGACCTGCTCGATGAATTCGTCGATGGAGAGACCTTTGTCCAAGACAGTTAGGCCGATGTGGATGAGTTCGGTGGCGTTTTCACCGATCATACTGACGCCGAGAAGCTTTTTGTCAGCGCGGGCGAAGATGAGCTTGAGCATCCCCGCCGTGTCACCGGTGATGTGTCCCCGTGCATTGTTTTCGTAGAGGGCGCGGCCGACGACGTAATCAATCTTCTTTTCCTTGCAGGATTCTTCGGTTTCACCGGCAGCGGAAATTTCCGGAATGGTGTAGATGCCCATGGGCAGCAGCGAGGCGACGCGCTGTTTGTATTTTAAGCCAAACGCATGGCAAACGGCGACGCGGCCCTGCTCCATGGAGGTAGAGGCAAGCGCGGGGAAGCCGATAACGTCACCTGCGGCATAAATATTGGAGACCGTTGTGCAATAGTTTTCGTTCACCGGGAGGTAGCCGCGATCATTGAGGGCAAGACCCGCTTTTTCGAGGGCGAGACCGTCCACGGCGGCACGGCGGCCGGCGGCGAAAAGAGCCGCCTCGGTCTCGAGAACTTTGCCGCTTTTCATGATGAGGCGGACGCCCACGGCGGAGGTTTCCGTCTTTGCAGGCCGTTCGTTGAACCAGAAATGCATGCCGAGCGCCGCGAGGCGATCGCGGAGCCGATTGGAAATCTCATTGTCGAGGAAAGGAAGGAGGCGGTCGCGGCCATCAACGAGAGTGACGTTCACGCCAAGAGCCATGAAGATGGAAGCGTATTCGCAGCCAATGACGCCGCCGCCGATCACGGCAAGACTTTTGGGGATGCGGTCCATCTGGAGAAAGGTGTCGGAGTCGAAGGTGCGGACGTTGTCGAAAGCAATCTCGGCGGGGCGATGTGGCTTGGAGCCTGTGGCGATAAGAATCACCTCGCCCTTCAGACGGCGCGTGCGATCTGCTGCGGAGACGGCGAGCGTGTGGCAGTCTTCAAAAGAGGCTTGGCCGTGAATAAGTTCGATTTTATGCAGCGCGAGATTTTTCAGGATGCGGCGACGTTCCATCTCCACGACTTCGCGCTCGTGGTGCATGAAATCGTGCACAGTGAGGTTTTCTTTGAGCGAATAGTCGATGCCGTAGAGGCCACGCTGCCGCAGCCCGGAAAAATAGAGCGCGGATTCGCGTAGAGTCTTGCTGGGAACCGTGCCGGTATTGATGCAGCTTCCGCCCATGTGCTGGGCGCGCTCGATCACGGCGACGCTCTTGCCAAAGTACGCGGCTTGGGCCCCAGCCTTTTCGCCGGCGGGGCCGCAGCCAATCACAATCAAGTCAAAACTTTCGGTCGAGCCCACTCAAGTCTCCTCAAAATGGATAGAACGCACTGCGACACAATGTGGCGGGACCTGGGAGGATTCTAGGGTAAGAGCCGACGTAGCGAGGAAGTTTCTGGCAGGGCTGTGCTGAATCGAGCGCGGCGCGGTCGCTCACAAAGTAAGGTAGATTTTGGCGTAGATCTCGGGTAAATTGGCAAACGCTACCCGTGCCCAGTTAACTGCATCTAAAAAACAGGCAAAGGCAAGAGGCAGAGGACCGATGGGCGATGACGGCACGGACTAAGCAGCGGGCGTTGATGACGCTGATGGCAGCGTGTGGCTTACTGGCCGCTGTCCGCGCTTCCCGAGTTTTTTACTTCCAGGAACTTTTTTTTGCATTCCTTCTTTTTGCAATCGGATTTCTGACCCTCTTGCTAATGGCGGCCTTGGCTGTTGGGGTGTGGCTGCTCTACGCGCGAGGAGTGGTCTATCTCGCAACCCGGACAATGAAAGAAGGGAAGCACGCGCTGCCGTTGGTTCGCGTGGTTGTCTTGTGGCTGGCCCCAACAGTCGCAAAAACAGCCGGGGCGGTGTCGGCTGCCCAGGAGATCTTGTTTTATCCATTCGGTGGTGCACTGCGCGGCTGGCTGCGGTCATTCCGCATGGATGCGTCCCACTTCCGCGAGGACGCAGAACGTGCCGTTAAGCACTTGCGGCTCTTGCTCAAACAGAGTTGAGTCACGTGTGCTCGGTAATGTGTACGATTCGTACAGCCACGACGCTTTTACAGAGAGTTCACTCGAGTTGCTCTTCCGTTGCGCCTTTGCCTTCCACTATCCGATAAACGCGATTCACTCCCGTAAGCGCGACGTTTTCCTTGATCCCGTCGGGCCAGCGTATCTCCAGCTTGTCCACCTGCTTCGCTTTGCCGATTCCGAAATGCAGGCGCATGTCGTTGTTGGAGATGTAGCTCCCACCGCTGATTACGTCGTTGCGCTGCGCGATTCCGCCCACGGTTAGAAACGCTTTCGCTCCAATCGCGTCCCGCGGCCCCTTCGCTCCGCCAATCAAATGCAGTGTGACCCAGTTGTTCCCGTTGTTGACGACGTTGCGCAACAACACGGGAGGCCCATCGATCGTATTCAGCACCACGTCGATCTTTCCATCGTTGAATAGGTCGCCGAATGCTGCTCCGCGCGCACAAACCACGACGCCTAATCCGCTGTTGGGGGTTGCCGGTACCGGCTGAAAATGTTTCCCGTCTAAATTGCGAAACAGCAGCGGCCGCTGCGCGTACGTCATTCCCCAATCGTTCTGATCCACGCCGGGATAAACGTGGCCGTTCGCCGCGAAAATATCTTTCCAGCCGTCATTGTCGTAGTCGAGAAATCCAGTTCCCCAGCCGAGAAACGGAATCGTCGTGGACGCCACGCCCGCCTGAAAACTGACGTCGGAGAAATTCCCGTCGCCCTCGTTGCGATAAAGTGAATAGTAGTCGTCGGAAAACGTAGTCACGTAGAGCGAAAGACGTCCGCTGTTTTCATAATCGCCGATGCCCAGTCCCATCGCCGCCTGTTCCCTGCCGTCTTCTTTCAACGCGAATCCTGAGGGATAGCTCGCATCTTCGAAAGTCCCGTCCCCCTTGTTCAAAAATAAGTAATTCGGCACAGAGTCGTTAGCCACGGCGAGATCGAGTTTTCCGTCATCGTTCAGGTCTGCAAAAACCACGCCAAATCCGTAATAACCTTTTTCGTTTGCTACACCTGCCTTTTTGCTGACTTCCGCGAACGTGCCGTTACCGTTGTTGTGAAAGAGATGGTTCTGCTCGCCCGCCAATCCCCGCGGGCCGCACATGACCGATTTCCCGCGGTACTGGCAAAAGTTGAATTGCGTTGCCGCGGTTCCGGAAACCGGTGGGTTGTCCAAATCGAATTTCACATAGCCGGTTACGTAAAGGTCGAGCTTCCCGTCGCCGTCGTAATCGCCGAAGGTCGCCCCGGCCGACCAGACCGGCTTCACTCCGCTCACGGCCACGCCTGCGGCTTCCGCCACGTCCGTGAACGTGCCATCGTGATTGTTGTGATAAAGCCGGTTCTTGCCGTAATTCGTGACGTACAGATCCGGCCAGCCGTCGTTGTCGTAATCGCCGACGGCCACGCCAAATCCCCATCGCTCGTTGGCGACGCGCGCTTTGTCCGTCACGTCGGCAAACGTGCCGTCGTGATTGTTGTGAAAAAGCGCGGCGCGCGGCGGCCTCTCTTTTCCTCGCATTACCTCAAAGGTGGAACCATTCACGAGATAAATGTCGGGCCAGCCGTCGTTGTCGTAATCAAAAATTGCCACACCGGAGCCGGGCGCTTCGAGGATCAGGTTTTTCTCCGGAGAGCCGGAAACGTGCTTGAACTTGTTGAGCCCTGACTTCTTCGTGATATCTTCAAAAATAACCTGCGCGCCCTCGACAAAACCGCCGGCTGTGATCGGCCGGTTCTTTTCGTCCAGGACCGGCGCGAAGACTCCGCCGGTGGATGCGCCGCCGGACTGGGATTGCGATTGTGGTTTCGGCTTCTCTTGAGATTCTTCCTGTGAGCTACTGCCAGCGGGAACCTGCAAACCGAGCAGCGCAAGCGCCACCGCCGGGAGAAGTCTTTTCTTAAGAAATGTCATGCGACTTTCATTGTAGCAAGGAGGAATTGACGCTGACAGAACGCTAAAAACAATTCGACCAGGGCGAGGCACCCTGGTCGAGCAGAAAAATCTGCCAAAATCTTGCTGGGCTGCGGCTCACGATTCTCACACTGAGAAAAAATCAGCCAAGCTGGTGCCCGGAGCGGGGATCGAACCCACAGCCCTTCTTGAAGCACGTAACTTATCGTATTCTCGGCGCGCCAAAACGAACCCGAGTTTGCCTCAGTCTGGTATTGTGTCCAAAACCGTGATCAAGCAGATCCATGTGTGCGGCTATAGGTCTGTTCGGGACCTCGACCTTGCATTGAGGCCGATTAACGTTCTCACCGGCCCGAACGGTTGTGGAAAGTCAAATCTCTACAACTCCCTTGTCTTGATGGCGCGCGCCGCGCAAGGGCAATTGGCGCGAGCGATCGCCGAGGAGGGCGGCACGCCAAGCGTGTTCTGGGCCGGAGGCGAGCGCGTTCGTTATCAGCGTAAGAAACCTCCTAAACGAGTCGTGCTTGGCTTTGAAGCGGAGAAGTTCGGGTACGAGCTGCAAATCGGACTCCCGTCCCTGAATGAACATGCGCTGGGAACCATGTTCACACTCGACCCGCGCGTCAAGGAAGAATCGATCTGGTATATCGGGCCCCCAACGTCAGCGGGTGCATCGGACGCAAAACGTCTCGTGGCTATGTTGAAACGCGATGAACCTTCAGCGTGGTTGCGCAACGCGGAAGGCCACATGGTCACCTATCCCTTCCGGATTTCCAAACACGAGTCCGTCCTGTCGCAGATCATTGATCCGCACCTCTATCCGGAAATCTCCGCAATCCGCCAGCAGGTCTTGAGCTGGCGTTTTTATCATCATTTTCGTACAGACCTGGAATCCCCTGTGCGCCAGCCGCAAATTGGTGTCTATACGCCGGTTCTCAGTCATGACGGCTCGGACCTTGCGGCTGCTCTCCAGACCATTCTTGAAATCGGCGATGGTGCTGCCCTTCGCCAGACCGTGGCGGAGGCTTTTGGCGGCGCGGCTCTCCTGATCGAAGCGATGGATACCCTATTCAGCATGAAGATGAAGATTCCCGGCCTGCTCCGTCCCTTGCAGTCGCAGGAATTCTCGGACGGACAAGTGCGGTTCTTATGCCTTTGCGCGGCGCTGCTTAGCCCTCGTCCGCCGTCGCTATTGGCGGTCAACGAACCGGAGACAAGCCTGCATCCGGACATTCTGGATGCCCTGGCGCACTTAATCGTTCGCGCCGCGAAAAACACCCAGCTCTGGATTACCACGCATTCGCAGCCCTTGGCGGACCGCATCGAGAAACACTCCGGCGTACCGCGCGTGCGCCTCTGCATGTCCGACGGTGAGACGCAAGTCGAAGGGGATCGGAAAGGCGCCTGAATACGGGCTTCCATGGCATTTGTCATCACGTGACGTGCAAGAGGAAAGAAATCCATATCTGGCCTGAAATC
>Ga0066709_100001088_pt1 | contig 17052 bp, 14 predicted proteins | sample GraSoiAngelo_158_FD_79665 | JGI IMG/M metagenome (GOLD analysis project Ga0066709, IMG submission 79665) | Grasslands soil microbial communities from the Angelo Coastal Reserve, California, USA - 14_1009_16_30cm | ecosystem: Environmental > Terrestrial > Soil > Grasslands | place: USA...
GCGCCTCGGTCGGCGGGGCCCCAGCCCCGCGACGACCTGCGGCGCGCACAACCTCGGTTTGGAGTCGCGCCTCGGTCGGCGGGGCCCCAGCCCCGCGACGACCTGCGGCGCGCACAACCTCGGCGAGGTGGCGTCGGGCTGCCGACCGCCTCGCTGAAGCGAGGCGGTTGCGCACCAGGAAATCGGCGTGGTATTCGTTCAGCCACACGGCCGATCCGCCGGCGCCCGTCAGAGGATCCGTTCCATCACCACGATGTCGACCCATTGCCCATCCAGCACGCCTTGCTCGTGGTACACGCCGACGTCGCTGAACCCGAGGCGCTTGTAGAGCGCCATGCCGGCGTGATTGAAGGGAAAGGCGGCGAGCACGAGCTTGTGGTAGCCAAGCTCGCGGCCGCGCGAGATGAGCGTCTCCAGGAGCCGTCGTCCGACGCCCCGCCCGCGCCAGCCGCGCTCGACGTAGACGGAAAAATCCGCGACGTGGTCGTAGGCGGACCGCGGGTTGAACGCGTTCAGACTGCCCCAGCCGACCACCCGGCCGTCGACCTCCGCGACGATCACCGGATGGCGCGGCCCGCGCGCGAGGAGCCAGCGTCGGCGTTCGTCGGCCGTTCGAGTCTCAGTCTCGAGCGTCGCCAGGCGGTCCTCGATCCCCTGGTTGTAGATCCACGCGATCGCGTCGACATCGGACAACCCGGCCGCGCGCACGGCGATGCAGCACATGGCTGAACTCTGCCGCGAATCCAGGAATTCGCAAAGTGAATTGTAAGAATGAATCCGATTCGAGATACTTGGCCTCCGACGATGGACGACATCAACCCCGTGCACGTGCGGACCCTGCAGGTGATCGCCCGGTGCGGCAGCTTCTCGCGAGCCGGCGAGGCCCTGCACTTGAGCCAGCCGGCGATCAGTCATCAGATCCGACATCTCGAGCGCGCCGTGGGCGTGCCGCTTCTGGAACGGCGTGGCCGGCGTGCTTCGCCCACCGAGGCCGGCGTGGTGCTGCTGGACTGGGCCGGCCGGGCCTTCAAGGAGCTGGAGGTCGCGCGCGAGGCTATCCATCGGCTCCAGGGCCGGGTGGCCGGACGCGTCAGCGTCGGGACCGGAGCGACGGCGAGCATCTATCTCCTGCCGCCCGTGTTCCGGCGGCTGCGGGCGCGATATCCCCGGCTGGAGCTCGTCGTGGTGACGGGAAATGCGGCCGAGATCGCGGCGGCCGTGCTGCGCGGCGAGCTCGACATCGGGATCGTCACGCTTCCCGTCCGGGAGGCACGGTCGCTGGAGGTCTCGCTGTTCTACGTCGATCGGCTCGTGGCGATCGCGCCGCCGGGGCAGGGATGGAAGCGCCGAGCTCCGCTGACGCCCGCGGAGCTGGCCCGACATCCCGTGATCCTCTACGAACGGGGCGGGACCATCCGGCGGGTGGTCGACGACTGGTTCCGCCGCGGGCACGCCACGCCGCGCGTGGCGATGGAGCTCGGCAACGCCGAGGCGACCAAGAAGCTGGTCAGCGCGGGCCTCGGCCTCTCGGTCGTCTCCGAGATCGCGGCGCGGCCGGAGGCGAAGGCGGGGGCCATGGACCTAATTCCGTTGCGGCCGGCGCTGCACCGGAAGCTCGGGATCGTCCGGCGCCGTGAGGGAGCGCCACGGCCGGCGCTCCAGGCGTTCATGACCGCACTCGAGAGCGCCGCGCGGCGAGCTCGTGGCCGCGCGAAGCCTTGACCGTGTCCGGTGAGGGCGCTAATGTCGGCTCACCAGTTCCGCGTGAGAGGGATGACACCATGAGCGACCGCATCGACACGTTCGCGACCGCGACCGAGATGCTCGCGGCGCTTCGCGCACGCCGAGTATCCGCCGTCGAGCTGCTGGACCTGCACCAGCGGCGCATCGCGCGCGAGAACGGGGCACTCAACGCCATCGTGGAGCCCGACTTCGAGCGTGCGCGCCGCGATGCCGAGGCCTCCGACGCGCGGCGGGCGCGCGGCGAGGATGGACCGTTGCAGGGCTTGCCGATGACGTTGAAGGAGTCCATCAACGTCCGCGGCCTGCGCACCACCGCCGGCATGGCGATGTGGAAGGACTTCCGGTCGGAGCACGACGCGCCGGTCACCACGCGCGTGAAGGGCGCCGGCGCCGGCGTCATGGCGAAGACGAACGTGCCGCAGATGCTGGCGGACTGGCAGTCGACCAACCCGGTCTACGGTCGGACGAACAACCCGTGGGACCTCTCGCGCACGCCGGGCGGCTCGACCGGCGGTGGCGCGGCCGCGCTGGCGGCCGGGCTCACACCGCTCGAGTTCGGGAGCGACATCGGCGGCTCGATCCGCGTGCCGGCCGCCTTCTGCGGTGTCTACGGCCACCGTCCGAGCGAGACGGCGATGCCGCGGAGCGGTCAGTTTCCCATGCCGCCGATGCCCAACGCCGCGGTCGTGATGGGCGTGCAAGGGCCGATGGCGCGATCGGCCGACGATCTCGAGCTGGCGCTCGACGTCGCGGCGGGCGCCGAGGTGGGCGAGGACATCGCGTGGAAGCTCGCGATTCCGCCGGCGCGCCGCGAGCGTCTCGGCCAGTTCCGCGTGGCGGTGCTGCCGGCCGTCGACTGGGTGCCCCTCGACGCCGACGTGGCCGCGGCGCTGGAAGCCCTCGCCTCGCAGCTCGGCCGGCTCGGCTGCCAGGTCAAGACCGCTCAGCCGGACGGGCTCGGTGATCACCGGCAGCACTACGCGCTCTATCTGACGCTGCTGGCGGCGGTGACGTCGGCCCGGGTGCCCGCCGCCGACCGGCGCGCCCGGCTCGAGGTGATGCGTACCCGCGACGACGAGTGGAGCCGGGCGTTCCAGCGTGGGATCGAGAGCGGCGCGCCCGACTACGTCGCCTGGTTCGGGCAGCGCGAGCAGTATCGCGCGGCGTGGCGCGCGTTCTTCCGCGAGTGGGACGTGCTGCTGGCCCCCGCGTTCATCGTGCCGGCCTATCCGCACTGGGACAAGCCGTGGCCGAACACGCCCGAATCGATCCGGAAGACCCTCGACGTGAACGGCAAGCCCGTGCTGGAAGAGCTCGGTCTGTTCTGCGCGGCGGTGGCGACGCTAGCTGGCCAGCCGGCGACGGCGTTCCCGTCGGGCCGCACGCGCGGCGGCCTGCCGATCGGGCTGCAGGCGATCGGACCGTATCTCGAGGATCGCACGCCGATCCGCTTCGCCGCGCTCGCCGGTCGCGAGCTCGGCGGCTTCGTGCGGCCGCCACGGTACGAGGGAGACTGAGAGCCCATGAAGATCAGCGCCTTCCACTTGATGCCCTACCGGGAGCTCCCCGCGGACTTCGAGCAGCGCTACGAATCCGTCTGGGTCACACCGCCCTGGTGGGAGCTTGCCGACGCCCGCCGGGTCGGCCAGTACTACAACTGGACGCTGGACGAGCTCCTGTACGCGGCGAAGTGCGGATTCGATGGCGTCTGCACCAACGAGCATCACCAGAACGCGTACGGTTTCATGCCGAGCCCGAATTTGATGGGTAGCGTCCTGGCCCGGCAGACGAACGGCACGAACGTCGCCATCGTGCAGATGGGCGCGACCCTGCCGACGTCCAATCCGCCGCTGCGCGTCGCCGAAGAGTACGCCATGCTCGACTGCATCAGCGGGGGGCGGCTCGTGGCCGGCCTGCCGCTCGGTAGCCCGATGGACGTGAATCTCTGCTACGGCATCACCCCGATGGAGCATCGCGAGCGGTACCGCGAAGCCGTCGCGCTGACGCTGAAGGCGTGGCAGGCGCGCGAGATCTTCTCGTGGAACGGGCGGTATTTCCAGCTGGCGACCGTGAACTTGTGGCCGCGGCCGATCCAGCAGCCCCATCCACCGGTCTGGATCCCCGGCTCGGGGAGCATCAGCACGTTCGACTTCGCCGTGGAGCACGACGTCTGCTACTGCTTCTTGAGCTACTCGGGCGCCCGATCGGCGAAGACGATGATGGACGGCTACTGGCGCGTCGTCGCCGAGAAGGGGCGCGATCTCAACCCGTATCGCGCCGGATTCCTGCAGCTGGTCGTCGTGGCCGAGAGCGACGCGCGCGCCGAGGAGAAGTACGCGCAGCACGTCGAGTACTTCTACCACAAGTGCCTCCACGTGCCGCCCATGTGGTTCTCGCCGCCGGGTAACCAGGACTATCGGAGCCTCGTCGCCACCATGAGCAACCCCGTGCGGCGTGCCGAGAATCCCAAGACGCTGCGGTACCGGGAATTCGTCGACAATGGGTACGTCATCGCCGGCAGCCCCGCCACCGTGCGCGATCGGTTGAAGGAGGAAGTGATCAAGAATCTGCGCGTCGGGAACCTGATGGTGCTCCTGCAGATCGGCTCGATGCCGCACGAGCTGGCCCTCGAGAACATCGAGCTCTTCGGCCGCGAAGTGCTGCCGGACCTGCGCGACACCTGGGACGACGAGCCCTGGGTGAACCACTGGTGGCCCGAGCGGCTGCGACAACGCGCGGTGGCGCCGGTGGCGGCCGGGGTTGCGGCGGGCGGGGCGTGATCGAAACGCAGGAACGCACGGTCACGGTCTGGCAGGACCGCGTCCGCATTCGGGTCCTCTCGAAAGGCCACGGCCCGGCGCTGGTCTTCTTCCACGGCCCCTGGGGGCTCACGTGGGATCCGTTCCTCGACGAGCTGGCCCGGAGCTTCACGGTTCTGGCCCCAGAGCACCCGGGCACGACGCCGGAGGCCCATGACGACATCTATCACCTCGACGGGCTGTGGGACCTCGTGCTCTGCTACGACGAGCTGCTCGAAGTGCTCGGGCTCGAGAGCGCCGTCTTCGTGGGCCATTCCTTCGGCGGCATGGTGGCGTGCGAAGTGGCCGCGGCCTATCCTGCCCGCGCCCGGCGTCTGGCGCTCCTGGCGCCGCTCGGCTTCTGGCGCGATCCCGATCGCATCATCAACTGGATGATGCTGGAGCCCGGCGAGCTACGTCGTCACATCTTCCACGACCCCGAGTGCGACGCGGCCCGGCGTATGTTCCCGCCCTCCGACGCCCACGACGCGACCGCCGCGGCCCGGGTGCGGATGGTGTGGGCCATGGGGACCACCGGGAAATTCATCTGGCCCATCCCGGACAAAGGACTGAAGAAGCGGATCCACCGCGTCACGGCGCCCACGCTGCTCGTCTGGGGCAAGGAGGACCGTCTGGTCCCGGCGGTCTACGCGGACGAGTTCACGCGGCGCCTCCAGAGCGGCCGCGTGCAGACGGTGGACGCTGCCGGCCACGCTCCACATCTCGAGCAACCCGAAAAGGTCGCCCGTCTGGTCCGTGATTTTCTGAGCCAGTAGCGCGCGCCGAGGCGCGACCGGATCAGGAAGAGGGGTCCGCCTCGCGCGCGCCCGGCAGCGGTAGAGCTGACCCTGGCGCCCGGGTGGCGGGTCGCTGGAAGAGGCGCGACTCTGATCGCTGGAATGCCAACTCCTTGCGACACGTCCAAGCTGGTGGATTCATGAGATGGATTCGCCAGGTGGAGGGTTGACATGCTCAATGGCGAGCGGATCGTCCGGCTGACCTCGCTGGTCTTGGCGGTCGCCCTGACCCTCGGTGCGGCTCCTGCCGGCACGCCGTCGAGCGAGGGCGAGGCGGGAGCCATCGGCCGCACTCCTCCTCGCTTGAGCTACACCGACGGTGAGGTTTCGTTCTGGCGTCCGGGCGCGCAGGACTGGGCTCCCGCTCAGGTCAACACACCGCTGGCGCCCGGCGACGAGCTCTACACCGGCAATCGAGGGAATCTCGAGTTGCAAGTGGCGCCACGCGCGTTCGTGCGGGCCTGGGGCGACACGCAGCTCGGTCTCGTGAATCAGGAGCCGGACTTCCTACAGATCAAAGTGACCAGGGGCCACCTCTCGCTGGACCTCCGAGGCCTCGATCCGGGCCGTACGGTCGAGCTCGACACACCCCACGCGGCGTTTACGATCGAGCGCTCCGGGTACTACCGAGTCGACGTGACGCAGAACGCGACCTCGTTCATCACGCGGCGCGCCGGGCAGGCCACCATGACCCCTGCGGGCGGGCAGGCCGTGGTCATCACCTCGAGCGAAGAGGTGGTTCTCGAGGGCACGCCGGCGCCGAACGTGCGCAGCTACGTCGCGCCGGAGCTCGACGCGTGGGATCGCTGGAACTATGCTCGCACCGATGACCTGCTCGATTCTCTGAGTGCCCGCTACGTGTCCTCGGGCGTGTACGGCGTCGACGACCTCGATCACTACGGCGACTGGCGAGTCGTTCCCGACTACGGCGCTGTGTGGGTTCCTCAAGCGGTTCCAGCCGGGTGGGCGCCGTACAGCACCGGCCGATGGGTCTCGGATCCGTACTACGGCTGGACCTGGGTCGACACCGCGCCCTGGGGCTGGGCGCCGTATCACCATGGCCGCTGGGTCTTCGTGAATGGCTTCTGGGCGTGGGCGCCCGGACCGGTGATCGTCAGGCCAGTCTATGCTCCGGCGCTGGTGGCTTTCTTCGGAGGGCCTAGCGTCCGCGTGGCCATCGGTGTCCCCGGCGTCAGCTGGGTGGCGCTCGGCTGGGGTGAACCGCTCGTGCCGTGGTGGGGACGGTCCCAATTCATCGGCCGGCCGTCCTGGGTCGGCTGGGGCGGTCCGCACGTCGTCAACGACGTCGTCGTCAATCGAGCGACTGTTGTGAACGTCACCAACATCACGGTCTACAAGAACACGAGTGTGCAGAACGCCGTCGTGGCGGTCCGCGAGGAGCATTTTGGCCGGCGCGCCGTCAATGACACACGAATCGCGCGGGTCGACGCGCGTCGGCTCGAGCCCGCGCGGGCGCCGCTCCGCGTGACGCCGGACGCGTCGAGCTATGTCGCGGCGAGCGGGCACGCCGTGCGCCCGGCCGAGAACACGATCTCTCGCTCCGTGGTCGCCACACGGCCGCCGTCGCGGCACGCCGTAGCCCCTCGCGCTGAGACCTCTCGAGGCGGGGCGCCGCAGGCGACCCCGAGTCCCGTCGCGCCAGCGCCGCGAATCGTCCCGACGCCCAAGCCAGCGGCAACGGCACCGATGCCAGCCCGCCCGCCGTTCGGGCCGAGCCCGACGGAACGCCAGCAGCCGCCATTGCCGCGGCGCTTCGAGCCATCGCAACAGCCCGAAGGCCGAGGCACGCCGCAGAACGGCGGACCGCGGACCGGCGCCGCCCCCGTGGCCCCTCGCGAGGGAAGCGCCGGTCAGCGCGAGGGAGTGGGCAATGCGCGGCCGACGCCGCCGCCATCGTCGGCCCAGCCGGCGCCACGCCCGGAAGCTCAGGCCGCTCCCGCTCCTCAGAGTGGCCCGCCGCGCTCCGGCCCCGCCACCGCGGCGCCTCGCGAGGGAGCCGGTGGGGCTCGGCCCGTGGGGCCGCCGTCGGTCCGTCAGCAGCGAGGTGAGCCGGGGCGGGGTCCGCAGCAGTCGCTTCCGGGTGAGCCCGCGAACCGAATATCTCCCGCCCGGGCCGAGACGCGACCCCAGCAGCCGCAGGGACCCCAGCAGCCGCAGCGTCAACAGCAACCGGAGCGTCAGCAGGACCGACAGCAGTCAGAGCGTCAACAAGACCGACGTGGGCCGGGCGGGAGATGAGTCGCGCCGCCCGACCTGATTGATGCCGCCGCGCGACTGTCAACTCTCAGCGCCAGAGCTGCCGCGTCGCCAGCACCGCCCCCTGGGCGAGCGATTCGAGCTTCGCCCACGCGATCTGATGGTGCACGCGGCCACCGAGCCCGCAGTCGGTCGATGCGATGACGCGCTCCTTTCCCACGAGACTGGCGAAGCGCTGGATGCGCTCGGCCACCAGCTCCGGATGCTCGACCACGTTGGTGGCGTGACTCACGATGCCCGGCAGGATGAGCTTGCCGTCCGGGAGCTTGACGTCCTGCCACACCTTCCACTCGTGCTCGTGACGCACGTTGCCGGCTTCGAACGAATAGGCGCGGCACTTAACGGCCAGCATCACCTCGACGATGTCGCGCATCGGAATGTCCGTCGTGTGCGGACCGTGCCAGCTGCCCCAGCAGAGATGGAACCGGATGCGGTCCTCCGGCAGACCCTTGATCGCGTGGTTGAGCGCCTCTACCCGAACCATCGAGAACTTCTTGTAGTCGGCCACGGCGGGCTCGGGGTTGACCATGTCCCAGTTCTCGGCGATGGCCGGGTCGTCGAGCTGCAGGACGAGCCCCGCGTCGACGATGGCCTTGTACTCCTCGCGCATGGCGTCGGCGCAGGCGAACAGGAACTCCTCCTCGGTCTTGTAGTAGCGATTGGCGATCCGCGAGGCGCTGCCGGGCGCGATCGAAGTCATGAAGCCCTCCTCGACGCCCGCGGCCTCGAGCGCCGCCTTGAAGTTGGCGATGTCGGACCTGATCGCCTCGTGACCCGTGTACATGAGCTTGCCGACGCACACCGGCCAGACCGCGGCGCGGGGCCCGGTCGAGACGCCCGAGTCGGGATCGGCGTAGGCGGCCGCGAACTTCACCCGGTCGCGTCGGTCGGAGAAGCTCGTGAGCACGACCTCGCCAGGCCGCGAGCGCTGCGGCGGCATGTCGTAGAGGCCGGTCGTGCCGAGCTCGAGCCCGCCCAGACGCTGGAACGAATAGCTCCACCAGGCACGGTAGTTCACGCGATGCCCCATCGACTTGCCAAACTCGCCGTCGCCAGGAATGGCGATACCGAGGTCCTTCTGGCGGCGGACGACCTCCGCCACGCTCGCGCGCAGCTGGTCCTGCAAGCGACGCTCGTCGGGCGCGCCGCCTGATTCGCGCGCGCGGTTTGCCTCGATCAAGTCATCAGAGCGCGGCAGGCTTCCGGCGTGGCTCGTCAGGATGCGATCTCGACTGTCCCTCATGACGTGTCCTCCGTTCAGGTATCGGCATCCTTCACATGAGATCCATGGCGCGCCACGCGGGCACGCTGGCGCAGAGAGCGAGGATTCGGTCGCTGGCGCATCGAGGGTGATCGGGAGTGTACTCGATCCTCGGCCCGTCGGGCCGGTGCACGCTCGGTGTCCCGCCACGTGACAGTGTTGCTGTCCGTCTGTTGACGACGCCGCGCTGGAAGGCGATGCCGACCGGCACGACCCGAGTAGAAGTTACTCGGTGCCGCGTAACTTCTGCTCTCTTTCCGCGTCGCTGGGCCACACCGGACCCCGCTACCTGCCGATTCGAGTCCACCCGGCGCTGAATTTTCTACTGGAGCAAGGACATCGGGCGCCCGGTCCCCGAACAGCGAGTCAGGCATCGCCGTTGCTTCTCAAAGTCGGTCTGCTGTCTCGCGACGGACAGAGGGGGAAACGGATGGCTGAGCAGGACCGAGATCCGGTCTCGCTGGATGACATTGGATCGCCTCCGAGATCGGAGGAGCGGCCGAGGCGCCTGTGCATCGTGTCCAGCCAACGGCTCCTGTGTGCCCAGTTCATGGCGGCCCTCCAGACAGCGCTGAACCCGCATGACGAGCTCGAGATCGTCGTGGACCGGCGCCGGGGTCGCGCGCCCATCGAGGCCAGACCCGACGCGGCGGAGCAGCCGTCCGTCGATCGCCGCCACCATCCCCACGTCGACCGCCTGTTGAAGATGGACGGTTTCGCCATCCTTCCGGCCCCCGCCACCGGCCCGAGAGCGCAGAGGACCCCTCTCTCCTTGCTTCTCCCGGAGGTACCGATCGAGCGGGTCTCCGCAGAAGACCTGGAGGACGAGGAGCGGCTCGAGAGCGTCCGCAACTTCAAGCGAGGACGGGCCGGCCGGCTCGCCACGTCGCTGATCCTCGCGGGGCTCATGAGCGCGGTCGTGGTCCTGTTGGCTTTGTCGCCCGCAGTCAAGACTCTCGTGAGCTGGATTCGCTCCGACGCGCCACCGTCAGAAGGCCAGCCCGCGCCAGCGCGTCAGGACAAAGAGACCGCCGCGGTGGCGCACGCTCCAGCCGTCACGGCGAATTCCGCGACCGCTCAGCCTTCCGGACTCCCCGAGGCTTCTTCACCGGTGGGCGCCGAAAATCCTCCGTCAGACGCCGCCCGTGAGTCCCCTGCGACCGGCCGCTCGGAGCCCACGCAATCCGCGCCTGCACGCACCGCGACCACCGCGACCGAGCGAGCGCAAGAGGAGAGCGCCGCCGCCAGAGCGATGCCCTATCCACGCGCGCCTGCGCCGCGCAGACCGATCGCCAGCGTCCCGACCAGTCCCATCGCGCGCGTCTCACCAGATCCGGTGGGCACCAGGATCACGGCGCCGCGGTTTCCGGGCTTGCCGCGTGTGGAAGTGGTGCGGAGTGCTGCCGCCGTAGCAGGTCAAGGCGACGCGTATGCCGTACGGATTTCCGACACAGCCGGCCAGCCCCTCGCCGGCGCCGACGTCCTGCTCCTCGCTCGCATGGCGGACGGCACCGTGCAGAACATCTCGCTGGGCTCCGGCTCCGAGCCAGGAACGTACCAGGGGACGGTGCCGAGCGGCCGCGCGGCACCGGTCGATCTACGGATCAGGGTCACGACGAGCGACAAACGGGTCGAGATTCCCTTGAGGCCGTAGCTCGAGACTCTCGCTGACGACCGCGCCGTCGCCGCAAACCTTGCGGTCGCCGCCGCACCGCCGGCCATGCCGAAGCCGACACGGGTCCGCGATCTCGCCAGAGATGCGGGCGAGCCGCCAAGGTGTTCTACCACGTGTCGCAGATGAGCGATCGACTCACGCCGGCCGACCTGGACGAGGCCCGCCGACGCCGAGCTCGGCGACGCCAGAGCACCGTGGAGACGCTCCGAGCGAATTTGACTTGCGTTCGCCACGGAGTGGAGCCAGAGTAGCGCCCTCGAGCGATGGGGTCGAGCTTGTTCTAACAGCTGGAACGAGGGCGCGCGTCGTCTCATATGCTCGCCGATCGCAAATACTCGCTCGGTCTGGCCGCGATCTTCGGCCTCTACGTCCTCGCCGGCAAGGTCGGTCTCTCGCTCGCCCTCATCCACGCGAGCGCCTCGCCGGTCTGGCCGCCGACCGGGATCGCGCTCGCAGCGCTCTTGACGCTCGGCTATCGCGTCTGGCCCGCGATCTTCGTGGGGGCGTTCGTCGTGAACATCACCAGCGAGAGCTCGGCGACGATCTCGCTGGCGATCGCCGTGGGCAACACCCTCGAGGCGCTGCTCGGCGCCTACCTCGTCGATCGGTACGCCAGCGGGGCGCGCGCGTTCGACCAGGCGCAGAACGTCTTCAAGTTCGCCGCGCTCGGGGCCCTCCTGAGTAGCCTCGTCAGCGCGACCGTCGGCGTCGGCAGCCTCGTGCTCGGCGGCGATGCGGCGTGGGCCGACGTCGACAACATCTGGCTCACGTGGTGGCTCGGCGACGCGACCGGGGCCCTGATCTTCGCGCCCCTCCTGGTCTTCATGATCCGGGATTGGCGCTCGGATCCCTCGCGCGGTCGCCTGCTCGAGGCCGCCGCGCTCTGGCTCACCACGATCCTGATCGGGCTCGCCGTGTTCGGTGAAGGCCTCGCGCACCTCGGACTCATGACGCTTCCGCTCACGTTCCTGTGCACGCCGCCCCTCGTCTGGGCCGCGGTGCGCTTCAGGCAGCGCGAGGCGGCCATGCTCGTCGCCGTCCTGTCCGGCATCGCGATCTGGGAGACGCTGCGCGGCTACGGGCCGTTCGCGAGCGTGCCGGCCAACGAGTCGCTCCTGCTGCTGCAGGTCTTCATGGGTACCGTGTCCGTGATGGTCGTGTCGGCAGGCGCGATCGTCGAAGAGCGCCGTCGCGTCGAGCAGGAGCGCGAGGACCTCCTGGTCGGCGCGCAGGCCGCGCGGGCCGAGGCGGAAGCCGCCAACCGGGCGAAGGACGAGTTCCTGGCGATGCTGGGCCACGAGCTGCGCAATCCACTCGCGGCCATCATCAGCGCCGTCAGCGTCCTCGATCGCATCGGAGGCCACGACGACGTTGCGATGCGCGCGCGCGAGGCGATTCGCCATCAGATCACGCATCTCGGCCGGCTGGTCGACGATCTCCTCGACATCGCCCACGTCACCGGCGGAGACATCGTCCTGACCTGTGAGCCGATGAATCTGGCGACCAGCGTCCAGCAGTCGGTGAGCAATCTGGCCAGCACGGGCCGGCTCGAGCGCCACGTCGTCGACGTTCGCGCCGAGCCGGTCTGGGCGAATGCGGACCCGTCGCGGCTGAATCAGATCGTGGGCAATCTCCTGACGAACGCCATCAAGTACACCTCACCCGGGGGGACGATCCGGGTGCGCGTCGGCAGCGAGGAGCATCAAGCGGTCATCGGCGTTGCGGACACCGGCGTCGGGATTCCGCCCAAGCTGCTCCCGCGCATGTTCGACTTACCCGTGCAGGGCGAGCGCCGGCTCGATCGCGCGCAGGGTGGGCTCGGGGTGGGCCTCACGCTGGTGCGCCGGCTCGTCCAGCTCCACGGTGGACGCGTCGAGGCGTTCAGTGATGGCCCGGGGCACGGAAGCGAGTTCGTCGTGTGGCTCCCGCAGATCACGCCCGCGTCACAGATGGAGGCGCAGTCCGTCCTGCGCGTGGTGGGAAAAGTCGCCTCTGTCAGGCACTGAGTCGAGACCGCGATCCGGCCGTTTCGGGGCTTGAATACCGTCGGTGTGTAAGTTATGCACTGGTGTGGATAACCCTGTTAGTAAGAGTGGACGTCTGGCCCTCAACATCGTGATAAAACTCACGGTTCCAGTTTATGCCTGAGAACCCAAAACTGGCGGTTGTCGGCGCCACTTTGATCGACGGGACCGGCCGTCCACCGCTGACGCCAGTAACGGTCATCATCGAGGCGGACCGCGTGGCCGGCGTCGGTCCGGCGGCGACCACGCCGGTTCCGGCGGGCTCCACGGTCATCGACGGCCGTGGCAGGTTTCTTACGCCCGGGCTCGTCGACATGCACGTGCACGTGCACACGCCGGAGAAGTGGCACCCCGAGCTCTTTTTGGCCGCCGGCGTCACCACCGTGCTCGACCTCGGCGGCCAGCTCGACGATGTCGTCGCGTATCGCGCGGCCGTCGAGTCGGGCGCGAGGCCCGGCCCGCGCATTCTCTTCACCGGGCCGATGCTGGAGGAAGGCGAGCTGTACCCGGGCTTCGCCGGCTTCTGTCGTCGTTTCGCTGCGGCGCGCACCGAAGCCGAGATCGACGCGCTGGCTGACGCGGGTGTGGATGGGATCAAGCTCTACGTCACCGTGCGCGCCGACACGGCGCGCCGCGCGTGCGCGCGCGCCCACGCCCGCGGCTTACCGGTCTTCATGCACCAGCACGCGACGCGGGGCGCCGAGGCCGCGCTGGCCGGGGTCGACTCGGTCGAGCACGTCAACGTCTTCGGTCAGCTGGCACCCGCCGGCTTCTGGCTCGCAGAGCCCGCGAAGCTCAATCCATTCGAGTACGGCGGCTGGCTCTGGCGCTGGCTCGGCGATCTCGATCCCCGCTCGGACGCGGTCCATCGCCTCTACGACGGCCTGGTCGCCGCCGGCACCGCCCTCGACCCGACGCTGGTCCTCTACGCGGCACGCCCGGCGGCCATCGGCGACGACGTCGGCGACACGTCGATGGACGATCCCGAGCGGACGAAGCTCCTGCCACGACTCCCCGCCGCGATCGGAAAGGAGCTCGTCGGCCGATGGGCCGAGCGCCGCGCCGCCGCCCGTGGCGCCTCCGAGGCCGCGAAGCACCGGATGCGGCGCGCCTGGGACAATATTCTGGCGCTCGTCGGAGGCTTCCATCGAGCGGGGGGGATGGTCCTGGCGGGAACCGACTGTCCGAACGTCGCCATCGTCTCGGGCTTCTCGCTGCATCGCGAGCTCGAGCTGCTGGTGCGCGCCGGCCTGTCACCGAGCGAGGCGATCGTGGCGGCAACGCGCCGGCCGGCCGAACGGTTGGGCAAACGGCAGGTCTTCGGAACGATCGCCCCCGGCCGCGCCGCCGATCTACTCCTGCTCGACGCTGATCCCTGCGCCGACATCCGCAACGTCAGACGCATCGACCGCGTGATCGCGCGCGGGGTGGTCTACGAGCCGGACGCGCTCTTGGCCGGCTTGCGAGCGAGCTGAACGCGCGCCGGCCGCGTCGCGGCCTCTATCCTGTCGCCGCCTGGGCCGGTGGTTCGTGGACCCCGACTCTGGTCAGCGGCCTCTTGGCGGCGGCTCTTCGATCGACCCAGTACGAGCAGACCTGAGCGTGGGCGCTGACGACCTGGCTCAGATCGCTCCCGCACAGCGGGCACGGGAACACGCCGGGATCCGCGCGCGAGATCCAGGCGAGCCGGTACGTGTTCTGACATCGCTGGCAGGGGACGATGTGCTGGCCGCAGCAGAGAAACAGGATGGCTCTCGCATCCGGGTCGCGCCAGTCGATCTGACTCGAGGCGCGGGGAACAGCGATCCATCGGTCGACCCTCAGCTCTGCGTCCGCGTCGGGCCGGATCCGCCGCTCGCCCTGGCGCCGCTCGGGCCGGTGTGTGTCGGCTCGGGCTCGCCGGTTACCGAGTCGACGGTCAACGATCACCTGGACCGTCGAATCGTCTGCGAATGTGTGGCTCAGCGACCGGCATGTCTCGTGTCCGTTTCTCGGCACCACGATGAGGATGGAGCGCTCGCCATCTGTCATACCGGGCTCTCCTTAGGTGAAGGTCAAGCTTACTCCCAAGGCGCCGAGAAACCAGCAAGAACTATCAGCGACATTTTACAAGAAAACCGGGAACTTGCGAGGCTAGTCGCGAAGGAACGAAGAGCGGCGGTCGATCAGCCCGCCCACGCGCGATGGATGGTGCCCACCGCGGCTCGGAGCGCACCGCGGACCACGTCCCAGCTGGCGCTCGCGTCGCCGAGCAGGACGATGAATCCGACGGGCGTGCTGCCGAGAAAGGCGGCCCCCTGAGCGGTCGCGAACTGTGCCATCGGGAACGTCCCGCGTCGCAGCTGCGGGCCGCGCAGCTCGAGCTGGCGGCCTAGCGTGGCGGCGAGTGCCGAGAGCGGCTCGGCGGCGATCCCGCTCGCGAGCTGGGCCGCGATCAAGAGCCCGTCGGGGGCGACGATGAGCCCGCCGGTGATGTGATCGAGCTTCACGAGCTGGCCGAGCAGACTGCGGAAATCGCGGCCGAGCATCGGTCGCGCGTCGGTGATGGCGCCCGCGGCGCCGCTGGCCGCCATGATCGAGCTGGCCGACATGGGGCTCGCCGCCGTCATCGGGCCACCTGGCTCGAGGCCGCCATGCTCGTGAGCTCCGCGCGGCAGTTGGCCCACACCCGCTCGAGATGGCCGACCGCGGTGAGAGTTTTCACGTCGTGGCCGAATGCCAGCGTGAGCAGAATGTCGTCGTCGGCGCGGAGGTACGTCGTCTCCGCGGCGCCCTCGATGACGGCGTGATGCAGAGGGCCGAGCCCGGCTCGCGTGAGCAGCGCGGAGGCGATCCGGGAGAGTTTTGCGGCGCGCGCCGCCGTCTCCTCCGACCGCAGGCCCCGCGGCTGCGCGAAGATCAAGGTTGCGTCGGCCCGCGCGAGAAGCGCGTCGAGGCTCTCCCCGGGCAAGCGCAGCCGGTCGGCGCGGATCGCGCTGCTCCGCAGGAGGGGCCGCTTCGCGGTGTCGCTCGCAGGAAGACTCTGGGCGACGTCAAGCAGCGCCGTGGCCTCGGGAAAGTCCGGATAGCGCGCCAGCGCTCGGGTGAGGAGATTCGCGCAGGCTCCGTTGTCGCCGTCTTCGAGAGCGATCCGCGCGAGTCCCAGCAGCGCCCGCGGGTGAGTCGGTTCCAGCGCGAGCGCGCGCTCGAACGAGGCCCGCGCCTTGTCCATCTGGCGGAGCATCACGTGGAGCGAGCCGGCGAGGAGGTGGCCGACCACGTTGTCGTGATCGAGAAGCAGCCCGCTGGCCACGAGCGCGGCGGCCTCCTCGAAGCGGCCTTCGTCCCGAAAACGACTGGCTTGCCGGAAAATCTGCATGCTGCTCGGCAGCCGCTTTTCCCCCCGGACTCTGTGCCAGATGCGCGCCAGGCCCATATCGTTTTCCCGAGACGTTCAAATTCCCGGCCAGATGCACCCGTCTTTTCGTACGCCTTCACCGTCGCGCTCTTGACGGTCGCAGGCCAGGATGGCACGACACAGTCGTGACAGAATTTGTCGTCGGCCGGACCAGTTGTCACGACGGGAGAGCCGGCGACCCGAGCTAAGTCTCCATAGCATCGCGTTTGTTCGCGCCTCCAAGCCTCCCGGCACCGAGCCGTCCGAGCCCCTACGCCCTGGCAGATGGGTTGCACCCAGGCACATATGGCGGACACGAAGGCAGGACGCCACACGGGGAGGCCTGCGCCCGATGGCCAAGGTGATGGTGGTCGACGACGCGTACTCGGAGCTCCAGGTGATGGAGACGATCCTTCGATCGGCGGGTCACGACGTGGTGACGTACCTGGACGGCGACGAACTGGAGGAGAAGATCGTCAGAGACCAGCCCGACGTCGTGCTGCTCGACATCGTGATGCCGAAACGGAACGGCTTCGAGGCGCTCCGCGGCCTTCGCAAGGACGAACGCACCAAGCAGACGCGCGTGGTCGTCGTCAGCTCGAAGAACCAGGAGAGCGACCGCATCTGGGGCATCCGGCAGGGCGCGGACGAGTACTTGCCGAAGCCGTTCACGCCCGACCAGCTCCTCACGATCGTCCGGCGGTTCCTCAAATGACGACGAGTCTGCTCGACACCTCCGCGGCGGTCCGCGCGTGCGTGTTCGCGCTCGTCGGCGAGCCGTTCGCGATCGACGTCACGCAGGTGCGGGAGGTCGCGATCTTCGAGGAGTGGACGACGGTGCCGCTCGCCCCACCGTACCTGGTGGGTGTGGCGAACCTTCGGGGCGACGTTGTCCCCATCGCGGACGTCCGGGCGACGCTGGGGCTCCCGGAGCGTCGCGGCGGGCGCAAGCTCCCGACGCTGATCGTCGAGGCCGAGGGATTCGAAGTCGCGCTGGTGATCGATGAGAAAGTCAGCCTCGAGGCGTTCGGAGGGATCACGCCGCTGGACGAGTCGAGCCCACAACCCTTCGCAGCGTGGGCCCTCGGGTTCTTGCCCGAC